>ERZ724505.14-NODE-14-length-147366-cov-7.311090_pt1 | contig 147366 bp, 126 predicted proteins | sample MGYA00376038_ERZ724505 | MGnify/ENA primary metagenome ERZ724505 (study PRJEB28724, sample SAMN07190884) | wastewater metagenome | isolation source: effluent of sewage treatment plant in Hong Hong | place: Hong Kong | collected 2016-03-17 ... | reverse complement strand
GAGACTTCACGTCAGCAGCGGAGCTGCGCGCGTTGGGTATTTCCGCAGCCTGCTAGGTTGAGCTAGCCGGACAAAACTGCTCGAGCCCGGTTCGAGTGGTAAGCGTTTATCGACCATCGAGCGGCCAAGTTAAGTCAACCAACGTTGACCCGGCCTGGTGCGCGACGCCCTTCAGGTCGTGAATCTGTATGCCAGGCGCAATCCGCCCCAATGGCGCCCCTGAACGACGATGGGGGCTGCCGCCTCTTTCAGCAGCACAAATTGTCCCCCTCCCATGTCGCGGCGATAGGTTTGCAGCAAGAAGGGCCGCGTATTGCGTGCCGAGGCCAAGCCGGTTCGGTCGTTGAAAACCCGGCGCCAGCGTGAGTGAGCGGTGTTCCAGACCACATCGCCCGGGCATTGCCTTTGGCAATAGACCCGGTTGTGCGTTGAGATGTAGCCATTGCGATCGGCGGCAATGCAGAAGACGATGTCGGGCAGCGCCTGCAGGGCGGGCTCTTGAATTGGGGGAAACAGTTCGTCGGCCAAGGCATTGAAGCGGGTGGCATGCTGCCTGGGCTCAGAGCCTTCGATGAGGCGGTAGTGCTCGTCAAACAGGTCTTCGATCTTGACGCGCTGACGCTGCAGTGCCGACTCCAGCGCCACGGAGATCTGGGCGGCCACCCGCTGCGCGAGTTCGATATAGGGCGTGTCAGGTGTGTGAACGCCGCACGAGGCCATCATTTCCATCAGGCGTTCTGATATGCCCAACACGCTTTCGCTGCGTTGCAACGCTGTACCCAGGGCGTCGCGGGTACGGACCATTTCCTGGCCCATGGTCTGCATTTGGGCGGTGATCAGGTTCGACGAGGCGCAGCTTTGTTCTGCCGCCTGACTGATGCGTTGCACGCCTTCCTCAACACGCCCCAGCGACTCGTAAAAGGTCAACTGTCGGCCTGCCCCCGGCTGCCGTGAGGCCGCGTCTCGAGAAAGCTCTTGCGCCAGGCTCTGGATGCGTTGATCCAACTGGGCCACGGTGCTCATGATGGCTTTCGAGCTGGATTCCACCTGGGTGGCCAGGTCTTTGACCGCATCAGCTACCACAGAAAAACCCGCCCCAGCCACGCCAGCGCGCTTGGCCTCCACCGAGGCGTTGAACGCAACCAACCGGGTCTGCAGGGCAATTTGGGTGATGTCTGTCGCTGCACCAGCTACTTCCTGCAAGGTGGCAACCACACCGGACACTTCTTGCCCCACGTGCGCCACGGTGTCGCGCGCGCCAGCCACCGATTGCAGGCCTTCAACGGTGAGATCGCGAATGAGGGACTGCGCCTGAATGATGTCGTGCAACTGCTCTGTGAGTTGCTTCAGGGCATCTTGCTGGTGAACGGCCACGGCGCTGGTGTCTTCCAGCGTGCCTCGCAACTGGGCGGCTTCTTTGCCCAGGCCATCGGCATCGCGCGCCAGGCCTGACGCGAGGGAACGCACATCGGGCAAAGGGGGTTCGGAAGGCAAAACGCCAGCGGGCTCCTCAGGGAGCGCCACTGGTGCACGGCGAAATACGTTGAACATGGTCGTCTCACTGTCTTGATCAGATCAGTGATGCCGGCCACACCTCACCATTCGCGCAATTTGACTCGCAAACGTGCTATCGACTGGCTGTGCAGCTGGCACACACGGGACTCGGTCACGCCCAGAACCGCAGCAATTTCCTTGAGATTCATGTCCTGCTCATAGTACATGCTCATCACATACTGCTCACGTTCAGGCAGGTTCTTGATCGCCTCGACCAAGGCCACACGCATGCGGTGGTCCTGCAGCTGACTCAGGGGGTCATTGCCTTCGTCGCTGACGTGGCGATCCAGGTAATCATTGTCACCATCCTCGCCACTCATGTCTTCGAGGTAAATCAACTGGGTGCCGCGCACCTTGCCCAGCATTTCCTGGTACTCGATGAGGGTCAGGCCCATTTCTTTGGCGATTTCGCTTTCCTGCGGCGCACGACCCAGCTTCTGCTCCAGCTTGTGCACGGCAGATTCAATGTCGCGCTGCTGTTTGCGGGTGCCGCGGCTGAGCCAGTCGGCGCCGCGCAGTTCGTCGAGCATGGCGCCGCGAATGCGCTGGGTGGCGAAGGTTTCGAATTGCACGCCCTGGCCTGCATCGAACCGGGTCAGCGCGTCAGACAGGCCGATCATGCCAACCTGGATCAGGTCGTCGATTTCGACGTTGGCAGGCAGCTTGGCGATCATCTGGTGGGCCAGACGACGCACAAGCGGGCTGTATTGCTTGAGCATGGAATCGATGTCGAGACGGCCTTTGGCGGTGTACATGTTCTGCTCCATGGCATCAATTCAATACTGGGGCGACACGAGAGGGCAAGGCTGCCCCCGGTGACACCAGGTGGTCGAACGCGGTGTCGCCCAGGGTTTGCACCCAGGCGCATCGCAACAGTCCTGCCGCCAGCTCCTGAAATTCGGCGCTGGGATCGCGGTCGGAGGATTCTTGTGGGTCCAGTCGCAGGCTGCGATGCTGCGCTGCACCCAGGAAATTGTCGGCACAGTGGGCCAGGCGGCGAGCGACTTCATCGGCTTGCTTCGAGCGTGCGGAAGCACACACCACCAGGTCGTAAGCCAACCAGTGGCCACGCTGCACGATGACCTTGATGGCACCGTAGGCGTCGGTCAGGCCTTCGGCCATGTCGTTGCAAAACAGCAAGGGACGCAGATTGGTGTGCCCGGCCCGGTGGCCAAAAATACGCACCAATTCGCTGGCCGAGGCGTGAATCAGGATGACGTCGCTTTGGGGCGAGGCATCGGCCAGCGCATCGAGCAAGGTAGCGCATGAGCCGCGCGCATCCACATGACGCAGGGGCAGACCCCGCGCTGGCATGTAGCGCACTTGACGAGACAGGTCTTCGATGCCTTCAGCCAGGTCAAAGGCGGCCAACTCGCTGGGGGGGCGAGCCTGATCGCTGGCATCGACCACCAGGGTGTTGAGACCAAACCCCGCGAAGGTGGTGCACAGGCGTTCCAGCACCAAGCCGCCACAAGCAGCTGCGGGGTTGGCCACCACGGGAATGAATCGGATCACCCGGGCGGCAAACATCTGGCGCAGGCCATGGGCCTGGTCAGTGGGGCGCCCGACTCCCGGGGCGCTTGCAGAGGTTGAACGGTCAGAACGAATCATGTTTTTGTGATGGTTATCAGATCGATCAAACAGAATCAGATGACATCAAACAGTTCGCGCGGACGCCTGCGCTTCGCTCAGGTTGACTGGTGGCATCGAGAACACCAGGCTGACCTCATTGGGATCCAGGCGATAAGCCGGGTTGAGGCTGGCACGCAGAGCCCGATGGATCAGCGCCTGAGCAGACAGACGATGCCAATCTTCTGGCACTCTTTGGCCATTGGCTACACCGAGAACCCGAGTTTTGTGACGAATTAACGCATCCAGGGCTGGACCGAGCTTCACGGCTTCATCCAGCTTGGACAGAATCACGCCCGCGCACTGGTTGGCTTGGTACGACAGCATCACATCTTCGATGGCGTCGCCCTGGGCCGCGGTGTTGACCACCAGCAGCTTCTGGATGCTGGGGTGAGCCAACATGTCGAGCAGTTCCTTGCAGCGGGCATCGCGCTGGGGCATGCCGGCGGTGTCGATCAGAATCAGCTTCTTGCTGGCCAGCAGCTCGAGCAGGTCTTCCAGGGCCGCACGGTCATGGGCCATGTGAACGGGCACGCCCAGGATGCGGCCATAGGCGCGCAGCTGTTCGTGGGCACCCATCCGGTAGGCGTCCAGGGTGATCAGGCCCAGGTTGTGCGCACCATGCTTGGCTGCAAACGCGGCGGCCAGCTTGGCGGTGGTGGTGGTTTTGCCGACACCGGTCGAACCGATCATGGCGAACACGCCGGTGCGGTCTTCCAGGCCGGGTTCCTGATCGGCAGTATTGAGGTTGCGCTGCAGCACCTGGGTGGCCCACTGCACTTCGTCGGCGGCACCGGACGAGACCTCAGCGGGCATCGCGTCCAGCATCTTGCGGATCAGCACAGCCGAGAAACCACCGTCGAGCAGCTTTTGAGCCAGCGCAGCCTGTGAAGGCGTGCGGCCCAGCTTTTCGATGAAAGCCATGGTTTCGAACTGCTCTTTCATCATGGCGCGCATGGCACGCAACTCGCCCAACATGGTGGCGTTGGCTTCTTGCGCCGCCTTCAGGGCGTCCATGGTGGCGGGATCGGGGCGCGACTCGCGAGCGGGGTTCTGGCGAGCGGTCAGGCCAGCCAGGGTCAACTCGGGGTTGTCGGTACGCAGGGGCACCACTTGGGCAGGACGGGCCGCTGCTGGCTTGGGTTGCTGCTCCACAGCCTGAGGCGCCGCAGCTTGTGGTCGGGCCGACAGCAGTTGCTGCACATCTGGCCAGGCTTCCACAGGTTCGTCGCGAACGGCGGCGGCGTGCTGCATCATGGACTCGCCACCCAGATCGACCGAGGTCGACACGGCGGGGCGCTGAGGCTTGGGCTGCGCAAAGCGCTGGCTCAGTTGCTCTTCAGGCGACACGGCCATCGCGGGTTCGGTACGGGCTTGCAGGGCAGCCTGGCGGCGCTTGAGCATGCGCTCGCGGACATAGTCCTGGAACGACAAGGTGCTCATGGCCAGTTGCTTGACGTCGTCTTGCACCGAGTTGGCCAGATTGGCCACGGTGTTGCCCACGCCCGACTTGCCTGCTTCGCGCTGAGGTGCAGCTTCCTTGGATGCGGCCACCTGAGTGGGCGACACCTTGGGGAAGGTCACAGGCTCAGGGCGAGCTTGAGGCTCGGCGCGCTCAACAGGGTAGGAATCGATGGCAGGCACGCTGTCAGCGGCCATGGCCAGAATTTCGATGCCACCTTCTGGAGCGGGCTTGGTGGACAGGACCACCGCATCATCCCCGAAGGCAGCTTTGACCTTCTGCATGGCTTCGCGAGAATTGCGTCCGATAAAGCGTTTGACGTTCATGCGTGGCCTCCGATCAGGGTACCGATGCGAATCGAATGAGTCTCAGGAATCTCGCTGTGGCCCAGCACCTTCAGTCGGGGTGCGGCGCGCTTGAGCAGGCGGGCGACCATCGGGCGGATGGAGTCAGGCACCAGCAGGCAAGCGGGGTGGCCCAGGTTTTCCTGGCGTTGAGAAGCGTCTGCGGCCTGGCGGGTCAGGTGATCTGCCACACCGGGGTCGAGCATGGGGCCACCGGCGCTGGTCAGGGCCTGAGTCAGCAGGCGCTCCAGATCAGGTTCGATGGCGATGACATCCAGTTCACGAACTGGACCGTAAATCTGTTGAACGATGGCGGGAGCCAGGCCGACGCGAATGCGCTTGGCCAGCTCGGAGGGATCACTGGCCAGCGCCGGGATCATGGCGGCCTGCTCGGCCACCGTTTCGATGATCGAGCGCATGTCGCGAATGTGCACGCCCTCTTCGAGCAGCAGTTGCAACACTTTTTGCAGGGTAGCGATACCAACCATCTTGGGAACCACGTCTTCAATCAGTTTGGGAGCCAGTTTCGTTACATGCTCGACCAGTTGTTGAGTCTCGACTCGTCCCAGCAACTTCGCCGCATGCAGTTGCATCAAGTGTGAGAGATGCGTGGCCACGACAGTCGAGGGATCAACGACCGTGTAACCCGCCATTTGCGCGGCATCTTTTTGCCGATCTTCCACCCATACCGCAGGCAGACCGAATGCGGGGTCCACCGCCGGAGCCCCCTGAAGTGGGTTGGTGACATGGCCGGGGTTGATGGCCATCAGCATGCCGGGGAACACCTCGCCCTCGCCCACCACGGCGCCACGCAGGGTGATGCGGTAGAAGCTGGGGCGCAACTCCAAGTTGTCTTTGATGTGCACAGATGGCGGCAAAAAGCCGACTTCTTGCGCGAACTTGCGGCGAACGCCCTTGATTCGGTTCAGCAAATCGCCGCCGCGGTCCTTGTCGACCAGTTGAATCAGGCGGTAGCCCACTTCCAGGCCAAGGGTGTCAACAGGTTGCAGGTCTTCCCAGGTGGCTTCGCCGTTGGGGTTGGCCACTTCGGCAGGCGACTTTTCGACCGGCTTGGGCGCGTTGCGCTCGGCCTCCTGCTTTTCCTTCAGCTTCCAGGCGCCATAGCCCAGCCCCCCCGCCACCGGCAGGAAGACCAGAGCAGGCATTCCGGGAATCACGCCCAGCATGCCGATGATGCCGGCCACCACCCCAATGACCTTGGGGTTGGTGAACATCTGGCCCATGATCTGCTGGCCGACGTCCTGATCCTTGCCGACGCGGGACACCACCATGGCAGACGCCACCGAGATCAACAGGGCGGGAATCTGGGCCACCAGGGCATCGCCCACCGCCAGCAGCACGTAGGAACTGGCCGCATCGCCCGGCGACAGGTTGTGTTGGGCCACGCCAATCACAAAGCCGCCAATGATGTTGATGAACAGAATCAGGATGCCGGCAATCGCGTCGCCACGTACGAACTTGGAAGCACCGTCCATGGAACCGTGGAACTCGGCTTCTTCGCCCACTTCCTTGCGGCGACGCTTGGCTTCCTTGTCATCGATCAGGCCGGCGCTGAGGTCAGCGTCAATGGCCATTTGCTTGCCAGGCATGGCGTCCAAGGTGAAGCGGGCACTGACTTCTGCAATCCGCTCGGAACCCTTGGTGATCACCACGAAGTTGATCACCACCAGAATCGCAAACACGATCAGACCGACGGCAAAGTTGCCCCCAATCAGGAAGTGCCCAAACGATTCAATCACGCGGCCGGCCGCGCCGGTTCCGGTGTGGCCTTCCATCAACACCACGCGGGTGGAGGCCACGTTCAGCGACAGGCGCAACAGGGTGGTCAGCAGCAAGACCGAGGGAAAAGCCGCAAAGTCCAGCGGGCGCAGCATGGTGGCCGCGACCATCATCACCATCAGGGCGGTGGCAATGTTGAAGGTGAAGAACAGGTCCAGCACAAAAGCTGGCAGCGGCAGCACCATCAGGGCCAGCACGAACACCACCACCAGCGGGGCCAGCATGGCCTGGGTGTTCTTGGCTTGACCACCCGCGATAAGTTGGAGTTTTTGAAGCCAGGGGTTCATCACTCAGTCTCCACACTGCTCATTGCGTCGGACTCGGCTTCGACCTGCTCCTTGAGCTTGGCCGATTGCAAGGGATCCAGGGCCGCCGGCACATCCAGATCGGGCATGTTGCCGGGCATCGGGGCCTTGCCAGTCAAGGCGGCCTTCAACTGGTACACATAGGCCAGCACCTGCGCCACGGCGCTGTACAGGGCCATGGGTACTTCGGCATCTACTTCGGTATTGGCGTACAGCGCACGGGCCAGAGGCGGGGCTTCCAGCACGGGCACGCGGTTTTCGGTGGCGATATCGCGAATGCGGAAAGCCAGCAAATCAAGGCCCTTGGCGACCACGCGTGGAGCGCCCATCGTCGCCTCGTCGTACTTCAGTGCCACGGCATAGTGGGTGGGGTTCATGACCACCAGATCAGCCGAGGGGACAGCAGCCAGCATACGCTTCTTGGCCATCTCGCGCATCCGTTGCTTGATGCGGCCCTTGACCTCCATATTGCCTTCCTGCTGCTTGAATTCGTCCTTCATTTCCTGGTGGCTCATCTTCATCTTCTGAGCAAACAGGAAGCGCTGCAGGGGCCAGTCGACAATGGCAAAGGCTGCCATGACCAGCAGCATCGAACCCAGCACTTCACCAATCGTCACACCCAGGTCGTGAATGGCGGCTGGCAAGGGTCGGCTCAGCAACTGAACCATGTCAGGCCAGACCTTGGAGAGGAACATCGCGCCCGCCACACCCAGAATCAGGGCCAGCAGGCAAGACTTGAGGGCATCGATCATCTGTTGCTTGGAAAACAGATTACCGATGCCCGTGATGGGGTTGAGTTTGCCGAAATTGGGGCGCAGCACCTTGAAGGTCATCACCCAGCCACCAGCCATCACGCCCGCTGCCACCGAAGCCAGGGCCACGGCCAAGCCGAAAGGCACGATCATCAACAAGGCCTGACTGGCCAAGCTGCCCAGGCGCTCCAGCATCATGTCGGGGGCGGCCACCGTGCGGGCATCAAAGCGCATACCGGCAGCCAATTGCGACTGCAGGCGCTCCATCCACATCGGCGTCAAGGCCAGCAAGATGCCGGTCGCAGCCAGCACGACCAAAAAATGCCCCAGATCGCGCGAACGCACGACCTGCCCGTCTTCTCGGGCTTTCTGCAGTTTCCGCTCTGACGCGGGCAACTGCTTGTCTTGTGAACTTTGTTCGGACATGTTGAAAGGGATTTACTGCTGCCTGTTCGTGATTCTTGAGGACAGCAGGAAAATCTTTAGCGAGATAAGCGGGGAGCAACACGCCCTATTCCGCATCCCGAACCTGGCCTGAAGCCCGTGGATGGCCCCGCCGGCTTCGCCCACCAGGGCAGCCCCAGCGGCGCAATCTCAACAAATAGCCGCTTTGCGTGAGCCACTTCACAGCTTACGGGGCCCGATAAACCACTAGCATGCCCCCATGGCCCATAACCCCCATTACCTCAAGCACATCCAAGGCGTCATGGCTCGCATGCCCACGCTGGCTGCGCAGTGGGTGTCGTTGACCCTGGGGGCCCTTCGGGCATCAAACACCGACCTGGCCCTGGCCAATGACCGGCGGTTGTTGTTCCAGTTGATGGAATCGCTGCAAAGCCAGCGCAAGAAGCTGGAAGACCAGTTCGCCTACCAGATTCAGGCCGAAATCGAATCGGCAGACCGCCCCAGCAGCGCCACCAGCCTCGACAACATGCGGCTGGACCAATTGAAGCTGGTCGATGAGTCGGAAGCCGAAAAGGAAATTGAGATCTCGCGCACCCTGCAACTCATCGACCTCAAGGCCGAATGGGAATTGCGCGAGCTACAAGCGTTTGCCGCCACGCTGCAAGGCGAAAGCACCTTGCGCCCAGAAGCCAATATCTTCCGGCCCACCGTGTTTGCCCGCGCGCTCAGCAACGCCACGGGCGATCTGGGCCTGTCGGCTGGCGAACGCAACCTGCTGCTGCGCATTGGCGCCAAGATGCTGGCAGAACTGCTGCGCAACTTCTACGCCGAAATTTGCGATGGCCTGCGCGACCAGGGTTACACCCCGCTGGCCTACCGCGCCGTGACCATGCCTCCCCGCATTCCTGCGTCAGACATCAACGTCACCCAACCCGGCGCCCTGCAAAGTCTGCTGCACCGCATTCCCTCGCAACACCTCATGGGCCGAGCCATGCCTGCACCGGTGGTGGCCGCCTCGCTCGACCACGCACTGGGCCAACTGCCCAGCCAGCACAGCCCCAACGCGGCACCACCGCCCCCCGGCGTGCGAGCGGACCCACAAACCGTGGCCCTGATGTCGCGGCTGTTCGAGCAAATGGTGAAAGACGAACAGCTGCAGCCCGCCGTTCAAAGCGTGATCGCGCAGCTTCAACCCTCGGTGCTGCGCGTGGCCATACACGACCCTCGCTTGCTGCGCACCGACAAACACCCGGCCTGGCGCTTCATGAACGAAGTGGCCTCGTATGCGAACGGCCACACTGGCCCCAAGCAATCGGGTCTGTCATCGTTCATGGCCTTCGTGCAGCCCCTGGTTCAGGAACTGGCCCAGAACACCCGCCCGCAGGCCGTTCAGTTCGAAGAGGCCCTGCACAAGGTACAGAACTTCATTGAACTGCGTTCGCAAGCCGAGCTGCAACCCACGCAGCAAGCGGTCACCGAACTGGCCATTGCCGACCAGCGCCAGGCATTGAAGCCCATTTTGCGTCAGCAGGTGGCGCGTCAGTTGGCCGCCACGAAGGTGACCGACCGAGTCAAAGACTTCCTCAGCGGCCCCTGGGTCGATGTGCTCGCGCACACCATGGCGACGCACGACCATGACGATGCCGAAGTGCAAGCCATGCTCGGCACAGTCGATGACCTGCTGATGAGTTTGCAGCGCCCCGCCACGCCCGAAGAACGGCACACCCTGCGCCGCGCCCTGCCCGGCCTGATCGAGCGCCTGCAAAAAGGCATGGCCCTGATCGATCTGCCCCAAGGCCAGCGCGATGCCATCCTCGACGAGCTGATGATCATTCACAGCCGTTACCTGCGCTCTGCACCCAAGCCTCGTCGCGAACCCACGCCCGAAGAACTCGTTCGCCAAATGCAAGACGAGATGGCGCAGGAAGAAGAACTCGAACCGGAACCGATCCAACCCCGGCAAGAGCTCGACACCAATGTCGGCTCATTGCCCACGGTTCCCATGTCCTTCGGCGACGAGGCTCCCAGCGACCAACCTGTGGCCGCCGTGTCGGAATGGGTGGATTCGCTACACAAGGGCAGCTGGTGCAAACTGCTGCTGCAAGGGCAATGGGTCTCGGCCCACCTGCTCTGGTTCAGTGCCAACCGTCAGTTCTTCATGTTTTCCAGCGATCACGCCGGACGCATGCATTCACTGACCCGCCGTGCGCTGGAACGCCTGCGCGCCGAAGGCCTGGCCACCAGCCTGGAAGACCGCAACCTCATGCAACGCGCGGTCGACAGCTTGCTGCAAGATCTGGACACCAACACCGGGCCACTCTGACACCGATTCGAACCGACTCGGCACCTACTCAGCGTTGGCCGGCACCACAGTCCAGTGCTGACGCACATCGCCATCGTTGTTGACGCTTTCCATGTGAACAGGGAAGCCCCACAAACGGGCCACATGCTTGAGCACCTCTCGGGTGCCGTCACCCAAAGGCCGGTCGTTGTGACGGGTGTGGCGCAAAGTCAAAGACCGATCGCCACGCAGGTTCACGCTCCAAACCTGGATATTGGGCTCACGCGAGCCCAGATCGTATTGACGCGACAGCGACTCACGCAAAGCCCGGTAGCCCGCATCGTCGTGAATGGCACTGACCTCATACTCCGAAGCCTCTTCTTCATCGCGAATGGCGAAGAAGCGGAAATCTCGCATCACCTTGGGCGACAGGAACTGCCCGATGAAGCTTTCGTCCTTGAAGTTGCGCATGGCGTAGTCCAAGGTCTTCAGCCAGGCATGCTCTTCCTTGGGCGTGTTGTGGGCTGACCCGGCGAAATCGGGGAACCACAAGCGGTCTTCTTCGGTGGGGTGTTCACAGATCCGTTTCAAGTCGGTGTACATGGCAAAGCCAAGCGCGTAGGGGTTGATGCCACTGTACGCCCGGCTGCCCACCGGGGGCTGATAGACCACATTGGTGTGCGACTTCAGCCACTCCAGCATGATGCCGTCGGTGAGGTAACCGTCGTCATACATGGTGTTGAGCAAGGTGTAGTGCCAGAACGTGGCCCACCCTTCATTCATGACCTGGGTTTGCCGCTGCGGATAGAAGTACTGCGCCACCTTGCGCACAATGCGCACAATCTCGCGCTGCCAGGGCTCCAGCAAAGGCGCATTCTTTTCAATGAAGTACAGCAGGTTTTCTTGCGGCTCGGCCGGGAAGCGCCGCACCGATTCTTCCTCGCTGAACTTGTCGGCCCGGCGTGGCAGCGTGCGCCACAAGTCGTTGACCTGTTGTTGCAGATAGGCCTCGCGCTCTTCGCGACGCGCCAGTTCCTTGTCCAGAGACAGCTTGCTCGGCCGGCGATATCGGTCCACGCCATGATTCATCAGCGCATGGCACGAGTCCAGCAACTCTTCTACCGTGTCAATGCCATAGCGCTCTTCGCATCGGGCCACATAGTTCTTCGCATAGACCAGGTAATCGATGATCGAGCCTGCATCGGTCCACATGCGAAACAGGTAGTTGCCCTTGAAGAAACTGTTGTGCCCATAGGCGGCATGCGCAATCACCAGGGCCTGCATGGCCATGGTGTTTTCTTCCATCAGGTAGCTGATGCAGGGGTTGGAGTTGATGACGATTTCGTACGCCAACCCCATGAAGCCACGCCGGTAGTTCTTTTCGGTGGCAATGAATTCCTTGCCGTATGACCAGTGGCGATAGTTCACCGGCATGCCCACGCTGGCGTAGGCATCCATCATCTGCTCAGCCGTGATGATTTCGAGCTGGTTCGGATAAGTGTCAAGCTTGTAGCGTTGTGCCGTGTTGCGGATGACGTCGTGGTACTCCTCGATCAACTCGAAAGACCAGTCAGAAGGGCCCGGCAAAGGTTTGGTGTGGTCAGACGTGCTCATGCATCCACTCCTTCCTTCTTGAACAACTCTCGGAAGACAGGGTAGATCTGCGAGGGCTCCAGCACCTTGCGCATCGCAAAGTGCTTGTGCTTTTCCGCCAGCGCCAGGTATTCGTCCCACAGGTTCTGTTCGGTCTGCGCCACCTGCACATAGGCGTAGTAGCGCACCAGCGGCAAGATCTTGTCTTCGATGATTTCGCGGCAGCGGCTTGAATCGTGGTGCCAGTTGTCGCCATCGCTGGCCTGGGCCACATACAGGTTCCACTCGCTGGTGGGGTAGCGTGCCTGAATGATTTCATCGAGCAGGGTCAAGGCACTCGACACCACGGTCCCACCGGTTTCGGTGGCGTGAAAGAAGTCGTGTTCATTGACCTCTTGCGCCTGCGTATGGTGGCGAATGAACACCAACTCGATCTTGTCGTAGTGACGAGTCAGGAACAAGTACAGCAAGATGAAGAAGCGCTTGGACAGCTCCTTGCGCTGCTCATCCATCGAGCCCGACACGTCCATCACGCAGAACATCACCGCCTTGGTGGTCGGTACCGGCACCTTGATGCGGCTGCGGAAACGTAGGTCAATCGGGTCCAGGAAGGGAATGCCCATGATGCGCCCACGCAGGTGGTGCAAGCGCGCCTCGATGTCTTCAATTTCCTTGGCTCGTTCTTGCACCAAGGCGGCATCGCCCGGCGCACTGCCGGCCTCGGCGTTGAGGCGACGCAACTCCTCCAGCCGCGCTTCCAGCTCTTGCACTTCGCGACGGCTGCTGGCGCCCAAAGCAATGCGACGCCCCAAGGCCCCGCGCATGGAGCGCACCACGTGCAAGTTGTTGGGCGTGCCATCGCTGCTGTAACCCGCGCGCTGGCTTTTCCATTCAGGCACCTCAGCCAGTGCCGTGCGAACCAAATTGGGCAAGGCCAGGTCCTCAAAGAAGACCTGCATGAACTCTTCCTTGCTCAGGGTGAAGACAAAGTCGTCTTCACCTTCGCCGGAATCGCTCGCATCCCCCGATCCACTGCCCTGCCCGCCGCCACCTTGCGGCTTCTCGATCCGGTCGCCCCGCACATATTCGCGATTGCCGGGGTGCACCACTTCGCGCGTGCCGCCATCGCCATGACTGAACACCGGTTCAGACAGGTCACGCTTGGGAATGGCAATGTCTTCGCCTTTTTCAATGTCGCGAATGCTGCGGCCATTGATGGCGCGCTGAACGGCTTCTCGCACCTTGTCGCGGTAGCGACGCAAGAAGCGCTCGCGGTTGCCGACTGACTTGTTCTTGCCCGCCAGTCGGCGGTCGATGATGTGTTGACGCGTCATGTCAGCCCCTCGCTCGCGGAGTACCACGAGCGATCCCCCGAGGGGATCTCGCCCGCCTTGGGGCGGCCCGGCGACGGGCTCGCCCGCTCCGTTACGCTCACCTGCATAGAACTCCGATCAGGACGACTTACGCACTCGCAAGTACCATTCACACAGCAGTCTGACTTGCTTGGCCGTGTAGCCCTTCTGGACCATGCGGTTCACAAAGTCTTCGTGCTTCTTGACTTCATCTGCACTGGCCTTGGCGTTGAAGCTGATGACCGGCAACAATTCTTCGGTGTTGCTGAACATCTTCTTCTCGATCACGGTGCGCAGCTTTTCGTAGCTGGTCCACAAGGGGTTCTTGCCGCCGTTGTTGGCCCGGGCTCGCAACACGAAGTTCACGATCTCGTTGCGGAAGTCCTTTGGGTTGGCAATGCCAGCAGGCTTTTCGATCTTTTCCAGTTCGGCATTCAGGGCGCCGCGGTCGAAGATCTCGCCCGTGTCCGTGTCACGGTATTCCTGGTCTTGAATCCAGTAATCGGCGTAGGTCACGTAGCGGTCAAAGATGTTCTGTCCGTACTCGGAATAGCTTTCCAGGTAAGCCGTCTGAATTTCCTTGCCAATGAACTCGGCATAGCGCGGCGCCAGCATCTCCTTGATGTAGGCGATGTACTTCTGCTCCGTCTCAGCCGGGAACTGTTCGCGCTCGATCTGCTGCTCCAGCACATACATCAGGTGCACCGGGTTGGCCGCCACCTCCTGGCTGTCGAAGTTGAACACCTTCGAGATGATCTTGAAGGCAAACCGAGTGGAGATGCCACTCATGCCCTCATCGACACCCGCATAGTCGCGGTACTCCTGAATCGACTTGGCCTTGGGGTCGGTGTCTTTCAGGTTTTCACCGTCATACACCTGCATCTTGCTGAAGATGCTGGAGTTTTCGGGCTCCTTCAAACGGGTCAGGATGGCGAACTGGCTCATCATCTTGAGCGTGCCGGGAGCGCATGGCGCGCTGGCCAGCGACGAGCCCCGCACCAGTTTTTCGTAGATCTTGATCTCTTCGCTCACACGCAGGCAGTACGGCACCTTGACGATGTAGATCCGATCCAGGAACGCTTCGTTGTTCTTGTTGTTGCGGAAGGCCTTCCACTCGGATTCGTTCGAGTGCGCCAGCACCACGCCATCAAACGGGATGGCCCCGAAGCCTTCCGTGCCCTTGAAGTTGCCTTCCTGGGTCGCGGTCAGCAAGGGGTGCAGCACTTTGATGGGCGCCTTGAACATTTCCACGAATTCCAGCAAGCCCTGGTTGGCCAGGCACAAGCCACCCGAGTAGCTGTAGGCGTCGGGGTCATCTTGCGCGTAGGTTTCCAGCTTGCGGATGTCGACCTTGCCCACCAGGCTGGAGATGTCCTGGTTGTTTTCATCACCGGGCTCGGTCTTGGCAATGCCCACCTGCTTGAGGATGCTCGGGTAGCGCTTGACCACGCGGAATTTGCGGATATCACCACCAAACTCTTCCAGGCGTTTCACAGCCCAGGGGCTGAGGATGCGCTGCAGGTAGCGGCGAGGAATACCGTATTCTTTTTCCAGAATCGGGCCATCCTCCGTCGGGTCAAACAGGCCCAGCGGCGACTCATTCACGGGCGACCCTTTGATCGCATAGAACGGCACCTTCTCAGCCAACAGTTTCAGGCGCTCGGCGATCGATGACTTGCCGCCACCCACCGGGCCCAGCAAATACAGAATCTGCTTCTTTTCTTCCAGCCCTTGCGCTGCATGGCGGAAGTAGCTGACGACCTGTTCAATGGCATCTTCCATGCCAAAGAACTCTTCGAAAGCCGGGTAGATCTTGATGACCTTGTTGGTGAAGATGCGGGATAGGCGCGGATCGTTGCGCGTATCGATCATCTGGGGTTCACCAATGGCCTTGAGCATGCGCTCGGCAGCCGTGGCGTAAGCGGTCGTGTCCCGCTTGCAGATCTCGAGGTATTCCTCCAGGGAATACTCCTCTTCGCGGGTGCGCTCGTAACGAGCGGCAAAGTTGCTGATGACGTCCATGCAGACCTCCAGAACCAACGACTCAAGCCATTGATGCCCATCGGGAAGACCTGGAACCCAACTGTGGTGACCCGGCCTAACTGACTCGCATCGCCCTAACACCTAAGATCAATGAAATCGCCTGATCTGGATACCCAGAGAAACCATGGCTTCCCAGCTCAATTTGCGACTTCCTTGTGCCTATCTTGCACCTTTTTTGATGAGCGTGTTGCGGCATCAGTACAACAACTCACCGATTGCTGGTCGCGCGCACCTCGTCCAGACAGGTTACCCCGGCTAGAACCTTCTCGATACCGTCTTGGCGCAGGGTGCGCATGCCCTCGCGCATGGCTTGCTGTTGCAACTCTTCCGCACGAGCGCCAGTCTGGATCATGCGACGCAGATCTCGGCTGATGGACATGAGCTCATGAATGCCCGCACGGCCCTTGAAACCGGTATGCGCGCAACGTTCACAGCCTTTGTTGTGGTGCAGCATGAGCTTGCCGTTGTGGCCAAACTCCCTGGCCCAGCGCGCCAGCACGGCTTCACGAGACAGTGCAGACACCCCTTGGGGCACGCAGTAAAGATAGTCGGCCAGCAGTTCTTCGATGTAGGCCTCACTGGCGGGCTCAGACACCAGGCATTCGGTACACAAGCGCCTGACCAAGCGTTGGGCCAACACCACCAGCAAGGAATCGGCAAAATTGAAAGGGTCCATGCCGATGTCCAGCAAGCGCGTGACGGTCTCCGGCGCGCTGTTGGTGTGCAGGGTCGACAGCACCAAGTGCCCCGTCAGAGAGGCTTCGATGCCCATGCCAGCGGTTTCCTCATCCCGCATTTCGCCCACCATGATGACATCGGGGTCAGCCCGCAGGAAGGCTCGCAGGGCTTTCGCAAAGGTCCAGTCGATCTTGCTGTTGACCTGCACCTGACGCAGCCCCGGCTGGGTGATTTCGATGGGGTCTTCAGCCGTCCAGATCTTGCGTTCGGGCACGTTGATGTAGCTGAGCGCCGAATGCAGGGTGGTGGTCTTGCCTGAACCGGTGGGGCCCACGCACAAGATCATGCCGTAGGGACGTTCCATGGCCTCTTTCAAGCGCGCCAGGTTGTCGGCATTCAGGCCAATCTTGTCCAGCGGCAAGGGCTTGGCGGAGGCCAGAATCCGCATCACCACGTCTTCCAGCCCGTTGTTGGTGGGAATGGTGGCCACCCGCAACTCGATCTTGTACTGCGGCACGAACTTGGCAAAGTTGATCTTGCCGTCTTGCGGCTTGCGACGCTCGGAGATGTCGAGGTCGCACATGATCTTCAGCCGCGCCACCATGGCGTTGCGATAGTTGTGGGGCAACTCCAGATAGGGCAGCAAGGCCCCATCTTTGCGAAACCGGATCTTGACCTTTTCGCGCCCCGGGTAGCACTCGACATGGATGTCAGACACGCCTTGGGTATAGGCCTCGACAATCATGGTGTTGATCAGACGCACCAGCGAGTTGTCGCTTTGCTCAATGGTGCGGTCTTCTTCCCGGTTGTTCGAGTCGCGATCGGCTTCCAGGTCGGCCACCAGTTGAATGGAGTCGATCGACTCCATTTCATACGAAGGCGGTTCGCTGCTCATGTTGGCGGCGTGGTACCCCACGTCAGCGCCAATGTTGGCGTACAGGTCGCGAATGGCCCAGTCGATCTGGCTGTGTTGAGCCAGCACGGGCACGATCTTGCACTGGGTCACGAACTCGACTTCGGCCAGTTTGGCGTGCGCGCTGGGGTCCTCCAGCGCCACGATGAGCGTGTTGTCGCGCTGCAGCAAAGGCACCACGTGCAGGCGTGCGGCCACTTGGAACGGCACCTTCAGCAAGGCGTCCATTTCGGGCTTGAACTTCTCCAGGTTGACCAGCGGGTAGCCCATCTTGCGCGACAAGGCTGTCTGCAAGTCGTCACGCGAAACCAAGCCCATGCGAATGAGCAATTCGCCCAGGGGCACGCCCCGGTCATGCTCTTGCTGGTGCAGAGCCTCGCGCAACTGGGTTTCGGTGATCATGCCCATGGCGGTGAGCGCCTCACCAATGCGCACCATGGGCATGGAGCTTTGCTGTTCGATGGCCCGCAACAGCTGCTCAGCGGTCACGACTTGGCGGGTGAGCAGAATTTCGCCCAGGCGCTGGTTGCGCAGGCGGGCCTGTTCGTCCACGGCCAGGTTGATCTGAGCCGCCGTGACGGCCTGATGCTCCACCAACACTTCGCCCAGCTTGGGGCCGAATTGAACGCGGTCGACCGCCTCGGAGGGAATGAACAGGCGGCTGACACTGCCATCCGCATCCAGCGGGGGAAACAGAAACAGGCCAAAAGGCATTTCGGCATGCCCCATGGTGTGGCCTCGCAGTTGCGATCCATCCTTGAGCCAGACGCGGTACTCGGTATTCATGCGTTGGTCCAGCACAGCCGCGTGAGGGTCCACATCGGGCGAGGTGATGGAGGCCGCAAAAGGCCGCGTCAGCAACAGCGAACGAAACTGCCCGAAACGCAAGGGCATGGTGGTGCGCGACGGCGGCACCTGCACCTGCGCCACTTGCTCGTCAGGCACAAAAAACACCAGTCGGCCCCGCATCAGCCGACCGTTAAGCCCCACGATTTCACAGGGCTCGTGGTCGGTCTGCGGCGTGGGCTGCGGGTAGCAGGCGTAAGGCGGTGTCGGCCAGCGGAACAGACCCGAGTCCGGGGCCAACTCCGGGGCAGAAACATCGGTGTCTACCAAAGACAGGGGCGGCGGGGTCGTTTCAGACATGGCAGAGGTATCCTATTTAGCCTCTGCCATCTTATGAAAAATGGCCCCCAAACGATCCGGCCATCAGAGGCCGAAAGTCGGGTTTGTTAGAAGTCCTGCGGGCGGAAATTGAACTCGAAGGGACAAGGCACGCGCTTGTGCTCGTCTTGCGGCAGCACCTGGGTGCGCTCCAGGGCGCGCAGCACAGCCAGGTCCCACAGCTCGTTGCCCGACGCCGCAATGACCGTGCTGCGGGTAATGCGCCCTTCCGAGTTGCACTCCACCTTCACCAGCGCCGCGGGGTTGCCAGCCACGCCATCGCGCGGGAACACGATGTTGGACTTGATACGGGCACGCAGGCGGCCGATGTAGCTGTCGCTCAAACCGGCCGAGGCAATCTGGTCTTGCGCCAGATTGCGCATCAGGCGATCCAGGTTGGCACGGCGCTGTGCAGCCAGTTTTTCGGATTCTGCCTTCGTCTTGGCTTCTTCGGCCGCCTTGGCCTTGGCCACCGCCTTCGGATCGGGCTTGGGCGGCTCTGGCTTGGCGGGCGCCTTCACGGAGGGCTTTTCAGGTGGCTTTTCAGCCACTTTCGGGGGCACCTTCTTGGGCGGATCAGGCAAGAACACCTCTTTGGGCTCTTTCTTGGCTGGCTTCTTGGTTTCCTTTTCCACCTTCGCCTTGGGCTTGACCGGCACCATGGCCATGTCAGCCGGCTTCTCCAGCGGTTTGTCCACGGCGGGCTCGGTGGGCGGCACCGACTTGGGTGGCGGCGTCACCTCTGCCGGCTGGGGCGGCGGGGGCTCAGGGCTGTTTTCTTCAGCCTTGGGCACCTCGGTCCACATTTCGGCTTCGACAGGGGGTGGGGGCTGGATCTTCCAGTGCACACCCAAGGCCAGCGCACCCACCAGCAACAAGTGGGCGAACAAGGCCATCGCCAGGCCAGGCTTCCAGCCAGCGGCGTCTTGCGGACGGAACCGAGTTGAATCAGCCAGCACCATCGCTCCCGACATGGTCAACCGCCCGTGGTGCGCACCGACAGGCCCACGCGGCCAATGCCGGCGCGTTGCAGGGTGTCCATGATCTTGACCACGGCTTCGTAGCGCACATCTTTGCGCGCCGAGATGATGACGGGCACAGCAGCCATGCCCCCTTCTGCGCTGTCTTGCACCTCTTTCACCTTGGTGGCCAGATCGGGCAACATCACCATGCCCGCGTCGCGACTGTTGACGCGCAACTTCACCCGGTCTTCGTCTTCCACCACGATCTCGACGACCTTTTCTGGCGCCTTCTGGGCCTTGCCCATGGTGGGCAGATCAACCACCCCCGTAGGCAGCAGCGGGGCGCTGACCATGAAAATGATGAGCAGCACCAGCATGACGTCGATGAACGGCACCATGTTGATTTCGCTCTTGGTTCGGCGGCGACGGCCGCCCAGGCCGATGTGTTCCGCCACGGTCACTGCCCCACGTTGGCGCGGCCGGGTTCGGCCGGGGTGGCATTGCGCGCCAGGATGTTGGAGAACTCCTCCACGAAGGACTCCATCTGGATGGCAATGCGGTCAATGTCGCGCGAGAAGCGGTTGTATGCCAGCACGGCCGGAATGGCGGCGAACAAACCAATGGCCGTGGCCACCAGGGCTTCTGCAATGCCGGGGGCCACAGTGGCCAAGGTAACCTGTTGCAGGTTCGACAGGCCGGTGAAGGCGTGCATGATGCCCCACACGGTGCCGAACAAGCCAATGTATGGCGACACGGATCCCACCGAGCCCAGGAAGTCGAGCTTGGCCTCGATCATGTCCATTTCACGCTGGTAGCTGGCGCGCATGGCGCGGCGAGAACCGTCCAGCAAAGCGCCCACGTCGCTAACGCGGCGCTCACGCAGTTTCATGAATTCGCGCATGCCGGCGGCAAAAATGCGTTCTTGCGGCGACACGGGGCCTTCACCCCGTTGGGCGTCTTGATAGAGCTCTTGCAAGGTGCGGCCTGCCCAGAACTCTTGGTCAAACTCTTCGTTGTCGGAGCGCACACGGCGCAAGCCGATGAACTTGCCGAAGATCACGGTCCAGCTGGCCAGCGACACCGTCAGCAGCAACGCCATCACCAATTGCACCACCAAGCTGGCATGCACCACCAACGCGATGATGGACAAATCCTGGTTCATGAAAATCAACCTCCAAAGTCAATTGTGATGGATGCCGGCCGCCCCGGTCAGCACGGCCAGCATGTCAGCCGGGATGCGCCCGGGCCTGAAACCTTCAGCCCCCGGTTGCACCCAACCTATGCGGATGCGACCTTCGGTCAAGACCTGGTCGCCCCGCAGCACTTTCTGATCAAACACCATCGATGCCCTGCCCGCTTCCGCCACCTGCACGGTCACGGTCAGCCAATCGTCCAGCCGAGCCGGTCGCACATAGCGCACCTGGGTTTCGCTGACGACAAACATGCCGCCCCCCGACTGCCTGGACGTTTCCTGACCATAGCCCAAGGTACGCAGCCATTCGGTGCGCGCACGCTCCATGAACTTCAGGTAGTTGGCGTAAAACACAATGCCGCCGGCATCGGTGTCTTCCCAGTACACCCGGACATGGAGCTGAAACGAGGGGGCAGAGTTCCCTGACTCGGCGTGGGCAGAGGCATTCATCAGGCTCGATTATCGCGGCTTTGCGAGCCGGATCAGAGCCAATCGGGTGACTGCACCGTTTGCAGGGTGACTTGTTGTTCGCCTTGGCGCTCGCGCAGGCGCAGCCACCAGACCGCCCCCTTCTTCACAGACCAGGCCAGATCGTAGCCAGTCAACAGGCGCGCCGCCAGCATTCCCAGGGTGGGCTGGTGCCCGACGATCAACACCGGTTCCTTGGCTTGGGGCCACCGGGCGGCTTTGAGCAGGTCATCCACCGAGGCCGCCGGATTCAGCCCTTTGACCGTTTTGAATGATCGCCCCAGGGCCAGGGCCGTTTGCTGCGTGCGCTGCGCCGGGCTGACCAGCACCCGGGTCGTTTCCGGCAGACGCTGATTGAGCCAGGCTGCCATGCGCTCGGCCTGCTTGTGTCCTTTGGGGGTGAGGCTGCGAGCCAGATCACGCACTGGGTCAATTTGCACGACCAGGTCCTGGCCCTGAGCCAGGGCGTGGGATTGCTCGGCAGTCAGGGGCAGGTCTTCCGCCTGCGCGTGGCGCCACAAGATCAGATCCACTTCGTCACTTCTCCTGCTTCACCCTGTGGGCTTCCATTTTTTACAGGGGTGCCCGATAGCGCGCCATCAAGGCCTGCTGGGCACTGTGCCCCTCGGTACCCACGCGGCTATAAAACCCTTCGCTGTCTTGGGTCCAGGCGTCTCGCCCGTCCATCAGGTAGGGGATCAGGCATTCGTCGATCACGCGCTGACGCAAAGCGACATCGCGCACCGGCCAAGCCAACTCGATGCGACGCGTCATGTTGCGGTTCATCCAGTCGGCGCTCGACAGGTACAAGGCTTCGTCGTGCTCGTGTTCGCCCCAGCGGAAGTAGATGACACGGGTGTGCTCCAGCATGCGCCCCACCACCGAGCGCACACGGATGCGGTCGGTCAGGCCATCAACCCCCGGGGGCAACACACACGCCCCCCGCACGATGAGGTCAATCTGCACGCCCGCTTGTCCAGCCTCAATCAGGGCGCGAATCAAGGGCTCGTCTGTCAGGGCATTGACCTTGACGACGATGCGCGCCGGCTTGCCCTCGCGAGCGGCATCGGCCACGCGGGCCATCTGACGAATCAGGGCCTTTTGCAAATTGAAGGGGGCCAACAGCAGTTGCCGGGCCGCCTTCAGCTGGGTCATGCTGGACAACTGGTTGAACAGGTTGTCAATGTCGGCCGTGATGTCGGGGTTGCTGGTCAGGTAACCCACATCGGTGTAGAGCTTGGCCGTTTTCGGGTTGTAGTTGCCGGTAGACAAGTGGGCGTAGCGGCGCAGGCGCCCCCCCTCGCGGCGGGTGACCAGCATCATCTTCGCGTGGGTCTTCAGGCCCACGATGCCGTACACCACCTGGGCGCCCAGCGCCTCCAGGCGTTCGGCCCAGTTGATGTTGGCCTCTTCGTCGAACCGGGCCTTCAGCTCCACCACGGCCAGGACTTCCTTGCCACGGCGTACGGCTTCGAGCAGCAAATCCATCAGCACCGATTCGCTGCCGGTGCGGTAAATGGTTTGCTTGATGGCCAGCACATTGGGGTCGTACACCGCTTCGCGCAGGAACTGCACCACCGCGTCAAATGACTCGAAGGGGTGGTGCAGCATGACGTCGCTGCGGCGCAGGTGGTCGAACATGCCACCATGCTGCGGCAAGCCCTCAGGCCAACTGGGCTGATACGGCGCAAAGCGGAGGTGGTCGCCTTCAACCTGATCCACCAATTGCGACAGGCGCACCAGGTTGACCGGGCCATTCACATGGAAGAGGGCGTGGCGCGACAGATCGAACTGTTCCAGCAGGAAATCAGACAGGTCTTTCGGGCAACTGCGCACCACTTCCAGTCGAATGGCCTGACCAAACTGGCGGGTGCTCATTTTGGAACGCAAGGCCAGGCGCAGGTCGGTCACGTCGTCTTCATCGACTTCGATGTCGGAGTCGCGGGTGAGGCGGAACTGCGAAAACGCCTTGATCTCGCGCCCCGCGAACAGTTCATGCAGGTGGGCCCGAATCACGCTGGACAAGAGCACAAAGGCTTGCTGGCCGTCGCTGACCTCGTCAGGCAGGCGAATGACGCGAGGCAACACGCGCGGAATGCGCACGATGGCGATGTCGTTGTCACGGCCAAAGGCATCGCGCCCCCCAAGGCGCACGATGAAGTTCAGCGTTTTGTTGGCGACCTGCGGGAAGGGGTGGGAGGGATCCAGCCCGATGGGCACCAACAGGGGTTGCACCTGCTTCTGGAAGAAGCCAGCCACCCATTCGCGCTGCAGGTTGTTGCGCTCGTCGTGGTTCAGGATGACGATGCCTGCTGCTCGCAGCTGGGGGCCCAATTCGTCGTTGAACACGCGGTACTGGTCTTCCACCAGTTGGTGCGATTCCTTGGCCACGTCGGCCAGATACTGCGCCCCGATGCCCGTGCCTCGGGTTTTCGACGCTTCCAGGATGTCGGCATAACGAACCTCGAAAAATTCGTCGAGGTTGGACGACAAGATGCAGATGTAGCGCAAGCGTTCCAGCAGGGGCACGTCTTCACGTTGGGCCTGTGTCAGCACTCGGCGATTGAACTCGAGGATGGCCTGTTCGCGGCTGAGCAATTTCAAACGTGGAACTCCTGGCACAGAGGGACCTTCTGGAACAACAACAAATACAACGGGCAATGCTGAGTTCAGTGTATGACGGCACTCATGTCAGAAGTTTGACAAAAGCATGACAGATCAGACCAAGGGTTAATGCGCACCCCAAGCGTTGCCCTGGCGCATCGCTGCGTCCGGATCTACCAAAATCCTGGCAGGTTTACGATGCCGTTGCCTGACGTTCGCTCCAGTTCATCCCCTTCACCTCCGGCCTCACTTCACCATGATCGCTTTGCAAGACGCCAACCTACTGCAGACACGGGCTTACATCGATGGGGTGTGGGTGCCTGCCGACGACGGCGCCACACATGCCGTTTACAACCCCGCCAACGGCGAGCTGCTGGCCCAGGTGCCTGACATGGGGGCCACAGAGACCGCGCGCGCCATTGCCGCCGCCGAGGCCGCCCTGCCTTCCTGGCGCCACCGTACCGCGCAAGACCGCGCCACCTTGATGCGGCGCTGGTTCGAGTTGATTCGCACCCATCAGAAAGACTTGGCCCACTTGATGACGCTGGAGCAAGGCAAGCCCCTGGCCGAAGCGCGGGGCGAAGTGAACTACGGGGCCTCTTTCATTGAGTGGTTTGCCGAAGAGGGCAAGCGCGTGGCGGGCGAAGTGATTCCCGCGCCCAGCCCCGACAAGCGACTGATGGTGATTCGTCAAGGGGTGGGGGTAGTGGCCGCCATCACGCCCTGGAACTTCCCGATTGCGATGATCACCCGCAAGGTGGCGCCGGCCCTGGCTGCGGGCTGCACCATCGTGGTCAAGCCCGCCGAAGCCACGCCTTTGTGCGCCTTGGCGCTGGCTGAATTGGCCCACCGTGCCGGCATGCCACCAGGGGTGCTGAATGTGGTCACCACGGCCCGCCCGGCGGTCGTCGGGCAGGAGCTGACGTCCAACCCTGTGGTGCGCAAGCTGTCATTCACGGGCTCGACCGCCGTGGGCAAACGCCTCATGGCCCAATGCGCTGACACGGTCAAACGCCTGTCGCTGGAATTGGGGGGCAATGCACCCTTCATCGTGTTTGACGATGCCGACCTGGATGCGGCCGTGCGCGGAGCCTTGGCCTCGAAGTACCGAAACGCTGGGCAAACCTGCGTGTGCGCGAACCGCCTGCTGGTGCACGACCGTGTCTACGACGCCTTCACCTCCAAATTGGTGGCCGCCGTGGCCGCACTGAAAGTGGGCCCGGGCTTGGCGCCCGATACGCAGTTGGGCCCACTCATCAACGCCGCGGCGGTGGACAAGGTAGACGCGCTGGTGCAAGACGCCATTCGCCTGGGTGCACAGGTCGCGCTGGGCGGCACCCGGCACGCTTTGGGCGGGCATTTCTACGCGCCCACGGTGCTGACCCACGTCACGCCTCAGATGCGTCTGGCGCAGGAAGAGATTTTTGGCCCGGTGGCCCCCATCTTCCGCTTTCACTCCGACGAAGAAGCCGTGCAACTGGCCAACGACACCCGATCTGGCCTGGCCGCCTATTTCTATGCCCGAGACATCAGCCGCGTGTGGCGCGTGGCCGAGCAATTGGACTACGGCATGGTGGGCATCAACGAGGGGCTGATTTCCAACGAAATGGCGCCCTTTGGCGGCGTGAAGGAGTCAGGCGTGGGCCGCGAAGGCTCGCGGCACGGCATCGACGAATACCTGCAGATGAAGTACCTGTGCCTGGGCGGCATGGCCTAGATCAGTGCGCGGCTTCCCAGTTGGGGCCCACCCCGACTTCGGCCAGCAAAGGCACGCGCAACTGCGCCACCGACGCCATCAAACGCGGCAACTCGGTCCGCACCCATTCGACCTCGTCGTCAGGCACTTCCAACACCAATTCGTCATGCACCTGCATGATGATGCGCGAGCGCTTGCCCTGTGAATCGAGCGTATCTTGCACCGCTACCATGGCCAGTTTGATCAGGTCAGCTGCGGTGCCCTGCATGGGCGCGTTGATGGCGGCACGCTCGGCGGCCGCACGCAACGGGCCATTGCCGCTGTTGATTTCAGGCAACCACAAACGGCGCCCGAACACGGTTTCCACATAACCCTGGGCCTTGGCCATGGTGCGCGTGTCGTCCATGTAGCGTTTGACCCCAGCGAAGCGCTGGAAGTAGCGGTCGATGTAGGCCGCTGCTGCGCTGCGTTCAATGCCCAGGTTCTTGGCCAGGCCATGGGCGCTCATGCCGTAAATCAAACCGAAGTTGATGACCTTGGCATAGCGACGCTGCTCGCTGGCCACGTCATTCACCGGCACGCCAAACACCTCGCTGGCAGTGGCCTTGTGTACATCCACTCCCTCGGCAAAGGCCCGCAGCAAGTTCTCGTCTTGCGAGATGTGCGCCATGATGCGCAGCTCGATCTGCGAGTAGTCGGCCGACACAATGACATGGCCCGGCGGCGCAATGAAGGCCTCGCGAATGCGACGCCCCTCGGCCGTGCGAACCGGAATGTTCTGCAAGTTCGGGTCGTTGCTCGACAGGCGCCCCGTCACCGCCACGGCCTGAGCGTAGTTGGTGTGCACCCGGCCCGTTTCGGGGTTGATCATCAGTGGCAGCTTGTCCGTGTAGGTGGACTTGAGCTTGGCCATGCTGCGAAACTCCAGAATGCGCGCAGGCAAGGGGTAGTCTTCCGCCAGTTTTTCCAGCACCTCTTCATTCGTGGAAGGGGCCCCGGTGGCGGTTTTCTTCACCACAGGCAAGCCTTGTTTGACGAACAGAATTTCGCCCAGTTGCTTAGGTGAGCCCAAATTGAAAGGCTGCCCCGCCAACTCGTACGCTTCCTGTTCCAGCTGCATGATGCGCTGGCCCAGCTCATGGCTTTGTTGCTGCAAAAGGGCTTTGTCGATCAGCACGCCATGGCGCTCAATGCGTTGCAGCACCCGCGAAGTGGGCAATTCGAACCGTTCATAGATGTCGCGCAGCTTGGGCTCAGCCACCAGTTGCGGCCACAGGGTTTCGTGCACATGCAGGGTCAAATCACTGTCTTCGCTGGCGTACTGCGTGGCCACCGGCACGGCTACCTGGGCAAAAGGAATTTGCTGCGCGCCTTTGCCGGCCACGTCTTCATAGTCCAGGCCACTGCGGCCCACATGGCGCTGCGCGAGGCTGCTCAAGCCGTGGGGGCGATGGGCCTCCAGCACATAGCTTTGCAACATGGTGTCGTGGGCATAGCCGCGCATCTGAATGCCATGGTTGGCCAACACATGGGTGTCGTACTTGATGTTCTGCCCCACCTTGGGCCGCGAGGCGTCTTCCAGCCAGGGCTTCAGCCGGGGCAGCACCTCGTCCAGAGGCAGTTGGTCCGGCGCATCGGGCCCTTCGTGGCGCAATGGCACGTAGCAGGCCGAGCCCACTCGATCCGAGAAACTCATGCCCACAATGCGGGCCTTCATGGGGTCCAACGAATCGGTTTCAGTGTCGAACGCCACCAAGGGGGCCGCCTGAATGCGGGCCAGCCAGACGTCAAAAGCGGCCCAATCGAGCACGGTGTCGTACAGGGCATCGACCGGGGTTGGCGCCGGCGCATCACCGACAGGCGCCAGGTCGTCGCCTTGTGAAAACAGATCCGGCGTAGCGCCCGGGACTGGCTTGGCCTTTGAGGCGGGAGCGCTTGCGGCAGAAGCACCGCCACCCAACTGGCGTTCGACCTCGGCCTTGGCTGTGCGGAAACCAAAGCGGGTGTAAAAACTGAGCAAACCTTGCAGTTCAGGCGCCTTCAGAGCCAGAGCGTCCAAAGCCGGCCAGTTGGGCACATGCCCGCTCAGATCACAGTCTTGCTTGACGGTGATGAGCCGGCGCCCTTGGGGCAGCCAGTCCAAGGCCTTGCGTAAGTTCTCGCCGGTCACGCCCTTGAAAGAGTCTGCGGCAGCCATCACACCGGCCAATGAGCCGTGCTCTTGCAGCCATTTCACGGCGGTCTTGGGGCCGACTTTTTCCACACCGGGCACGTTGTCCACGGTGTCACCGATCAAGGTCAGATAGTCGATGATGAGTTCAGGCGGCACGCCAAACTTGGCTTGCACGCCGGCCGTGTCCAGCACCTCGGGTGGCTTGGCCATGGTGTTGATCAGCGAGACCTGAGGGGTGACCAATTGCGCCAGGTCCTTGTCGCCTGTGGAGATGACCACGCGGTGCCCGCAAGCGGCTGCCACCTGGGCCAGTGTGCCGATGGCGTCATCGGCTTCAATGCCGGGCACTTCCAGCACCGGCCAGCCCAGTAGCTTGACCACTTCGTGAATGGGTTCGATCTGCGAGCGCAGGTCGTCGGGCATGGGGGGGCGCTGCGCCTTATAGGCGGGATACCACTCATCGCGGAAGGTGGGGCCCTTGGCGTCGAATACGCACACGGCGTGCTCAGCCTGAATGTGGTCACGCAACCAGCCCAGCATATTGACCACGCCATGAATGGCCCCCGTGGCTTCCCCCTGGGGCCCGCGCAGGTCGGGCATGGCATGGAAGGCCCGGTACAGATAGCTGGAACCATCCACCAGCAGCAAGATGGGCAGGGTGTCGGTAGCAGGAGCGGTAGAGGGAGAAGAAGGGGCCGGTGCGTTCATGGGCGCCATTGTGAGGCCAGGAGGCGAGTTCGAGGGAAACGGAAACAATTGCCAAAAATTGGGCCCAGCCCCATCCAGCGGCTGGCCAGACTTTTACAATCTCCGGCTTGCCCTGAATTTGTCCACCCCTGCCCGAGTCACCCCATGGCCGTTTTCACCGAAGTTACCCCCCAAGAAGCCTCCGGACTGCTGGCCGATCTGGGGCTGGGCACCCTTCAGTCCATGCAGGGTTGCGCCTCGGGCATCGAAAACACCAATTACTTCGTCAGCACCGACCGGGGTGACTATGTGCTGACCCTGTTCGAACGCCTGAGCTTCGAGCAACTGCCCTTCTATCTGAACCTGATGCACCATCTGGCAGACAAGGGCATTCCGGTGCCGGCCCCACAGGCCAATGCGCAGGGGGCGATTCTGCACACGCTCAAGGGCAAGCCCGCCGCCGTGGTGACCCGACTGAAGGGCCGCAACCAGTTGGCACCTCAGGCCGCCGACTGCGCGCAAGTGGGCGCCATGCTGGCCAAGATGCACGCAGCCGGGCAAGACTATGCCGCCCAGCAACCGAACTTGCGCGGCCTGTCGTGGTGGGCGGACACCATTCCGGTGGTCATTCCGCACCTCAACGCCGACCAGAAGGCGTTGATTGAATCGGAACTGGTCTTCCAGCAAGACTTGGCAGCATCGGCCTCGTACCAGAGTCTGCCGCGCGGCCCGATCCATGCCGATCTGTTCCGCGACAACGTGATGTTCGACGGCACCCAGTTGTCGGGCTTCTTCGATTTCTATTTCGCTGGCTGCGACACCTTCGGGTTCGACATTGCCGTGTGCCTGAACGACTGGTGCATTGACCTGACCACCGGTACGCTGGATGAGGCCCGTGCCCAGGCTTTCGTAGCCGCCTACGATGCCGAGCGCCGCCTGAGCGATGCCGAACTGGCCCTGCTGCCCGCCTTGCTGCGCAGCGCAGCACTGCGTTTCTGGACCTCGCGTTTGTGGGACTTCTACCTGCCCCGCGATGCCGCCATGCTGAAGCCCCACGATCCGACGCATTTCGAGCGTGTGCTCACCTTGCGTCGCCAGCAACCCTGGCAGTACAAGCGGAGCGCGTGACATGAAGCTGCGCCTGGTCCCCGCCCGCCAAGGGTTTGTCTGGCTGCGACATGGCCTGATGGCTTGCTGGCAACAATCGGTCGGCTATCTGGGCTTGATGGGCATGCTCACCAGCGGTGCCCTGCTGCTGATGGTGCTGCCGGTGATTGGGCCTCTGCTGGTCATGGGTGCCATGCCCATGATCTGGATGGGCTTCATGCTGGCCACGCGCCGTGTGTTGACCGGCCAGCGTATTACCCCAGCGGTGTTGATTGAACCGGCCCGCGTGGCCGATGCGCCCCGCAAGGAATGGTTGCAGTTGGGCGCCGCTTACATTGGCGCCATGTTGCTGGCCATGACCGCGGCCGATTGGATTGGCCCCGGCGTGCAAGCGCTGCAAGATGCCAATGCGCAGGCGAAAGACGTGGTTGAACTGATCAGCGACCCGCAGGTTCAGGCCGATCTGTTCTGGCGCTGGGTGCTCACGCTGCCTGTGGCGCTGGTGTTTTGGCACACCCCGGCCCTGGTCCTGTGGGGGCGCATTCCAGTCACCAAGGCGCTGTTTTTCAGTGCGGTGGCCAGTTGGCGCAACCTGACGGCCTTTGCCGTGTATGGCTTGGGCTGGCTGGGCGTGGCCACGGCCTTGGGCTTGGTCATTCGGGCCCTGGCGGCCTTGATTCCCATTCCCGCCGTGGCCGAAGTGCTGGCCGTGATCTTGGGCATGTGGGTGGCGGGTGCGTTCTATGCCTCGCTGTACTTCACCGTGGTCGACTGCTTCGAAGCGCCCACGCAGTCGAGCTGAGTCCGCTCAAGCCGACAAGCGCGCCACTCCAGCCAAGGGGCAGGCATAGATGGCGTTGCGCAGGGCCGCAATGGCCTCGTAGCGGGTGAAGCTGCGGCGCCAGGCCAGCACCACGCGCCGTGTGGGCACGGGGTCTTCAAACGGAATGTAGACAATGTGCGGGTGCGACTCGGCCGGCACCGACAACTGCGGCACCACGGTCACGCCCATGCCGGCGGCCACCATGTACTTGATGGTTTCCAGCGAAGAGCCTTCAAAGCTTTTGCGGATGCCTTCGGCGTCGCTAGAAAAACGGGCGTACTCAGGGCACACCTCCAGCACATGATCGCGGAAGCAATGCCCAGCGCCCAACAACAGCATGGTCTCTTTCTTGAGCTCTTCGGCGCTGACCTTGTCACGGCTGGCCAGGTGATGCGTGCGGGGCACGGCCACCATGAAGGGCTCTTCATACAAGGGCGCCATGGCCAGGCCCGCGTCCATGAAAGGTTCGGCCATGATGGCGCAGTCCAGCTCGCCCGCCCGCAACATGTCGAGCAGTTTGGCAGTGAAGTTTTCCTGCAGCATCAGCGGCATTTGCGGCACATGCTCGATGGCCTGGCGAACCAGATCGGGCAGCAAATAGGGGCCAATGGTGTAGATGACGCCCAGGCGCAAAGGCCCGGCCAGCGGGTCTTTGCCGCGCTTGGCAATTTCCTTGATGGCCTGCGCCTGTTCGAGCACTGACTGGGCCTGGCGAATGATGTCTTCGCCCAGGGGCGTGACCGTGATTTCCGAGCTGCCGCGCTCGAACAGTTTCACGTCGAGTTCGTCTTCCAGCTTTTTGACCGCGACCGACAGGGTCGGCTGCGACACGAAACACGCCTCTGCCGCACGCCCGAAGTGCTTTTCCCGAGCCACGGCCACGATGTATCGAAGTTCAGTGAGCGTCATGATGAAGACATTGTGCCTGCAAGCCTGCCCGTTCGTCAGGCCTCACGCCTTCAGGTATTCCGATTTATTGCCCAGCCAGCGCGCCACATGCCGCTGCGCGACCTGAGGATACTGCGAGAGCATCTGTTCGGCCGCCGCTCGGGCGCGAGCCACCATGGCCTGGTCCAGCATGAGGTCGGCAAAGCGCAGCAAGGCCGCCCCAGATTGTCGCGAGCCCATGAATTCGCCCGGGCCGCGGATATCGAGATCGCGCCGGGCGATTTCGAAACCGTCGTTGGTTTCAGCCATGGCCTTCAGGCGCGACTTGCCAGTGTCTGACAAGGGCGAAGCATACAGCAGCACGCACACGCTGGCCACGGCCCCGCGCCCCACCCGCCCGCGCAGCTGATGCAACTGACTCAGGCCGAAGCGTTCGGCGTGTTCAATCACCATCAGGCTGGCGTTGGGCACATCCACCCCCACTTCGATGACGGTGGTGGCCACCAGCACCGACAGCTCACCCGAAGAAAACCGGGCCATGACATCGGCTTTTTCGGCCGCAGGTAAGCGCCCATGCAGCAGGCCCACGCCAAAGCCCTGCAGGGCCTCGCTCAGTTCCTGGTGAGTTTGGGTCACGTTGCTCAAGTCCAGCGGGGGGCGCTTGTTGCTGGCGCGCCCGGCTTTTTCGTCGGCCGCCTGATCGGACTCTTCGGTTTCGTCGATCAGGGGGCACACCCAGTAGACCTGACTGCCCTTGGCCACTTCGTCGCGTATGCGTTCGATCACCTCAGGGCGCCGACTGTCAGCAAACACCTTGGTGACGATGGGCGTGCGCCCGGGCGGCAATTCGTCAATCGTGCTGACTTCCAGGTCGGCCAGGTAGGTCATGGCCAGGGTGCGAGGAATAGGCGTGGCGCTCATCATCAGCAGGTGGGGTTCCAGCTCGGCTGACTCCAGCTTACGCCGCAGTTGCAGGCGCTGCGCCACGCCAAATCGGTGTTGCTCGTCAATCAGGGCCAGACCCAGACGCGCAAACTCGACCTGGTCTTGAATGACGGCATGGGTGCCCACCACCAGTTGCGCCTCGCCGCTGGCCACCAGGGCCAGCTGTTCACGCTTGGTCTTGGCTTTGAGACTGCCGGTCAACCAGGCCACTTTCACGCCCAGGGGCTCCAGCCAGCCCACCAGTTTGCGAAAATGCTGCTCGGCCAGAATTTCGGTGGGGGCCATCAGGGCGCACTGCCAGCCGGCATCCATCGCGATGGCCGCCGCCATCGCCGCCACCACGGTTTTCCCGGAACCGACATCGCCCTGAAGCAAGCGGTGCATGGGCTGCGAGCGGGCCAGGTCTTCGGCAATTTCGGTGCACACACGCTGCTGGGCGCCCGTCAGCGCAAACGGCAGCACCCCCAATAGGCGTTCGTGTAGGCCCTGTGGACGGGCCTGCAAAACAGGCGCCTTCAAGGCCGCGCGCTCCATGCGTGCCTGCAACTGCGACAGCTGCTGGGCCAGCAGCTCTTCGAATTTCAGGCGCTGCCAAGCCGGGTGGCTGTGGTCTTCCAACGCCGCCACCGACACTTCGGGGCTAGGGTGGTGCAGGAAGTGCAAGGCCTCGCGCAGGCTGGGCCAACGTGCTGGCAAGAGATGGGCCGGCAGGATCTCGTCCAGCGGTGCGCGAGCCAAGCCGGCCGCTACCGCCTTGCGCAGGTAGGCCTGCGGCAAGCCCGCGCTGGTGGGGTAGACAGGCGTAAGGGCCTCGGCCAAGGGGGTATCGTCGTGAACCACCTTGACGGTGGGGTGAACCATCTCGCGCCCGAAAAAACCATGGCGAAGTTCACCACGCACACGCAAGCGCACACCTGGGGCCCAGCTTTTTTGCTGCGAACCGTAGAAGTTCAGGAAGCGCAGCAGCAATTCACCGCTGCCGTCGTCGAGCTTGACGATCAACTGGCGTCGTCCGCGCATTTCAATGCGGTTGTCGCGCACCACGCCTTCCACTTGCACGGTCTGCCCATCGCGGGCATCGCGCAACAGCGTCAGGCGCGTCTCGTCCTCGTAGCGCAAGGGCAGGTGCAAGGCCAGGTCGATGTCGCGCACCAGGCCGAGCTTGTCCATGGCCTTTTGCGGCACGGATCGCTTGTCGGTCTGGTTCTTGGCTGCACTGGCAGACGCACTTTGCGCCACGGGCGGGTTCCTTGCATGAATCAACGGAGGTGTCATTGTGCCCGCGCCAAACGGACTGTGACGCCCCCACAAGCGGGTCATGCGGGGGTCATGGGCCCTGCATAAGGTGGGAGAGCAAACCGCACCGAGGAGACACCCCATGCATTCCCGCTTTCCATCCAGCATTCATTCGCGCATTCGAACCCTGCTGGCCATTTCCGCCGCAGCGCTGCTGATGAACGGTCCCGCCTACGCCCACGAGGGCCGTGCCGCCGACGCGCGCGAACACGTGGAAGCCGGACAACGTCCGCTGGTCATTGGGCACCGGGGCGCGCCTGGCTATTTGCCAGAGCACACGCTGGAAAGCTATGCCCTGGCCATTGAATTGGGCGCCGACTTCATTGAGCCTGATCTGGTCATCACCAGGGATGGGGTTCTGATTGCACGCCACGAACCCAACATCGTCAACACCACCGATGTGGCCGACCGCCCCGAATTCGCATCGCGCCGCCGCACCGCCATGGTCGATGGCGCACTGGAAGAAGGTTTTTTCGTCAGCGATTTCACTTTGGCTGAAATCAAGACGCTGCGCGCCAAGCAAGCCTTTGGCGAGCGCCCCCATCAGTTCGACGGTCAGTTCCAGATCCCGACCCTGGACGAAGTGATTGCGCTGGCCAAGCGCAAGTCGGTCGAGAAGGGCCGCACCATCGGCATCTACCCGGAAACCAAGCATCCCACGTATCACCAGAAACTGGGCCTGCCTCTGGAGCCCCGTTTGCTGCAAGCCTTGACACGCGCAGGATGGAATCACCGTCAGGCCCCCGTGTTCATTCAGTCGTTTGAACAAGCCAATCTGAAGGCCCTGCGCAAGCAAACTTCAGTGCGCCTGATTCAGCTGATCGATGCCAACGATGTGAACGCCGATGGCAGCCTCGATTTCACTGCACCCTACGATCGCCCATACGACTGGACCGCGTCCGGCCAACCCGAACTGCTGGCCCGCACCTTTGGCTACCTGACCACCGATGACGGTCTCAAGGAAGTCGCCAGCTACGCTGACGGCATTGGTCCCTGGAAACGCTACATCGTGTCCACAGAAGCCAACGCGGATGGCACCGGCCCCGGTGAAGCCAAGTTGAAACTGACAGAAGCTGGCGACCTGATTGACCGGGCCCACCAAGCTGGCCTGCTGGTTCACACCTGGACCTTCCGCAACGAAGCCCGTCGATTGGCCGGCGACTACGCAGGCAACCCCGTCAACGAGTATCTGCAGTTCTACCAATTGGGCATTGACGGCGTGTTCTCGGATTTCGCCGACACCGCCGTGGCAGCCCGCACGCTACATGAACTGGCCACAGAGCCCGGCTATGCACGCTGCCTGACGGCCCAGATCCGGTCGGCCAAAGACCTGCGCCCATGCCAGGGCCAGTAAGCTGATCGAAACCGGGTGGTCGGTCACCGACTGACCACCCGGTTCGCCCCGATTCAAGCCAACAGCTTCGACGCCAACTCGCTCATTCGCTTGTCGTCAACCCCGACGGACAGCACCTTGCCATCCCGTTCGATCACCGGGCGTTTGATCACACTGGCCTTATCCAACATCAAGGCACGCGCTGATGCCGCATCGACCACGCCGGCTTTGGTGGCGTCGTCCAGTTGACGCCAGGTGGTGCCTTGGCGATTCACCAGCGGCTCCCAGCCCACTTGCTCAATCCAAGCGTTCAGCCGATCGACCGGCACACCCTGCTTCTTATAGTCGTGAAAGGTGTAGCTCAGCCCCTGTTCCTCGAGCCAGGTCCGGGCCTTCTTGACGGTGTTGCAGTTCGGAATGCCGTAAACGATCAGGGTGCTCATGGGGTCAGTGACGTCAATTGAATTCAAGGCAGCACTGTGGCACAAAACGAAAAAAAAGAGGGCGAACGCCCTCCGAAACGCTAGCCAACGCAAGCAAACAAGCAAGTCAACAAGCAAGCTGACCAACGTGCCCGACGACCTCTCGTGAAAGCCGCCGGACACGCCGCTCCAGCACAAACCACACGTTTTTCGTCAAACACCCATGGGTCAGAAGAACCCCAATTTGTTGGGGTTGTAGCTGACCAGCAAATTCTTGGTCTGCTGGTAGTGGTCCAGCATGTCCTTGTGGGTTTCACGGCCAATGCCCGATTCCTTGTACCCACCAAACGCCGCATGTGCCGGGTAGGCGTGATAGCAGTTGGTCCACACCCGCCCGGCCTGAATGCCACGCCCAAACCGATACGCACGGCTTGCGTCGCGGGTCCAGACCCCTGCCCCCAAGCCATAAGGCGTGTCATTGGCGATGGCCAGCGCCTCTTGTTCAGACTTGAACGTGGTCACGGCCAGCACCGGGCCGAAAATTTCCTCGCGGAAGATGCGCATCTGGTTGTGCCCCTTGAACAGCGTCGGCTGTATGTAATACCCACCGCTGAGCTCCCCACCTAACTGCGCCCGCTCCCCGCCAATCAACACTTGCGCGCCCTCGTCCTTGCCCACCTGCATGTACGACATGATCTTGTCCATCTGCAGCTGCGAGGCTTGCGCCCCCATCATCGTGTCGGTGTCCAAAGGGCTGCCCTGCTTGATGGCCGCCACGCGCGCAATCGCGCGTTCAATGAACCGGTCGTAGATCGACTCCTGAATCAAGGCACGCGAAGGGCAAGTACACACCTCGCCCTGGTTGAAGGCAAACAGCACCATGCCCTCAATGGCCTTGTCGAGGAAGGCATCGTCTTCGGCCATCACGTCGTCGAAGAAAATGTTGGGGCTCTTGCCGCCCAGCTCCAGCGTGGCGGGAATCAAATTGGTGGCAGCAGCCTGGGCAATCACACGCCCCGTGGCGGTCGAGCCTGTGAAGGCAATCTTGGCAATGCGCTTGCTGGTGGCCAGGGGCATACCAGCTTCGCGCCCATAGCCATTGACCACATTGAGCACACCCGGCGGCAGCAAATCGGCAATCAGCTCCACCAGCACCATGATGCCTACCGGGGTGGATTCCGCTGGCTTCAACACCACGCAATTCCCCGCCCCCAAAGCCGGCGCCAGTTTCCAGGCCGCCATCAAAATGGGGAAGTTCCACGGAATGATCTGCCCCACCACGCCCAAGGGTTCGTGAAAGTGATAGGCAATCGTGTCGCGATCAATCTCGCTCAGGGCCCCTTCCTGGGCCCGCACACAGCCCGCGAAATACCGGAAATGATCCACCGCCAGGGGAATGTCGGCGTTCAGCGTTTCCCGAATGGGCTTGCCGTTGTCGATGGTTTCGGCATAGGCCAGCTTTTCCAGGTTCTGCTCCAGCCGATCGGCAATCCGCAAAAGAACATTGGCGCGCTCGGCTGGCGAGGTGGCCGCCCACTTGTCCTTGGCGGCATGCGCAGCGTCGAGCGCACGCTCGATGTCCGCCTCGCCCGAGCGCGCCGCCTGGGTGTAGACCAAGCCATTGATCGGCGTCACCACCTCGAAGTACTGGCCCCCCAAGGGCGGCACAAACTCGCCGTTGATGAAATTGTCGTACTGCTTTTTGAACGTCAAAGGCGCGCCGGCTGCTCCGGGTAAGGCGTAGATCATGTGGGTCTCCATCACTCAGGTTCACACCAATCCCGGCCAAACAGGCCAGGTCCGTGCCATCCATAGCGCACGGCGCGTGCCATCCCGGGTTCGCCCTTAGATTCCCGCGGCCACCCAGCCAACTGCACCTGTCACCCCCGGTGTCATGTGCCCTGCCAGCTTTTTCACACTGTCCCGAAATGACACAGGGTGAGCCCGGGTGTGTCACCCCGTCAGCGGCGCGATACTGCTCCCACGCCGTCCAGCCCCTGCCATGAGTTCACGCCTGATTCCCGCCAACACCTCGACCGAGCTGCAACAAGCCCGGCGCTGGATGCTGGAGCACGGCGATGTCCCCTCAGGCTTGGTCGACGAAGCACTCAGCCGCTCATGGGCGCGCAGCCGCCATGCCGGCCTCAGCCCGGTCGACCTCATGCCCGACCAGCCCCTGTGCAGCACCGCTGACCTGCGCCTCGCACAAGAGCGCCAGCGTGAATTCCTGGCGCATGCACGCCCAGTCATGGAATTTGTGTTCGACCAAATGCGCGGCTGCGGCAACCTGGTGGTCTTGTCCGACGCGCGAGGCCTGTTGCTGCACAGTCTGGGCGACAACGACTTCATCCACCGCGCCGACCGCGTTGCCCTGCGCCCCGGCGCCCTGTGGCATGAATCCGACCGGGGCACCAATGCCATCGGCACCGCCTTGGCCGACCAACGGCCCGTTGTCATCCACGGGGCCGAGCACTATCTGGAGCGCAACAGCTTTCTCACCTGCGCCGCTGCCCCCGTGCGGACATCTGAAGGCCACTTGCAAGGCGTGCTCGACATCTCCGGTGACCACCACGCCTACCACCCGCATACGTTTGCGCTGGTCCGCTCGGCCGCCCACATGATCGAAGACCGCCTCTTCCACACTCGCCACCGCCACGACCAAGTCTTGCGATTGCACCACCTGCCAGAAGGACTCGGCTCGGTCGGCGAAGGGCTCATCGCCTTGTCAGACGACGGCTGGGTGGTGGGCGCCAATGCCATGGCCCTGCAATGGCTCGGGCTTGATGAGCTGCGCATAGGCACCGGCACCCTCGATCACCTCACCGGCATTCAACCCAGATTGATGCCCCCCGGCAAGACCATGCGGCTTCACTCCCATCACGACCGCCCCTTGTATGGCCGCATGGACTGGCGCATGCGCCCCGTGGTCGCAAGCCCTCCGATGACTCGGCCGTTGAACCAGCCCCTGGCTGCCGCACATTCCCCCACCACCGAGCCCGACCCACGCCTGCAAGACGCACTGCAACGCGCCCTGCGCGTGCAATCACGCGGCATTGCCCTCCTGATCCAAGGTGAATCGGGCAGCGGGAAAGAAGTCTTTGCGCGCAACGTGCATGAACTAGGCGAGCGGGCTCAACACCCGTTTGTGGCGGTCAATTGCGCCGCCCTGCCAGACACCTTGATCGAAGCCGAACTGTTTGGCTATGTCGGCGGAGCCTTCACCGGGGCTCGCCGCGAAGGCGCCCCTGGCCGAATTCGTGAAGCCCACGGCGGCACACTGTTTCTGGATGAAATCGGCGACATGCCCCTCCCCCTCCAAGCGCGACTGCTGCGCGTGCTGCAAGACAAGGTCGTCCTCCCCCTGGGCGCCAGCAAACCCCAGCCAGTTGATTTCGTGCTGGTCTGCGCCACGCACCGCAAACTGCGCGACGCGGTGGCCTCAGGCACCTTCCGCGAAGACTTGTTCTACCGGGTCAACGGCCTCACCGTCACTCTGCCGGCGCTGCGCGAACGCCAAGACTTCGAGGCCTTGATCAGCAACATGCTCGAACAACTCAGCCGGGACATGCACCGCGCCACCGCACCCCGCATTCACCCGGGCCTGATGCAAGCCATGGCACACTACCCTTGGCCGGGCAACCTGCGCCAACTGCACAGCCTGCTGCGCACCGTCAGCGCCCTCATCGACACCGACGAGTCCGCCATCGACTGGCACCATCTGCCAGAAGACATGGCCCACGAACTGCAACGCCCTCCGGCGTCGCATTTACACAGCCAACCAGACCCCATCGACGCCGACGCGCCTCAGCCCGAAGCCGACGCGCCGGCCTCCTGGCCCACCTCGTCGGCCAACTTGCGCAAGCGTTCCGACGAAACCATTGCCCAGGTCATCCAGGCCACCCAGGGCAATATGTCAGAGGCAGCCCGTCGCCTGGGCATCAGCCGCAACACCCTCTACCGCCGACTCAAGCAAACTGCTCACCCCTCGCGCTGAAAAACACACCCGATTGGCGCTAGCATCACACCCATGATGACGAACGCCGACCCCCAAGAGCTCGCGAAGTTTGGTGACCTGGCCCACAAATGGTGGGACCCGGAAAGCGAATTCCGCCCACTGCACGAAATCAACCCCTTGCGTCTGGACTGGATCGACCAGCTCAGCGCCATTCGTGGCAAACGCGTGGTCGATGTCGGCTGTGGCGGCGGCATCCTGGCCGAATCCATGGCGCGACGTGGTGCCGACGTGCTGGGCATCGACCTCTCCGAGCGCCCCTTGAAGGTCGCCCAACTGCACGCCATGGAAGCCGGCGTGGCCAACCTCGACTACCGATCGGTGGCCGCCGAAGCATTGGCCGCAGAACAACCCGGCCAATTTGACGTGGTCACCTGCATGGAAATGCTCGAACACGTGCCAGACCCCGCCTCCGTGGTGAAGGCTTGCACCGACATGGCCAAACCCGGCGGGTGGGTCTTTTTCTCCACCATCAACCGCAACCCCAAGGCCTATCTGTTCGCCATCCTGGGAGCGGAGTACCTGCTCAAAATGCTGCCCAAAGGCACGCACGAATTCGCACGCTTCATTCAGCCTGCCGAACTGGCGCGCTGGTGCCGCGAAGCCGGCCTCGATCTCGGCCAGTTCAAAGGCATGGAATACAACCCCATCACCCGTCGCTACTGGCTCTCGGGTGACACCAGCGTCAACTACCTACTGGCCTGCCGCAAGCCATTGAGCGCATGAAGCCCACCCTCACATGGGCTCAGCCCCCACAGGCTGTTTTATTCGATCTGGACGGCACCCTGGCCGACACCGCGGGTGACTTGGCTGGCGCTTTGAACCGCCTGCGCGCCCAGCAAGGCCTGCCGCCTCAGCCCCTTGAGCTGCTGCGCCCCTGGGCCTCTGCCGGTGCGCGTGGCCTGTTGGCTGCGGGCATGGACATCCACCCCGATCACCCTGACTACGAGTCCTACCGCCTGGGTTTCCTCGATGCCTACATGGGCTGCCTGGCTGAAACCACCAGCTTGTTCGACGGCATGGAAGCGGTTTTGCAAGACATTGAGGCACGTGGCCTGAAGTGGGGCGTGGTCACCAACAAGCCCCACCGTTTCACCGTGCCCGTCATGGCCGGATTGGGGTTGCAAACGCGCGCTGGTGTCATCATCAGTGGCGACACCACCGCCCATGCCAAGCCCCATCCTCTGCCGCTGCTGACTGCGTGCGAACAACTGGGTGTCGACCCCGCCGCCACCCTGTATGTAGGCGATGACCTGCGCGACATCCAAGCCGCCAAGGCCGCCCACATGCCCAGTGCAGCCGCAGCCTGGGGCTACCTCGGGCACGGCACCGACATCCGCGTCTGGGAGGCCGAAGTCATCGTGCCCACCCCCACCGACCTGATCGCCTGCTGGGCCTGAGCCCCAAAATCAAAAAGCCACCCTAGGGTGGCTTTTTTCTTTGCAGCGTCGAACCTTCAGGCCGCGCAACGGTGCATCGGGTTCATCACGCCGAGCGACCGTAGTTGTCCTGGAAGCGCACGATGTCGTCTTCCCCCAGGTAGCTGCCCGACTGCACTTCGATGATTTCCAGCGGAATGGTGCCGGGATTCACCAAGCGGTGAACGGTCCCCAGCGGAATGTAGGTCGACTGGTTTTCCGACAGCATCAAAACCTTGTCGCCGTTGGTAACCTCAGCGGTTCCGCTGACCACAATCCAATGCTCGGCGCGGTGGTGGTGCATCTGCAGGCTCAAGGAAGCCTTTGGCTTGACCATGATGCGCTTGACCTGGAAGCGTGGACCCGAGTCGATCGAATCGTACCAACCCCAAGGGCGATGCACGCGGCGATGCAGCGTGCCCTCGGAACGAGACAGCCCGCCCAGTTTCTCCACGATCTTCTTCACATCCTGGCTGCGACTGCGATCGGCCACCAACACGGCATCCGGCGTTTCCACCACCACAATGTTGTCCAGCCCCACGGTGCTCACCAGGCGGCTGGTCGCATGCACCAAGGTGTTTTGCGTATCTTGCATCAGCACATCGCCATGCGCGGCATTGCCCGCGGCATCATGCTCGCTGACTTGCCACACAGCATCCCAGGCACCCAGATCAGACCAGCCGGCGTCCAGCGGCACCATGCGCACCACAAACCCACTCTCAGGTTTGGCGGGGCATTGCTCCATCACGGCGTAGTCGACTGACTCGGATGGCACGGCCACGAATTCACTCTTGCCGGGGCGCACGAACACATCGTCCTTGGCGCGCACGTCCCACGACTTGCGTGTGGCTTCGGCAATGTCGGAACGGAACTGGCCCAGGGCCGCCAGCCAACGCGATGCGCGCATCACGAACATGCCACTGTTCCAGTAGTAGCCGCCTTGCGCCAAATACGACTTGGCCGTTTCCAGGTTGGGCTTTTCCACGAACGCCTGCACGGGGTGAGCCCCTTGTGCATCAGCGGCACCCGAACGAATATAGCCAAAACCCGTTTCAGGACGATCAGGGGTGATGCCCAGAATCACGATGTCGCCACCCGCTGCTGCACGAATCGCCGTCTGCAGTGCAGCCACGTACGCCGCTTCATTCGTCACGGTTTGATCGGCTGGCGTCACCACCAGAATCGGATCTTCACCCCCCTCAATGGCCTGCAATGCAGCCAAAGTCACTGCGGGCGCGGTGTTGCGACCTGCTGGCTCCAACACCAAAGACGAGGGCATGCCCTTGACTTCACGCAACTGGTCCAGAACGAGGAAACGGTGTTCTTCGTTGCCCACCACGCAAGGCTGCGACACAGCGATGTCGTCTGCGCCCAGCGCCTGCAAGCGCAAATGCGCTTGCTGAAACAGACTCTGGTTACCCTGCAGCACCAGAAACTGCTTCGGATACAAGGCGCGCGACAGCGGCCACAGGCGGGTCCCTGAACCGCCAGCCATGATGACGGGAAGAATGTTGTGCTTCATGTTGTTCACTTCTCTGTCAAATATTGAAACGCCAAGGCCCCTGAGCCCTCAGCCATCAAAACCATTCGGATTGGTGGACTGCCAACGCCAGGAGTCCACACACATTTCATTCAAACCTCGGCGGGCTTTCCAACCCATCGTGTCCCAGGCGTGGGTGGGGTCGGCATAACAAGCATCCACATCACCAGGGCGACGCGGCGCAAACACCACCGGAATTTCGCGCCCACATGCTTGGCCGTAGGCACGAGCCAAGTCCAGCACGCTGTAACCCTGTCCTGTGCCCAAGTTCACCGTCAACGACTGGCCCTGGTCTGCCAAATAGCGCAAGGCAGCGACGTGCCCCTCTGCCAGATCGCAGACATGGATGTAGTCACGCACCCCTGTTCCGTCCGGGGTTTCGTAGTCATTGCCAAATACATTCAAATGCTCGCGTTTGCCTACCGCCACCTGGGCCACGTAAGGCATCAGGTTGTTCGGCACCCCGCGAGGATCCTCACCAATGCGACCGCTCGAATGAGCCCCGACAGGATTGAAATAGCGCAAGCAGGCAATATGCCAGCGGGCATCACACCGCTCCAGCTCGCGCAGCATTTCCTCCCCCATCAGCTTGGTCTGCCCATATGGATTGGTGACGCGCAACGACGCTGCTTCGGTAATGGGCAGACTCTCGGGCTTGCCATACACGGTGGCCGATGAACTGAACACCACGTCGAAGACGCCATGGCGCTTCATGGCCTGGCAAACCGACAACAATCCGCCCAAATTGTTCTCGAAGTAATCCAGCGGCTTCTCAACCGACTCACCCACCGCCTTCAAGGCAGCAAAATGAATGACCGCGCGCACGCCACCGAATTGCTGACCAAACGCAAAGCACCGATCCAGCGCAGCCGCGTCTCTGACATCACCTTCGACAAAGTGCGGTTCAAAGCCACCAATTTCTTGCAAGCGGCTCAAGACACTTCGCGAGCTATTCACAAAGTTATCGACACCAATCACCTCATAACCCGCCGCCTTCAGAGTCAACCAGGTATGAGAAGCGATGTAACCAGTAGCCCCGGTCAGCAAAATACAAGGCATATTGAAAACACTCAAATAGTTCAATCTAGGGTAAAGGACGCCGACACATCAACCGAACGCCCAGAGTAGGGATTCCGGGTCGCATCCTTGGTCTGCGAGTACTTGTTCACACCAGCTGAAAAGCTCATCCAACGCTCCGGAGAATACGTTCCCACCAGTCCATAGCGACGAAAATGACTCGTATCGTTAACCTGGTTATTAACCAGATCATTCTCAACCTGATAACTATTCCAACTGGTCGAGGCCGTCAACGAAACCTTCGCTGAAGCAAGCCACTTCGCAAATATATTTAGGGCAGTCACGCGATTATTGAATGCCACCTGAGCAGAGTTCCGCGTAAAACCACCAGATGGATCAAACATCAGGTAATTCGTACTGTATTGATCGGAGTTGGACGTGCGATATGCACTCACGCCATAGTTCACGACCCCACGTGGCGTGTAGTTCCAATTCAAATGCCCAGTGAATCCGTTAAAACGACGATCCGCTTGGACACGACGTTTACTTTCGGTCCAACTCACCGTTGCGTTCAACTGACTCAGCCCACTGACCACCCAACTAGTCGCCAAGTCCAGGTTATTTTCATCAATTTCTTCGAGGGTTTTAGTGAACTGCGAATTCACATGACGCAAGCCCAAACTGTAATTGAGCAAATCGGTGCTGTAGTACACAGCTTTAATTCCCTGCTGATCCTGCCTATAATTCAAATTTTTATATTCAGGAACCGAATAGCCAAGGGATGATTTACCAACTGACCCGACAACCGCCCAGATACCCGACACACCATAGATCAACTGCCCCGAGGCATTTTTATTGGTACGAGTGTTTTTAACCAAATGTTCCGTTGCCTTGTTATTCTCGAACTGGTTCAGGTTTTCTCCATAAGAACCATCCAGCACCAAGCGCCAATTCGACAACAGATCTGAACTGAAACCCAGATCAAAGTCTTTGGCGTCATTGTTCAGCAAGTCCCCGTACTTGCTGTACCTAACCGCTGAGATCTTGGCGGCCCCCCTGTAGGTCTGGCGACCGTATTGCTTATCCAAACCCAACTGCAATGCGGTGACATTGACCGTATCACTAATTGGATTGAGTGTCCTGGCCAGGTTGGAATCGTGAGTCCAAGTATGTGCCGCAGTCAGCGACAAAGGTTCCGCCAGAGAAACACCAGCGGTGAGGGCCGCTACCGCAAAGGCGGTCAAACGAATAGATTTTTTGTTCATACAATGAGTCACACACACCTCAACTTCAGTACGCGTTGCGATCAAACACCATCAGGCGGATCGTACGGATGATGATTTGCAGATCCAGCCCCAAGGACCAGTTGCGGAGATATTCGAGGTCAAACTCCACACGTGCCTGCATCTTGTCGATGGTTTCCGTCTCACCCCGATACCCGTTAACCTGAGCCCAACCCGTAATCCCAGGGCGCACCTTGTGACGCACCATATACGCCTTGATCAGGCGACGATATTCTTCGTTGTGCGCCACAGCATGCGGCCGTGGCCCCACGATGCTCATGCGCCCTTGCAGCACATTGATGAACTGAGGCAACTCGTCCAACGAGGTCTTACGAATGAAAGCCCCAAACGGCGTGATGCGCGAATCGCCCTTGGTGGCCTGCTTGACGACCATTCCGTTGTCTTGTGCGCGCATAGAGCGGAATTTGTAGACAACGATTTCTTCCCCATCCAGACCATTGCGGCGCTGTTTGAAAATGGTGGGACCAGGCGAACTCATTTTCACGCCAACGGCTACCGCCAGCAATATAGGTGAAATCAATACCAAAATGATGCTGGCCAAAATGATGTCCGATACACGTTTGATCAGCTCATTTGTCCCTGTAAATGGGGTTTCGCAAATACCCACCACGGGCACACCATTCATGTCCTGCAAACGACCTTGAATGATGCTAATACCGAACACATCGGGCACAAAATACAAAGACGCGGTCGTGCCTTGTACTGCCTCAAGCAATTCAACGATGCGAGGCTGCGATCCCAACGGCAGAGTGATATAAACCTCATGAACGCCATGGGCATAGACATAATTGGCCACATCGCGCAAACCACCCAAACGCATGCTCACCGCCTCGGGCAAGACACGACTGTCGGTGCGGTCGTCGAAGTAACCAACGAATTCCGTTCCCTGATCCGGATTGCTCTGCAATGCACGAGCCACCTTCCCACCCAATGGCCCGGCCCCCACCACGATGGCACGACGCCGTGCCCCGGGGCGTGTAGCTCGGCGCTTGAGGATGGCCTTGCCAATGAGCACCGCAGCCCATTGCATCACGGGGGTCACCACCGCCCAGGCCATCATCACATCAGCCTCAAAAAACATCAGGCTGTTGGTGGCATATCCGCACAGCCACAAGATCACCAGCATGGCCGCCCAGGACGACACGATGTCGACCCCCGCTTCCAGTCGCGAATCGTTGAAGCGATTGCGCCCAGGGAAGGTCAGCGCAAATACCAGCAGGCACAGTGCCATGGATGCACGCAGCACAGGCTCGTCGAAATAAGCCATGCACACCAGCAAAGACACCACGGTGATCAACGGCTCCATGAAAGCCGCTACGAACGATGTCACCGACTGCGGGGCATTGAAAAACGTCCGGTTGTAATTTCGGTTATTGAACATGTACGCCAAAACCCCCTTAAATAGGGGCTCGGAAATCATTGCAGTGATTGAAATAACGGCGCGGACGAATCAGTTTCACGGCCACCCAAAGGAGATATGTTCCGCGATCGTCCGCATTTACTCTAGCCATTGTGGCGCAAAAAGCGTGACAGTTTGCTGATCGCATCCCGTCGATTCGAGGGTTTCCGCGCAGTCAAACCACAGCCCTACAATTGGCGCATGGCACTCTCCCCCCTTTCCTGGATCGCGCCTGCGGCGCTGGATCGTCTGACCCTGCTTCTCAACCACATCGTCTCAAGCGAACCGGTGGCTCAGAGCAAACTTCGCCCGTTCTCTGGGCGAATCATCGACATCGGATGGTCCAAAGAAGCCTCCATCCAACTGCCCAGCTACCTGGGCGCGGCCATGGACAGCCTGATACCCATGCCGCCTGCCATCCGGTTCGAGATCACCCCTGCAGGCCTGTTCGAGCGAATCGAACCTAGGGTCAACCCTAGCGGAGCTGCGGGCGAGCCGACGACAGCGCATTTGACGCTCACCATTCAACTCAAGGATCCTTTGACCATGGCCACACGCGCCATCAAAGGTGAGCGCCCCGAAGTCAATATCGATGGTGATGCTGGATTGGCCGAAGCCGCGTCCTGGTTGATGAAAAACTTGCGCTGGGACGTCGAAGACGATGTGGCACGCTGGATGGGAGCCGCCCCGGCCCAGTTGCTGGGCCAACTGACCAGCGGCATCAAACAAGCGATCGAACGCTGGCGCCCCTGAGATTCCCCCTGCGCCTCCTTTTGCCTGACCTGTCATTCACATAGGCCCACTTCATGCGAGCTTTGGTTCGTCCGCTCTATATCGGACTGATTGCCCTGCGATACGGACTGGACGGCCTGCTGCTCGACAGCCTGCGCCGCCCCAAACTCAGCCTGCTGGGTCGAATTCTGTCGATTGGCCGCAAGCTGGACGCTCCACGGGGAGAACGGCTTCGGGAAGCACTCGAACGCCTCGGCCCCATCTTCGTCAAATTCGGCCAGATGCTGTCCACGCGGCGCGACCTCTTGCCCGCCGATGTCGCCGACGAACTGGCCAGACTGCAAGACCGCGTGCCGCCGTTCCCCAGTGTCGAATCGGTTCGCCTGGTGGAAAAGGCTCTGGGCAAGCCAATTGGCGAGGTGTTCAAGCAATTCGATGCCGACCCCATTGCCAGTGCTTCCATTGCGCAGGTGCACTTTGCCGTGCTGCATGACGGGCGAGAAGTGGCGGTCAAGGTGCTTCGTCCCGGCATGCTGTCGATCATCGACGACGACCTGGCTTTGATGCGCACCCTGGCCTCATGGGTGGAACGCCTGTGGGCCGATGGCAAGCGATTGAAGCCCCGCGAGGTGGTTGCAGAGTTCGACAAATACCTGCACGACGAACTCGACCTGGTGCGCGAAGCGGCCAATGCCGCCCAACTGCGTCGCAACATGGATGGGCTCAACTTGGTGATGGTACCGGAAATGGTCTGGGATTACTGCACCTCCACCGTGATGGTGATGGAGCGCATGAAAGGTGTGCCCATCAGCCAGATGACGCGACTGCGCGCAGCCGGGGTCGACATCAAGAAACTGGCCCGCGACGGCGTGACCATCTTTTTCACCCAGGTTTTCCGTGACGGCTTTTTCCACGCCGACATGCATCCGGGCAACATCCAGGTCAGCCTGGACCCGGCCACCTTTGGCCGCTACATCGCACTCGACTTCGGCATCATCGGCACCTTGACCGAGGTGGACAAAGACTACCTCGCCCAGAACTTCATTGCCTTCTTCCGCCGTGATTACAAGCGCGTGGCTGAACTGCACATTGAAAGTGGCTGGGTGCCGCCCAACACCCGGGTTGACGAATTGGAAGGCGCTGTTCGCACCGTGTGCGAACCCTATTTCGACCGCCCGTTGAAAGAAATTTCATTGGGCCAGGTGCTGATGCGGCTGTTCCAGATCTCACGCCGATTCAACGTCGAAATCCAGCCCCAATTGGTGCTGCTGCAAAAAACACTGTTGAACGTGGAAGGCTTGGGGCGACAACTCGACCCCGATCTGGATCTGTGGAGCACCGCCAAACCCTTCCTTGAGCGATGGATGCACGAGCAAGTGGGCTGGCGCGGCTTGGTAGACCGTCTCAAACGCGAAGCACCCCGTTATGCCAAGTTGCTGCCCGAGTTGCCGCGCCTGATCCATCACAACTTAGAATCCGGCTCGCTCGACATCCGACGCGACCTGCATGCCATCCTGGCAGAGCAACGCCGCACCAACCGGCTGCTGTCTGGCATGGCTTGGGTGGCGGTGGGCTTTTTCATGGGCTTGCTGGCTGCACAGCTGATGCTTCGCCTGCATGGTGCAGGTGTGTTGTAACCCTGCATCGTGTCACTGAAATGAACATCACTTTGCTCGCGTTCGTGATCCTGTACCTGGTGGGCACCATGGGCATCGGGATCTATGCCGGCACCCGAATCAAGAGCACCACCGACTTCGCCATTGCGGGTCGCAGTCTGCCCTTGGCCATGGTCATCACCACCACCTTCGCCACCTGGTTTGGTGCCGAAACCGTCATGGGCATCCCGGCCAAGTTCGTCAACGGCGGACTCAACGCGGTGGTCGAAGACCCGTTTGGCGCCTCCATGTGCCTGGTGCTGGTGGGGGCGTTCTTTGCCTCGCGCCTGTACAAGATGAGCCTGCTGACCATTGGCGACTTCTACCGCCAGCGTTACGGCGAGGGCGTTGAAATCTTCTGCTCGGTCGCCATCATCTTGAGCTACCTGGGCTGGGTGGCCGCCCAGATCACCGCCTTGGGCCTGGTGTTTTCGTTGCTTTCGGGCGGCACCATTGCCCCCGCCGTGGGCATGACCATTGGCACCGTACTGGTGCTGATCTACGTGCTGATTGGCGGCATGCTGGCCGTGGCCTGGACCGACTTCATCCAGATGATCGTGCTGGTGGTGGGCCTGTCGTTCATTGCCATGCTGGCGGGCGAACAGGCTGGTGGCGCCACCCAGGTGCTGGACTTGGCCGTGAGCAAGGAGTGGTTCAAGGTGCTGCCGGAAGCCACCGTCAGTGGCTGGCTGGGCTTCGTCGGCGCCGCTGTCACCATGATGCTGGGCTCCATTCCGCAGCAAGACGTCTTCCAGCGCGTGATGTCGGCCAAGGACAGCGCGACAGCCAAGAAAGGCGCCATCATCGGCGGCTTCAGCTACCTGGCTTTTGCGTTTGTGCCCATGTTCATCGTGGCCTCGTCGCTGATCATCATGCCCGACCAGACCCGTGAGTTGCTGGCCAATGACCCCCAAAAGGTGCTGCCCACCCTGATCATGTCGAAGATGCCCTTGATCGCGCAGATCTTCTTCTTCGGCGCCCTGGTCTCAGCCATCAAGTCCACCTCGTCAGCCACGCTGCTGGCGCCCTCGACCAGTTTTGTCGAAAACATTCTCAAGAACATCCGCCCCGGCATGAGTGACCGCCAGGTTCTGCTGTCGCTGCGAATCACAATCTTCGTCTTCACGGCGCTGGTGCTGACCTATGCCATCAAGATGGAGGGCACGGCCATCTACGATCTGGTGTCGTCCGCCTATCAAGTGACCCTGGTAGCGGCCTTCGTGCCCCTGAGCTTCGGCTTGTTCTGGAAACGAGCCACCACCCAAGGCGCCATCCTGTCCATCGCATCCGGCCTCGGTGTGTGGGGCACATTCCTGGCAGCCTCGCACCTGCAATGGCCCTGGGCCGAGGTGGTCCCAGGTCAGTTGGCCGGTCTGGGTGCCGCCCTGCTGGGCATGGTGCTGGGCTCGCTGCTACCCCAACTGATCGCCGACCACAAAACCAAACTGGCTCACCTGGCGTGACTTTTGCCTGAAAGTAGGCCCCACGTCTGTGGGGCCATGCCATTGAGCTCTTGAAATGCCACCCTGGCGCCCCCATTAAAATGGCGTCTTTAAGGGAAAACCCAAGGGGCTACCATGCCGATCTACGCCTATCGCTGTGAATCTTGCGGCCACGCCAAAGACGTGCTGCAGAAAATGTCCGATCCCGTTTTGACCACCTGCCCTCATTGCGGCGCAGAAGCTTTCAAAAAGCAACTGACCGCAGCTGGCTTCCAGCTCAAGGGCTCCGGCTGGTATGTGACGGACTTCCGCGGCGGTTCGGGCGGCACCAGCGCCCCCGCGACCGGCCCCGCCACAACAGAAGCGGCCCCGGCTGCGGCTTCAGCTGACTCCGGCGGTTCATCCTCTGGCGGCGACAGCGGCGCCACGCCTTGCGGTTCTTCTTGTGCCTGCCACTGACCACCCCCTGCAGCCCATCACGTGAAAAAATACATCCTCACCGGCCTGCTGGTCTGGTTGCCTCTGGCCATCACCATCTGGGTTCTGAAAAACGTTGTCGGCACACTCGATGGCGTCTTCGCTTGGCTGATGGCTGCCGCCCAGGCCGTTCTGCCCAGCTCCCTGCATCCTTTACTGAGTGATTTGCAGGGCATTCCAGGCCTGAGCGTGATCATCCTGGTGGCGGCCTTGTGGCTGACCGGCCTGGCGGTCACCAATATGGCGGGGCAATGGCTGCTCAATCAGTCCAATCGCCTGCTGTCCAATATCCCGATCGTCAAAAGCATCTACACCTCGGTCAAGCAGGTGTCAGACACGCTGTTTTCTAGCAGCGGGCAGGCGTTTCGAGAAGCTGTGCTGGTGCAATACCCTCGGGAAGGGTCCTGGACCATTGCGTTCGTGACTGGCAAGCCCAGTGGCGAAGTGGCGGACCGACTGGTATCAGAGCACGTAACCCTGTACGTGCCCACGACCCCGAACCCCACATCCGGCTTCATGTTGATCGTGCCGCGTACCGATGTGCGCCCGCTGGACATGTCCGTCGATGAAGCCCTGAAATACATCATTTCGATGGGCGTGGTAGCCCCACCTCCCCATGGAGCCAAGGGCACCCCCGCGGTGAAGAGCGCCTCTTCCTGCTGAACAGACAAAAAAACCTCGATTCCTGAGGGACAATCGAGGGTTTCGAGGCGCCGCGCTGCGCCTCGCACAAGATCATCCGGAGAACAACGATGCGTACCACTTACTGCGGACTGGTCAGCGAAGCGCTGATGGGCCAGACCGTTACTCTGATGGGCTGGGCCCACCGTCGTCGCGACCACGGCGGCGTGATCTTCATCGACATGCGTGACCGCGAAGGTCTGGTGCAGGTCGTGTTCGACCCAGACCGTGCAGATTCCTTCAAAGTCGCCGAAGACGTCCGCAGCGAGTTCTGCCTGAAGGTGACCGGCGTGGTGCGCGCCCGTCCAGCCGGCACCGAAAACGCCGGTCTGACCAGCGGCAAGATCGAAGTTCTGGGCCACACCCTGGAAGTGCTGAATGCCTCGGTCACGCCTCCGTTCCAGATCGACGACGAGAACCTGTCGGAAACCACCCGCCTGACTCACCGCGTGCTGGACCTGCGTCGTCCTTACATGCAAAAGAACCTCATGCTGCGCTACCGCGTGGCCATGGAGTGTCGTAAGTACCTGGACGAGCACGGTTTTGTCGACATCGAAACCCCGATGCTGACCAAGTCCACCCCCGAAGGGGCCCGTGACTATCTGGTGCCCTCGCGAGTGCACGACGGCCAGTTCTTCGCCCTGCCCCAATCGCCCCAGCTGTTCAAGCAGTTGCTGATGGTGGCCGGCTACGACCGTTACTACCAGATCACCAAGTGCTTCCGCGACGAAGACCTGCGTGCTGACCGCCAGCCTGAATTCACCCAGATCGATATTGAAACGAGCTTCCTGACCGAACAGGAAATCCGTGACATGTTCGAAGGCATGATCCGCCACGTGTTCCAAAAGGCACTGGGCGTGGATCTGGGCGCCTACCCCGTCATGCAATACGCTGATGCGATGCACCTGTACGGCTCGGACAAGCCTGACCTGCGCGTGAAGCTGCAGTTCACCGAGCTGACCGATGTGATGGCCGATGTGGACTTCAAGGTGTTCTCCACCCCCGCCACCACCAAGGGCGGCCGCGTGGTGGCCTTGTGCGTGCCCGGTGGCGCTGAAATGTCGCGCGGCGAAATTGATGCCTACACCGAGTTCGTCAAGATCTACGGCGCCAAGGGCCTGGCCTGGATCAAGGTCAACGAAGTGGCCAAGGGCCGCGACGGTTTGCAATCGCCCATCGTGAAGAACCTGCACGATGCGGCCATCGCTGAAATCCTGAAGCGCACTGGCGCCAAGGACGGCGACCTGATCTTCTTCGGTGCCGACAAGGCCAAGGTGGTCAACGACGCCATCGGCGCGCTGCGCTTGAAGGTGGGCCATTCCGACTTCGGCAAGAAGGCCGGTCTGTTTGAAGACCGTTGGGCGCCTCTGTGGGTGGTCGACTTCCCGATGTTCGAACACGACGACGAGGAAGACCGCTGGAACGCCGTGCACCACCCCTTCACCGCCCCGAAGGATGGTCACGAGGACTACATGGACACCGACCCAGGCAAGTGCATTGCCAAGGCCTACGACATGGTTCTGAACGGCTGGGAACTGGGTGGCGGCTCGATCCGTATCCACCGCGCCGAAGTGCAATCGAAGGTGTTCAGCGCCCTGAACATCACCGAAGAGGACGCCAAGGTCAAGTTCGGCTTCCTGCTGGACGCCCTGCAATACGGCGCGCCTCCTCACGGTGGTCTGGCCTTCGGTCTGGACCGTCTGGTCACCCTGATGACCAAGGCCGAGTCCATCCGCGACGTGATCGCCTTCCCGAAGACGCAACGTGCCCAGTGTCTGCTGACCGGCGCCCCCTCCAACGTCGACGAGAAGCAACTGCGCGAACTGCACATCCGTCTGCGCAACGCGGCGGCAGCCACCCCTGCCGGCAACTGACTGGTGCCTGGGCTGACTCACATGGCGTAACAGTCGGGTGAGTCACGGAAGCCCTCAGCACCACTACACTTCACAGGCCACCCGCAAGGTGGCCTGTTTGCTTTTCTGAATGGGTTGGGAGGCCCGAGCGCATGAAGACACATCACCGTCATTGGCTGGCTCTGGCAAGCTGTTGCGCCCTTCTGGGCTTGGCCGGATGCAAAGACAACGCCACGCCACAGGCCTCTACCGAATTGGGCAAGGGCGGCTCGGTGGTCTCCGGCTCGGCAGGCCCTTTGGGGGCACAGGGAGCCGACTCGGGCCTGGTTACCTGCCCGGCACCGGTTGCCACTTTGGCCTTGGCTGAAAACCCCCAGGGCTACACGATGAGCAGCCACTATCAGTTGCCCGCATCGCCCGTGCCGCTGATCAAATTGATTGCCCAGCAAAGCGGTTGCTTTCGGGTGGTCGACCGCGCAGCCGGTTTGCGCAGCACCATGCAAGAAAACGAGTTGAAGGAGGCGGGCATCATCCGTTCCAACAGCACTGTGCACAAAGGCAAGGGCTACGAGGCCCAGTACACCCTGGTGCCCAGCCTGACCTTCAGCGAACAGGATGCTGGCCGAGGACTGGCCGGCCTCATCGCGGCCATCCCGGTGATTCGCGACATCGCAGGGTTGGTGGGCCTGGTTGAACAAGTCAAGCTCAAAGAGGCCCAAGTGGCGCTGCTGTTGACCGACAACGAAACCACCGAACAATTGGCTGCGGCCACCGGATCAGCTCGAACGACGGACCTGGGTCTGGGTGGCTTGATTGCCAGCAAATTGGGCGGGGCTGGCGGCATGGGCTGGAGCAACACCAACGAAGGCAAGGTGATCGCCGCCGCCTTCTACGACGCGCACAACAAGCTGGTGCAGCAGGTCAACGCCCTACAGGGCAAGGAATTGCCTCCCGCTGTGCCCACGCGAATCAAGCCTTGATCGGATGAATTTGCCCACGCCTTCGGGGCCACCCCGGCCCCACAAGTTGCCGCAGTCGGTTCTGGTGGTGATTCACACGGCCGATTTGGAGGTCCTGCTCATTGAGCGGGCCAAACAAGCCGACTTTTGGCAAAGTGTGACCGGATCCAAAGACAGCTTGGACGAGTCGTGGCGGGACACCGCAATCCGCGAGGTGCAGGAAGAAACCGGCATCGAGGTCGGCTGCAGCACTGTGCCCGAGTCGGCCCTGGTCGACTGGGCCATCGAAAACGTCTACGAAATCTATCCCATCTGGCGGGCGCGCTACGCCCCCGGTGTCACCCACAACACCGAGCGCGTATTCGGCCTGCAGGTTCCGCGTGACATCCCTGTGACTTTGGCGCCTCGCGAACACACTCAATTTGTCTGGTTGCCCTGGCAAGCTGCGGCTGACAAGTGTTTTTCGCCGTCTAATGCAGAGGCGATCCTGCAACTGCCGCGATTCATGGGGAAAGTCCGAGCCTGATCGGGCGTGCTGCGCTTACGGATCACGCTATCGTTGGTGACATCGTGCTGAATCCGCTTCAATCCTCCCTGCTGCCATCGTCCACCATGGGGTCACCCTATTTGCGTGTGGCGACCTACAACATTCACAAGGGCGTGATGGGCATGGGGCCCACCAAGCGCCTGGAAATTCACAACCTGGGGTTGGCCGTCGAGGCATTTGACGCCGACATCGTGTGCCTGCAGGAGGTTCGCCGCTTTCACCACCGCGAAGCCCGCAAGTTCTCGCGCACCGATTATGGCCATCGCAGTTGGCCGCATCAGGCGCAAGCAGACTATCTGGCGCCAGAAGGCTATGAAGTGGCCTACCGCACCAATGCGGTCACTCGGCATGGCGAACATGGCAACGCTTTGCTGGCCCGTTGGCCCATTGGGGAGATCAGCCACCACGATGTGTCGGACCACCGGTTTGAACAACGCGGCTTGCTGCACACGACGGTGCATTGGAATCAGACCACCATCCACGTGATCGTGGTTCACCTGGGCCTGTTTCACCAAAGCCGGGTTCGCCAGACCGAGCGCGTGGCTGAGTTGGCGCTCAGTCAGATTCCAGTCGATGCCCCTGTGGTGGTCGCGGGCGACTTCAATGACTGGAACGAGAAGCTGGATCACATCCTGACCGACGCGGGCTTGACGCGTGCCGCACGCCCCGATGGCTCACGGGTACCCACCTTCCCTTCGCTCATTCCGGTGCTGACCCTGGACCGCGTCTACACCCGCAAGCTGGCTTGCCGCAACATGATGGTGCCCAGAGGCGAGGCTTGGGCCCGCATGTCAGACCATCTGCCCCTGGTGGTTGAGTTGGAGCTGGAAGGCTGATGCAGGCACCCCACCGCGCCCCCGACCAGCCCATAGACGACGGCTGGCAAGGGCTGGCCTGGTATGCACAACGCAAGCCGGTGTTCACGGGCGGCAATCAGTTGCGGCTACTCAAGGCCGGACAAACCCTGTTTCCTGCCATGTGCGCACAGATCGAGCGCGCGCGCCACAGCATCTGGCTGGCGCTGTATCTGGTGTCGCCATACGGCCAGAGCAGCGCAGTGCTGCAAGCTTTGCAGCAGGCGGCTCGGCGTGGCGTCAAGGTTCACCTGGTGGCCGATGGCGTGGGTTCGCACGATGCCCCACCGTCCATGTGGACTCAATTGCGGGCCGAAGGCATTGAGGTGGCCATTCACCGCCCCTTCCACCGGATCTGGGGCATTTTCAACACCAGTGAATGGCGCCGCATGCACTTCAAGCTGTGCGTGGTGGACGAGTCCGTCGCATTTGTGGGCGGCATCAACCTGATCGACGACCGGTTTGATCTGCACAACGGCTGGTCAGACGCGATCCGGCTTGACTATGCGGTCGAAGCGCACGGACCCGTGTCAACCCCGGTGCTGCACACCATCAAGGCCATGTGGACCCGGGCGCAAGTTGGCAAAGACTGGCGCGACGAACTGTGGCCCTTGATGCAAGACAGTGGCCGCATGCGACGATTGCAACACTTGTGGCAACAGGCTCGCATGCGCCTGACGCCTTCAGAGCAGGCGCCCTTTGCCAAAGCCGCCAGCAATCCGCACCCCACGCGTTGCGCGTTTGTGCTGCGTGACAACTTGCGGCAACGCCGCACCATTGAACGTGCAGCCATTCAGGCCATCAAGCAAGCGCGGCGCGAAATCGACATTGTCACGCCCTACTTTTATCCGGCCCGCCAATTGCGTCTGGCCTTGCGCCATGCGGCGGCACGGGGTGTGCGCGTGCGCCTGCTGCTGCAGGGCAAGGTCGACCTGCCGATTGCGGGCATCGCGGCGCGGGTACTGTATGACGAACTGATTCGGCACGGCATTGAGATCCATGAATATCAGAAGGCCTTTTTGCATGCCAAGGTGATGCGTGTGGACCAGGACTGGTGCATGGTGGGTTCGTCCAATTTGGACCCGCTTTCACTGGTGCTGAACATGGAGGCGAATGTGGTCGTGCGCGACCGGCACTTCACCTCCAACTTGGCCCGCGAGTTGGAGTCAGATTTTGCAGACAGCCAATTGGTGCCTTTGGCGGCCACCCAACGCCACTGGGCCGACCGCATGGGGCACTGGTTGTTCAGAGTTGCAGCCAAGCTTTACCTGCGACTGGCCGGCATCAGCGGGCATTACTGACAGCGCATGCCAGCGCAATGGGGCAAACACCGCTGATATCAGGCCAGATTCCAACATTGGCCATATGGCGGCGGCGCCGGCCATTCATGGGCCCCTGAGGGCAAGCGTCGCTCGTGCGTCGCCCAGTGCCGGGCAAGCATCCAGCCGGCATGCCCCACGATGAGGAGGGACTGATCGGGTGCCAGGCCCAATCCGGAGGGGGGCTGCCAGTCGCCTGCTCGAACCAACATGGCACGCAGGCTTTCTCCCCCACCTGGGGCGTGGTCAAGAAAATCATCGACCCAGGCATCGACTTCCGAGCGAGTGATCTCAGACCAGAGTTTCCCATCCCAGGCGCCAAAGCTCGCTTCGCACAAGGCGGTGTCCACCACATGCCGCCAGCCCCAACGGCGCAAGTGCCGTCCGACCTGGGCGCTGCGTTGCAAAGGTGAGGTCAGGATGATGCGAGGCAAGCCCAGCTGGCGAGCCACCTGACGAATGCGATGCGCCAGCCGCTTCGCTTTGCGGGCGTCCACCGGGGCATCCCATTGGCCAACACAGCGGCCCGCAACCTGCAACGGCCTGGGGTGACGCCAGACCCGAATCACCAGCGCACCCACGTCACCGGATGCACCACGGCCAGCCAGGCCAGCAAGCAGGCCACTTCGGCCAACTGCTGACTGGCACCCAAGGTGTCACCCGTGAAGCCGCCCAGGCGGCGCATGAACCAGTGGCGGCAATAGACCACCACCACAAGGACCACACCACCCGACCACGCCAGGCAGCGCAGCAAGGTGGGCATGGGCCAGCCCGCCTGATGCAAGGCCAGCAGCAGGCCCACAGCCACCAGCCCCCCCCAGGCCGAAGCAGCCAACACGCTCCCCACACTCGCCTGCAGCGCCAGGGGCTTGGCTTTGGCGTGATCAGGGTCGCCCCCATAGGGCAACAAGGCGGTCAGCGCCACCGGGGCCCAACGCGACACGGTGTGAGCCCAGATCAGCCCCATCAAGGTCCAGCCCAACAGGACTTGATGCACATGGCTGGTTTCAGCTTCATTCAGTTCGTTCAGGTGCGGCGTGACCAGCGACACCAGCACGACGGCTTTCAACCCCAGCATCAACACCAGGCCCATGCCCCCATAGGCCCCCAGGCGTGAGTCTTTCATGATGGTCAGGGCACGATCTCGGCTCACAGCGCCACCCAGCCCGTCGCAGGTATCGGCCCAGCCGTCTTCATGAAAACCGCCGGTCAACCAGATGGTGGCCGCCATGCTCAAGACGACTGCCACCGCAGGGGGCCACCACAGGCTGGCTGTGGCCAGCACGCATGCCCCCCACAAACCAACCAACGCCCCCACCAAGGGAAAGTAACGCACGCACTGCTGCAGCCATTCGGATTGAAACCCCACCCAGGCAGGCACCGGCACCCGAGTGAAGAACTGCAGCGCCGTGAAGAACAGGCGCACCTCCTGTGCCAGCCACTTCATGTGTCGGCCTGGCTCACGCCTGCGCTTTCAAAACTGGCCATGTCTCGCAAAATGGCGCAGGCCGATTCCAGTAAAGGCCATGCCAATGCGGCCCCGGAGCCCTCACCCAATCGCAAGCCCAGATGCAGCAAGGGCTGAACGCCCATGTGCGCCAGCATGCGGGCGTGTCCACTTTCGTCAGACTGGTGCGCAAACACGCAACGTGCCAGCACGTCCGGCTGCAAGGCCGCTGCAACCAAGGCTGCGCTGCTGGCAATGAATCCATCCACCACGATGACACGGTCATCGGCGGCGGCCTGCAGCATGGCACCGCACATCATGGCGATCTCGAAACCACCCAAGGCCGCCAAGACCTCGATGGGGGATTGCGCACGGGCGTTGGCTTGCAGGGCCTGTTCCAGCACGGTCAGCTTGCGTTGCAAGCCGGCATCGTCCACACCGGTGCCTCGCCCCACACACTGCACCAAAGGCAGACCAGTGAGGCGAGCCATCAACAGGGCCGCGCTGGAGGTGTTGCCAATGCCCATCTCGCCCAACAAGATGACGTTGCCGGGCAAGCCACGCACCAGGTCGGCGCCGTGGTCCAAGGCTTGCTGACACTGCACGACGCTCATGGCGGGGCCCATAGATGCGTCGGCCGTGCTGGGGGCGATCTTCCTGATCTGAAGACCTGCACGCGGCGCAATGTCTTTGGCCACGCCTGCGTCTACCACCGTCAGGGCCAGGCCATGCTGACGTGCCAGCACGCTCACAGCCGCCCCGCCAGCCAGAAAGTTTTCAACCATCTGCCAGGTGACGTCGCTGGGGTAGGCCGACACGCCACGCGCCGCCAAGCCGTGGTCGGCGGCCAGCACCACCATTTGAGGCGACTGCAGCGCCGGGCGCTCTGTATTCAGAATCAGGCCCAGCTGCTTGGCCAACGATTCGAGGCGCCCCAACGATCCCAGGGGCTTGGTCTTGTGATCCAGCACGTGCTGCAGTCGGGCCGCCAGCGCGGGGCGCTCCAGCGGGGTCACCTTGATGCCGTTCCAGAAACTCATGTCTGCTTTGTCCATTCAGAAAGAATACCGGCTTCAAAGTGCCGGTCAATGTAATCAGCCAAGCCATCCAGCACTTGCTCCCAGGTGGGCGTGCCAGGGCCGAACTGGGCACGCAACAGAGTGGCTGACTCGAACGCGCCGTGGGCATACACACCCAACACCGAGCCGCGCGCCCAGCCCAAGGGTTGCGCTTGATCCGATCCTTCGCCTGCCCGCCCACTTTCCTGCTGACCGGCCCACAGTGCCACCTGAACTTGATCCTCACACCCTTCCAGCACCGTGGTGCGGCCTTGGTGAATTTCATAACCCGGCCAGCACAGACCATCCCATGAGGCCCAAGCTGACGACAAACCTGGGGAGAAATGCAACTCGGCAGGCCGCACCAGCTTATGAGCCTCGAACCGCGTCACCAGCGGCAACAGGCCCAAGCCCGCTTGCTGAACCAAACCCCCATCGACCCCATCCGGGTCACACAACCATTCGCCCAGCATTTGCAAACCACCGCAAATGCCCAGCACCGGCTGACCGGCTCGGGCATGCGCCACGATGGCATCCGCCAAGCCCTGCAACTTCAGCCACACCAAATCAGTCTGCGTGCGCTTTGAGCCCGGCAAAATGATCCAGTCCACCCCATCCAGGTCTTGCGGTGTTCGCGCCCAGGTCAAGCGCACATCGGGCAAATGGCGCAGGGACTGAAACTCGTCGAGGTTGCTGAGGCGGGATAGGCCACCACCGCGACCCGCTTGAGCGCACGGGAAGGGGCGACCTCACCCCCACGCCAAGCACCGCCATCCAAGCCATCTTCCTCGGGCAGGCCGTGGCCTCGCCACTCGGGCAGCACCGCCACGGTGGGCACCCCGGTCAGGTCCTGCAATTGCTGGGGCCCTGGCGCCAGCAAACTGGCATCGCCCCGAAAGCGGTTGAGCACAAAGCCCTGAATGAGCGCACGCTCCGACTCGGGCAACAGCTGGTGGGTGCCGTACAAATGGGCAAAAGCCCCACCCCGATCAATGTCGGTCACCAACAGGCAACGCGCTTGCGCCTCCATGGCGGTGCGCATGTTCACATAATCGCTGGCGTGCAGATTGATTTCAGCAGGCGAACCGGCGCCTTCAATGACGACCAGATCGTGCGAAGCCATCAATTCGTGCAAGGCCTGGCGGGCATGCGGCCACAGCACCTCGCTGCGCTCGCGCCAGGGCATGCGGCTGTAATCGTCGCGTACCTGGCCCCACACCACCACCTGGCTACCGGTGTCACTTTCCGGCTTGAGCAAGATGGGGTTCATCCTCACATCAGGCAGGCAACGCGCGGCCAAGGCCTGGAAGTATTGCGCCGAACCAATTTCACCCCAGGCACCATTGGGGCCAGACACAACCCGAGCGTTGTTGCTCATGTTCTGCGCCTTGAAGGGCGCCACCTTCAAACCTTGGCGCGCAGCCCAACGACACAAGGCCGTGGTCAACCAACTCTTGCCGGCGCCACTGGTGGTGCCCAGCACCATGATGGCCCGAGCTTGCGCACCTTTGCTTGACATGAGGGGCAGCCTCAGTCTTCGATGCCGCGCTGCGCAGGAATGCCAGCCTCATAGGCGTGCTTGACCTTGCGCATTTCAGTCACGGTGTCGGCAATGTCGACCAGCTCTGCCGGGCAGTCGCGCCCTGTCAGCACCACGTGCACTTCACGGGGCCGATTGCGCAGCACATCGACCACCTCTTGCAGCGGCACCCAGCCATAGATCAGTGGGTACGTCATCTCGTCGAGCACCACCAAAAAGTGTTCCCCACTGTTGATCGCTTGCGCGGCACGCGCCCAGCCCTGGCGAGCCAGTTCGGCTGAATGCTCCAGATCTTTGCTCTTCCAGCTGAACCCATCACCCAGCCCTTCAATGGGCACACCCAGCTTTTCAAAGGTGCGGTGCTCGCCAAAACGCGCGCTCGGTACCTTCATGAACTGGTAGATCTTGACCGCCTTGCCACGACCATGGGCACGCAGGGCCAGGCCAAACGCCGCCGTGCTTTTGCCCTTGCCGTCGCCGGTGTTGATGATCAGCAACCCGCGGCGCTCGGCCTTTTCCTGTTGTTGCGGGGCTTCGGTAGGTGGGTTTTGAATGTCCATCAGCGTTGTTCCGTTTGTGTGTGGTCACCAGGACCGAATTCAAATTGAGGCAGCACCGTCCATTGACGCTGGCCGAGCATCTCCACCTGAGCAATGCGAATGGCCTGCTCAAACACGGCTTCCATGCTTCGGTGCACGGCCTCGTCATGCGCAGCGCCATGGGCCTTGATATGCCCCGTTTGCATCACAGCAATCTGGTCGGCATGCAAAGCCAGCGGCAACTCGTGCAACACACTGACCACGCAACGACCCTGGGCTGCTTCTCGTTTCAACACCTGAGCCACCAGGCGTTGGTGCGGTGCGTCAAGGTGTGCGACAGGTTCGTCCAGCAACAGCACCGGCGCTTGCACAGCCAGGGCCCGCGCCAGGTTCACACGTTGCCGCTCGCCACCCGACAAGGCGCCAAGGGTCCGCTGGGCCTTGTCCTGCAAATCGGTATCGAGCAGGGCCTGTTCAATGGCCAGGCGATCGGCTTCAGTCAAGCCGCCCAAGCCCAACCAGCCTTGATAGGGCATGCGCGCCAAAGCCACGGTGTCATGCACCGTCATGGCTTCGTCGCCCTCTGATTGCTGCCCTAACCAGGCCAGCGCGCGGGCTCGCTCACGCAGGGGCCAATGCGAAAAGACCCGGCCTTGCAGCCGCACCTCGCCTTGCACCACGGGCAGCAAGCCTGCCAGACTGCGCAACAGGGTGGACTTGCCTGCCCCATTGGGTCCGACAATGGCCAGCCACTGCCCCGCATGGGCCTGTAGCGACACGCCATGCAATACGAGGCGCCCGCCCCTGCGGGCATGCACTTGATGCGCGGTCAATGCGGCCACGTCACATCCTCCTGCGCTGAATCAGGGCCAACAAGTACACGCCCCCCATGACTGCGGTGAGCACCCCCACGGGCAACTCCTGAGGGGCCAACACCCAACGCGACAACACATCGGCCGCGAGCAGCAAGACCCCGCCCATCAAACTGGCATGCCACAACAGGGTGCGATGTTGCGCACCGCACCAGGGGCGCACCAGGTGGGGCGCAACCAGGCCCACAAAGGCGACCAGCCCGGCCTGCGCCACGGCACCTGCACACGCCAAGGCCAGCACACCAACCAAGGCGGCGCGCGCCAGGCCCAGCGGCACGCCCAAGGTACGCGCGGCATCTTCGCCCAGTGACAGGGCATCCAGCACGCGCGACAGCAACAGCGCGACCGGCAAGCTGAATGCCAGCACTGCAGCCATTGCCGCGCAGGAAGGCCATCCCAACAAGGCGGTGTTGCCCAGCATGAAGGCCTGCATGGTGCGCCAGGTTTCGGCGGACCACACCATCAACAATTGGGTCAAAGCGCCCAGCACCACCCCCACCACCACGCCGCACAACAGCAGGCGCATGGTGTGAACCGCCCCCCGGGCCAAGATCAAAGTCAGCCACACGCCGGCCACCGCGCCCACAAAGGCCACACCCGTCAGGCCCACCTGCGTCCACCAAGTCGAAGACACCACCCAGCTGGAACCCACGGTCAAAGCCAAGGCCATCAACAACGCCGCCCCGGCAGAGCTACCCAGCAGATATGGCTCAGCCAAGGGGTTTCGAAACAGGCCCTGAGCAACCGCCCCCGCCAAACCCAACAAGCACCCCACCAGGAATGACCCCAGCGTGCGCGGCGCACGGATGTCCCACACCAGGCTGAGCCAGACGGGGTCTAAGCCCAATGACGAATCCAAGCCCTGCGTCTTGCCCAGTACGGGCCACTGCCAACCCGAGCTGCCAACAAGCAAGCCCAGCACAGCCCAAAACATTGCCAGGAACACCAGGGCTCCGCCCGCCAAGGCTGCCGACCGCCTCATTGCGCCCGCCTTTGCAAACCCACGCCCATGTTCATACATCGGGCCAACACCGCGGCAGCCTGCCCCACTCGAGGCCCGGGTCGAGCCAACAGGTCATAGTCAGGCCCAGCCAGACCGCACACCCGCCCCTCGCGCACCGCACGCAACCCCGCCCAGCCGGGTCGCTTGGCCAGACTGGCCGCATCGTGTGCAGGCAACACGATCAGGTCGGGATCGGCCCTGACCACATATTCGGGATTGATCTTGGGGAATGGTCCCAACTCAGGAGGCACCACATTACGCCCACCCAGAAGCGACCACAAACGGCCAATGAAAGAGGCTTCGCCAGCCGCATAAGGCGTGGTCGCCACCTCCACATAGACCCGCACACCCTGAGCACCCACCGGCACAGCTTGCTGGGCCTGTTTCAGTTCACTTTGAATCCGCAGCCAAACCCCATCTGCCTGCTCAGGCTGCCCCAGCAAGGTGGCCACCGCCTTCATCACACGGGGCACATCTTCCAGGGTTTGCGCTTCGAATTCAGCCACCGGCACGCGCATGCTTCGCAACCGCGCGGCCAACCGCGAAGAGGGAGAAGCCAGGACCAGATCGGGTCGGAGCGCCACAATGGCCTCCAAATTGGCGTCGTCCAGGCCGCCCACACGGGGCAAGGCGCGAACCGATTCCGGCCAATTCGACCAGCGGTCCACCCCCACCAAACGCGCACACCCGCCCAGCACACACACCGACTCAGTCAAGGACGGCAACAAGCTCACCACACGTTGGGGCGGCTTGGCCAGGCTCACCTTGGCCCCACGATCATCTTGCACCGATAACGCAGCAGCCTGCGTCAGGGCTTGACTCAAGGCCAGGCCAATCACCAGAACAATCCGGAGCCACCTCACCACGCCTGCACCTCCTGGGTCCAGGGTTGGCCTGCGGCCATCAAAGTCACCAGCTTGCAGCGCTGCGCCACATCCTGATTCAAGCGCCCCAGTTCATCGACGAACCGGCGCACCCCTGCGCCGGAGGGAATCACCCCCCAGCCAATTTCGTTGGTCACCAACACCACCGGCCCGCGCGCACGCTCCAGCGAGCGCAGCAGATCGGCGCGAGCCACCGGCCAGTCTTGCGCCAGCGACGCATCCTCTTCCAGTGGCATCAACCAGTTGGTCAGCCACAAGGGCAAACAATCCACCACCACCATGCGATCGGGCTGTGACCAGGCCTGAATACACGAGCCCAGTTGATAAGGGGCTTCCAACACCTCGAACCCCGCAGGCCGATCTTGCCGATGGCGATCGATGCGATCACGCATTTCATCATCGCCAGCCAGCGCAGTGGCCACCACCGATACCCGATGCGAGGCCGCCTGCGCCAGCCACCTCACACCCAGGCGTTCAGCGAAGCGCGACTTGCCACTGCGTTGACCACCGAGAATGAGATGTGACTGCATAAAGGCCCGATCAGAACTGCTTGCTCAGACTGGCCTTGATGACCTGCCCAGGATCAGGATACACGTAGCCGTACTGGCACATATAGGCATTGGCATAGTTCAAGCGGTCACCCAAGTTGGACACCACCAAGCCCATGCGCCAGCCATCGCGCTCGACACTGTAGCCAGCATCGAAACTGACTTGCGCAGGAATGCGGGTGGGGCAGGTGTTGTCGAAGTCGTCGCTGAAGCGAGACGACGACAGATACTGCGCCCCCAGGTGAACCGATTGCGAATCGCTCAATGCCACCCACACACGTGCCGTGGCCGAACGCGGCGACACCAGCACGCGCTGCTTGCCGGCGTAAGGCCCTTCATGGAAACGAGCCGACAAGGACTGCGCCGACCCCGTCACCGTGACCTTGTCGGTCACAGGCCACTTGCCATCCACTTCCACGCCCTGGCGACGCACTGGATCAATGTTGCGGTTGCAGCAATAGTCCTGGTCCAAGGGGGTCAGGTCCAGGTACAGGATTTCGTGGGTGGTGTCCTGACGGAACACGCGTGCGTTGAAGGCCGCGCCTTGCGACGCCCAACGCAGGCCCAGCTCGCGATCCTGACTGGTTTGAGGCAACAAGGGCTGCCCATTCGGCGTAGACGCGTTCTCGTCGAAATTGGCCAGTCGGAACGAACGGGCTGCGCGACCATAGACCTGCCACTGCGCATTCAGCGCCTGACTCAAGCCCAACTCCGCCGAGGTCACCGCATCACTGCGTTCGTATCCGCTCGAAGACGTGGTTTCGCGCTTCTTGACGAACTCGCGGCGCACGCCAGCATTCACGCGGGTGCCACCCTGAATCGACACATCCGAGTACGCATACACCGCACGGTTGATTTGCAGGCCCGACTGAGGGCTGGAGCCTTCAGGTGTGCCGCGCTTCCAATGCTGGAAATCGACCCCCACGGTTTGCAGCCACTGGCCCCAGCTCAGATCCCAGTCATAAGACAGCTTGGGCGACAGTTGCTGATTGCTCACCGCGCTGGCAGATTCCCTGCCGTAGTACGCCTGATTGGTACTGCGATATCGGGCAGACGCATCCAACTGCGCCAACCAGGCGCCTTCTTGCCACTGCGTGTTGCTGATCAAGCGGGTTTGAACAGCGCGCCCCCAGCTGGCGTCATCGGTCGACTGCCGGCGGTCTTGGCGCAATTCATCAAACGTCAAAGGGCCAGGCCATTGGCTGAACTGCTCATCGCGCATCAGGCGCAATTGTTGCGACCAGGCCCCTTCGGCCAAGGCTGCGCCAACCGAATACACATCGTTGTCTGACTGAGCGTTGCTGCGATAACCCGGGCTGGTCTGGCGACGCACTGTGGCGTCCAAAGTCCAGGCCCCCACCTTCGCGGCAGTCGAACCGTTCATCACATAGCCGCCCAGGCTATCGATCGACACGCCCACGTTGGAACGAGGACCGCTGGTCAAAGCAGCCCCATCTTTCAGCACCACATGAATCACACCCGAGGTGGCGCCTTCGCCCCACAGCACACTGGACCCACCACGCTGCACCTCGATACGCTCGATCTGATCAATGGGCACGCCCGACAAACGCGCGCCCGACAGATCGGTTTCGCTAACGCGGATGCCATTGATCAGCACCACCGTGTTGGAATGGGTGGCGTCGCCAAACCCGCGCAGGTCAATGGTGTCGTTGCCACCATTGGACAAATCTTGCTTGCCCACGAAGCCACCCAGCTTGCGGATGGCCTCAAAGACCGTTTCCACACCTGACTTGCGAATTTCGGCCGCCGAGATCACGGTCAAAGCCGAGGGTGCCGTACGAGCGCTGGCCAATGACCGCGTGGCCGTCACCACCACGGTTTCCAGCGACTCCGTCTGAGTCGAATCCGCCGCGAAAACCGCGAACGAAGCCAATGCAGCAGCCACCCCCAGCGCCACGGCAGAGGGGGACACAGGTGCCTTGCGCACCAAGAACGAGAACAACATGATGAAGGGAAAAAACGAAAGCCCCCGCCAGCGTCCCCGCAGGCATGGAGCGACATGGCCTACCCCCGCCTTGATGCGGACGCAAACCCCCTGTTGGCCGGTATCCGGGCTAGACGATGACGCTCATGGCACCTTCCCAGGCAAAAAACCCAGTGGTTGAGGACATGAGCGAAGCCCATCAGAAATCCTGATCAGCTTGACCGTCGACCGTTGCGGGGGCAGCGCAGTTCGAAACCTGCTTCCCGTTTAACTGCAGCGAGGAACCTCGTTGCATGCACCAACGGCAGGCATTGTAAAGGCGCAGCCTGCGGTGAGGAATACAATCCCCTTTGAGATGCCAGAGTACCCAGCCTTTGCTGAGGGTGAGCGCCCATGTCCCGAATTGATGAAATGACCGAACGCGTCGAGCGGCTACTGCTTCGCCACGAAGAGTTGCGCCGCACGAACGCGCTGTTACAGCAACAGCTGACCGCAACCATGCAAGAGCGTGACTCGCTCAAGACCCGGTTGTCGGCGGCGCGCGCCCGCATCGATGCCTTGATTGACAAACTGCCACTGGTCACAGGGGCCACCCCGGCAGACGCAGAAGATTCCGATGAAGCAAATTGAAGTCTCGATCATGGGCCAAAGCTACCTGCTGGGATGCCCAGAAGGTGGCGAGGCCCGCCTGCGCGAGTCCGTGGCCCAGGTAGACCGTGAAATGTGCGCCATTCGCGACTCCGGTAAACTCAAGGCCCGCGAACGCATTGCGGTCCTGGCTGCGCTGAACCTGGCCTATGCCTTGACCGACCCGGCCCACAAGCAAGCCGCGCCGCAGCCAGCTGTGGACGTGGATCTGCCCGCCCCGGAATACCTCGACAACCTGATCAACCGACTCGACCACGCACTGGATCAAGACGGTCACCTGATCTGATCTGTCAATAAAGCCCCTGACAACAGTCATCTGATCTGCGCAGCCGCTTGAGTTGGCCGTAGAATCAAATCGTTCGTCGCGTTCGTGGTTGCTTTTATTTCCTTGAACCGATGCTCTTTGAGCCAGGGCTTGGAACATCGCTGCGCTGGTGTGATCGTCTCGCGTCAGATGAACCCGAAGTGCTGCTGACCTCGCCCACCTGAATCCCCTGGGTTCAGGAATGCGGCAACCAGTCTGCGACGAACCCTTATGCAAAACGGGCAGGCCCTCAATGAGGATCCTGCCCGTTGTCTTTTAAGGTTCAAGCCTCTTGCGGTGCAAACTGGATGCTGGCCAACACCACCCTGTTACCGCCCTTCTCACGGGCCCCAGCCAAAGCACGGTCGGCACTGCGCATCAGCTCTTCAACCACCCCGGCTGTGTGCGGGAAGCTGGCCACCCCCATGCATACCGTGAAGGGAATTTGCTGGCCATTGAATGGCACGATGTGCTGAGAACACTGGCGGCGCAATTGCTCCATCCTTGAGTGCGCAATGGCCAAGCCCACCCCCGACAGCAAGACCACAAAGCGGTCACCGCCCAGGCGGCAGGGGGAATCCATCGCACGCGTGTTGGCACGCAGCAAGCGCCCCAACGCCTCGACGACTCGCTCACACCCTTCCACGCCGTAGCGCTGACGGATGTCTTCCATGTTGTCGATGGCCACTGCCACCAAAGCGAACTCACGCTGCTCGCGGCTCGACAAGTCGGCCTCCCGGCGCAGTTGCTCTTCAAAGTGCGCCCGGTGATACAGGCCTGACACAGGCTCACGCACCTGGTTGTCTTGCACTTCACGGCGCAAGGCATCGTTGGCCTTTTGCTGCTGCTCCAACTGGGCCATGGCGTGCTGCAATTGGGTTTCCCTGCGGCGCGACTCGGTCACCTCCTGCCAGATCAACAGCAGTTTGGCCGGCGCATCCTCGCGCTCGCGCATCACCTGTCGCCAAGCCACAAATTCATGGCGCTCACCGGCAATTTCCAGTTTGTGCTCAGCACGCACGCCACGACCGGGCACGGCCAAGGTTTGCTGGTCGGCCGCACGCAAGGCCATGGCTTGACTGGCCTCGAACAAATCGGCATCGACCGAACCGACCACGGGCTTTTGCGTCAGCCCCAACAAGCGAGATGCCGTGTCGTTGGCATGCTCGTAGCGGCCCGAGGTGGCGTCTTTGACCAGAACAGCCAAGCCGAACTGATCCAACGCCTTCAGAAAGGCATCCGTCAACACCTGCTCGCCGAGAGCGGTCTGGGCAATTGCATCAAGCATAACCATGCGCTTTTGATTGTTTGAGTTCAACCCATGGAGGGAAATATTCGCTGAAATTACCTGATCTGACTGCCCTTCAAACAAGGGATCAAGGCCAGCTTTCTGCGTCAAGTGCACGCTTTGCAACGAAAGGCGCTTCAAGGGCCTGACCCACGCCTCCATGGATACCCGAGGTCTCGCCACAGAGGCCCCAAAAGCGATCACCGACAATGGTGCCTTCCTGTATTCATTTCCGACACCCAAACCACCATGACGACGATCTGTTTGCTGGGATGCGGCCTGATGGGCACGCCCATGGCACTCCGCCTGCTGAATCACGGGTTTCCCCTGATCGCATGGAATCGCACACGCAGCAAAGCGGACGCGCTAGCCACCCACGGCGCCCGCGTCGCAGATACCCCGGCTGCTGCGGCACAAGACGCCGACATCGTGATCACCATGCTCGAGCATGGTGGCGTGGTGGAAGACGTGCTGTTCAACCCAGCTTTGCCTGGCGCGGCACTCGGCCTACGCCCAGGCAGCCTCGTCATTGACATGAGCTCGATCCTGCCGGAACAGGCTCAGTCTCACGGCCCGAAACTCTCCGCGCAGGGGGTCGCCTACCTGGATGCCCCAGTCTCAGGCGGTACCGTGGGTGCGGAAGCGGGCACGCTGGCCATCATGGCCGGAGGCAAAGAAGCTGATTTCGAACGCGCCCGCCCCGTGTTGGAGGCACTCGGTCGCCCCGTGCACGTGGGCCCCACCGGCTCCGGTCAATTGACCAAGCTCGCCAACCAGATGATTGTCGGCATCACGATCGGCGCGGTCGCCGAAGCCCTGCTGCTGGCGCAAAAAGGGGGCGCCGATCCTGCCAAGGTCCGCCAGGCCTTGCGGGGTGGCTTCGCCGAAAGCAGGATCCTCGAAGTCCACGGACAACGCATGGTCGACGAGGACTTTGCCAAACGGGGTTCTCTGGCCATACAACTCAAGGACCTGCGCAATGCTCTCTACACCGCGGGAGCACTCGATTTCCAGGCCCCCATCACTGAAGCCCTGACCGATTTGTACGCCCAGGCGGCCGAACACGGCTTCGCGGATCTGGACCAGTCAGGGCTATATCGAGAACTACAGCGCCGCCAAATCAGCGGGCAGTGATCCGGTCGAGCGCACCTCAGGAGGCCAAAAGCGAGCGGTTACGCCCCTGGCGTTTGGCCTCGTACAGCGCCACATCGGCGCGATCAATCGTGGCTTCGACGGTCTCATCAGGCATGCACCGAGCCAATCCGGCCGAAAACCCGATGCGCAGATCTGGCACGGAGGGGCTGATCTGATAGTCAACCAGGCTGACACGCAAACGCTCGATGCCCGTCACAGGACTGGTTCCGGGCTCTTCCAGCATGATGATCAGAAACTCTTCCCCACCCCAGCGGCTGATGACATCGGCGGAGCGCATGACCTTCGAAGCCTGCCGCGCGAAGCCCTTGAGAACTTCGTCGCCCACGCTGTGCCCCCATGTGTCATTCACTCGCTTGAAGTGATCCAGATCGATCAGAGCAACCCACAAACCCAGGTTGTTTCGCTTGAGCAGTGTTTTGTATTCCTGCAAAACCAACAGCCCCTGGCGGCGGTTGATCAGCCCCGTGAGGGCGTCACGGGTGGCCATTTCATGAATGCGCTCCAGGGCTGCCGTCAAATCGCGTTTCTGCTCCTTGAGGCGATTTCTCATCGCCGCAATCTGGGTGGCGAGATAAGCCATCACCGGCACGGTGACCACCACAAAAATGAAGTGCACCAATTCGATGTGAGGCGGGTAGTGAACTGGATCCGTCTGGGCCTTGTAGTACATCGTCACACTGGCCAGCAAGACCACGTACGCCCCCGAAATCATGGCGCTACGCGGGTTCATGTTGAACACGCCAAAAAACATCACCAGAGCGTAGAGGATCAGCGTCGCACCGTGGGCCTCGCCGGTAATCGAGTATGCGCCGGCAATCCAGGTCTGCGCCGTCAGCACCTGAACCAGGGTCAGCGCGGGTTCGTCAAAACGTTCGCTCCAACCTGTGCGAATGGCCAGATAGAAAACCACACAGGAACTCAGCATCAATCCAGACAGAATCTGGCCACTCAAAGGGGCGATCCAGCCGTTGCGCACGCCAAACCACATGAGCAAGGCACACAAAACGAACACCTGAATCGACGCCAGGGTGCGAATGACACGAATTCGGCGGAAAGGCTCCACCCCCAACAACAGGGGAAACCGAGGGCGAGCACGCACCTGGCGCTCAGCTAAAAACCGGGAATCGAGTTGCGAATCCTGCCCAAACTGATTGGGCTCACCAGCGGAAATGGCGTCGTTCGAGTGAGATGGCATCGTGAAAGATGACGCGCGTGTGGGTATCTATAGTCAGGCTTCCAGCATAACGCGGATTGCACCCCAAAGGAGCGCGATATCATCCCGGCCATGAAATTGCCCCCTCTGACCGATAAAGAATCCGCGAAATCGATGTTTCGGATTTTGAACACGGCCGCCGCGGCAAAGGGTATCAAGCTCAGACCGGCGCCGGAAGAGCCGACCACATGCTGCGGCAAGGGCTGCAACGGCTGCGTCTGGGAAGGCTATTACGAGGCCGTGGTGTACTGGCGCGACGAAGCCCTGCTGATGCTGGAAGACTAAAAAAAAGGGAGCCCCGAGGGCCTCCCTTTTTTAATCCCAATGGCTGGCCATCGCCACCATCATCGTTCAACTGATCTTGAACTTGAACTGCCCAGTCTTGCTGGCCCCCACTTTGATCTTGCTCAGCGCCTTGCCTTCCGCCATGCGCGCCAGCACGGCGTCGGCCACTTCGGGCAGCAAAGAGCCATTCAAAACATGGTCCACGGCACGCGCGCCGGTATCGACTTCGGTGCAGCGGCTCAGCACCAACTCCAGCAAGGCGTCGTCGTATTCCAGTGCAGCCTGGTGGTTGGCCTGCACACGCTGGGCAATGCGATCGAGCTTCAGCTTGATCACGTCGATCAGAACATCGTCGCTCAGGGGGTAGTACGGCACCACCTTGGTACGACCGATGAAGGCCGGCTTGAAGGTCTTGTACAGCGTGGGGCGCAGCATTTCGGCCAGTTGATCGGCAGTAGGCAGCTCCTCAAACGCCTTCATCACTGTGCCGCCCGCCTCTTCATCGTGCTTGAAACAAGCCTGCATGATCCCCTGTGAGCCGGCATTCGAGGTCAGGATGATGACCGTGTTGCGGAAGTCGATCTCGCGGCCTTCGGCGTCGTCCATCAATCCCTTGTCGAACACTTGGAAGAACATCTCCAGCACATCGGGGTGGGCTTTTTCGACTTCATCAAGCAGCACCACGCTGTAAGGCTTGCGGCGCACGGCTTCGGTCAGCACGCCACCTTCGCCATAGCCCACATACCCAGGGGGAGAGCCCTTCAAGCCGCTCACGCTGTGCGCTTCCTGGTATTCGCTCATGTTGATGGTGATCAGATTGCGCTCACCACCGTAAAGAATGTCAGCCAGAGCCAGCGCGGTTTCGGTCTTGCCCACGCCAGAGGGGCCGACAAACAGGAACACCCCCTTGGGCTTGTTCGGATCCTCCAGCCCGGCACGTGCCGTGCGAACGCGCTGAGCAATCGCCGCCAGGGCGTGATCCTGACCAATCACGCGTTGCTGCAAGCTGTCTTGCAGATTGCGTACGGTCTTGATCTCATCCTTGACCATCTTGCCCAGGGGAATGCCGGTCCACGAGGCGACGATCTCGGCGACCACATGGCCGTCCACCTGCAAGGGCACCAGGGGGCGCTCGCCTTGCAAAGCACTCAACTCGGCTTGCTTGCCCGCCAACAACTCACGGTCGGCGTCGCTGGCCACACCGGCCGATTCGATCTGCTCACGCAAGGCGCGAATGTCGGCCACCAATTGCTGCTCGAAAGCCCAACGCTCTTCATCGGCCTTCAGGCTGGCTTCAATGGTCTGACGCTCTTGCGCCAACTCATCCAGACGCGCGCCGTGCTTGGCGCCCGTGCTCAGCTCACGGCGCAGCACTTGCTCTTCGGCGGTCAAGCGGTCCAGTCGCTTGCGCGCATCTTCAATGCGTGCGGGAGTGGCACTTTGGCCCAACGCCACCTTGGCGCAGGCCGTGTCCAACACACTGATGGCCTTGTCCGGCAATTGGCGACCACTGATATAGCGAGCCGACAGGCGCACCGCCTCGGAAATGGCCTCGTCAAACAGGCGCACGCCAAAGTGCTTTTCCATCAAGGGCGCCATGCCACGCAACATGGCGCAGGCCAGCTCCTCGCTGGGCTCTTCCACCTTGATGACCTGGAAACGACGGGCCAACGCCGGGTCTTTTTCAAAGTACTTCTTGTACTCACCCCAGGTGGTGGCCGCAATGGTGCGCAGCTCGCCACGAGCCAAGGCCGGCTTGAGCAGGTTCGCGGCATCGTTCTGCCCAGCCTGACCGCCGGCACCAATCATGGTGTGGGCCTCGTCGATGAACAAGATGATGGGATGCGGGCTGCGCTTGACCTCATCGATCACGTTCTTCAGGCGGTTTTCAAACTCACCCTTGACTGACGCGCCAGCCTGCAGCAAGCCCATGTCGAGCACGTGCACCGCCACCCCTTGCAGGGCTTGCGGAACATCGTTGAGGGCAATACGCAAGGCCAGGCCCTCCACCACCGCTGTTTTGCCCACGCCAGCTTCACCGGTAAGGATCGGGTTGTTCTGGCGACGACGCATCAGAATGTCGATGGCCTGGCGGATTTCGGCATCACGCCCGATCACCGGGTCGACCTTGCCATCACGGGCGCGCTGTGTGAGGTTCGTGGTGAACTGATCAAGAGCGGGAGTCTTGCCCGCTGCGGCCTGCGACAGGTTTTCTGCGGCAGCGCCCTCCTCGGCCGAGGCAGCCGAGCCCCCCGCAGCCTTGACGTGCTCCGGCGAGCCCGCGGTCAAGGCATCCAGCTTGTGCTTGAGTTCATCCAACTGGAAGCGCGCAAACAACTTCGATGCACGGTAGGCCATCTGGCTCAGGCTGGGCTCGGTCAACAAGGCCAGCAACAAGTGGCCACTGCGAATGCGGGCGGGCGGCGACTCCAGTGAAGCAATCAGCCAGCCATGTTCCAGCAACACAGGCAGGTGCGACGAAAACACGGGGGTGCGCGTGTTGCCAGTCTTGAAGTTGGACAGCTCACGCTCCAGATCGCGCTGCAGTTCCGTGGTCGACACATCGTAGCGACGGCACAGCAAAGACAGATCCGAGACCGGCTCCTCCAGCAAGGCCAACAGGAAGTGCTCCAGATCGACTTCGTAGTGCCCACGTCCCATGCAGAGGCTGGCGGCGCGCTCCGCGGCACGCCGCGTGGTGTCGTTGAGCTTGGAGATCAGCGTTTTGAGGTTTTGACTCATGGTGATGACAGCTTCCTGAAACTTGTTTTGAATTGTTGAAATCGAGTGACTCAGGCCACAGCCTGAATGTCATAACAGACATCGGCCCGGTCCTCATTGGCCGGCGCCGTCTGCAAGAAGGTATCCCAGCCCAGAAGGCTGAGGTTCGGAGCACGGCTCGAGTCCAGCACCAGTGGCTTCACATGGTCACGCTGCAGCACCAGCTTGACCTCGAAGGAGAGACTCGATCCAAAGCACAACAGCAACCACTCTTGCAAGGCACGAGCCCCCCGACTGCCCGGCAAGAACTGCTGCATGCGCTCGTGCGGGATAGGGCCCAGCTCAACCTGCATGCACAGATCACGCTGCCAGACTCGGTCACCCAACATGGCCGAGATACCCAGCACACCCTGGCTCGGGTTATGCGGGTTAATGATCCCCAGATAAGCCCGCCCAGCCTCCGGCAACTGATACCAGCGCCCAACGAACTGCTCGATGCGTACTGACACTCGGAAGTAGTCCTGCAGCACCGCTTGCACCTGTGCCACCGACCAGGTGCCTTGTTGAATGGCCCCTGCGTAATAGGCCAACGCCTCTGGCGGTATGGCTCGCCCTCGCCCGGCAGGCGCCCTGCGTGTGGCATGCGCCATGCCCGCCAGCGACAAAGTCATCGGCAGGAATGAACTGGTCCTGCCGGCCTCGTACTGGAAAGGCAAACGGTGCTTGCGCCAGGCGTCGTAAAACATCGCCACAGCCCGATGGCTGAAGATGTCCATGAAGGCCCGCGCACCAAAGTCCTTCTGATACAGCTCACGCTGGGCCAATGCCTCTGTGTAAAACAATGGCAAGGTACCCGTCACGCCCAACAGTCCCATGAAGGCCGGCGTCATGTCCACCCTGGCGATGTCAGAGGGGCGAATCTGCTCAAGGCTGGGCTGCATCGGTGCGCCAACCGAGGCCGGCACTGACGACGAGCCGCCCGAATCGTCTTGCCGCCAGTGAACCTTCAGCGATTCGATGGCACTGGCGGGAAACGACAGCGACAAGGAGTTGCGGAAGTTGATGCGGCTCAGCCCTCGCCCGCCCGGCGTGCCCTTGTCCAGCCAACGGTCCAGCAACCGAACAGCTTGAAAGAAATCGAACTGCTGCGGCTCTTGCAGCAGCCGATGAATCACACCAGTTGCTTCGCGCCGTTGCGTGGGGGGCATGACATCACCACCTCTTGCGTGCGAGCAGACACCACCGTCAACTGGGTGAAGCTGTTGGCATGCACATACAAGCCAAAGAAACGATCAAGCACTGCGACAAACAGCCCCAGCCCCGACCCCACAAAACTATCCTCGTCCACGGTAACACGCACCTGCGTGCCACGAACAAAGTTGGCAAACGGCTTGCCCGGCAGCCAGGCCGTGGTCGCTGCAAAAGCCACATCGACCAAGCCATCGATCTGACGACGGTTGCTCGCCGAACGCGACAGGTCATACAGACGGAACATCTCCTTCAAACCATCCACGCCTGCGTCCGACAAAGACAGATGGTTCAAAGACAGATGAGAAATCAAGCGCCACAAAGCACCATTGCCCCGATCGAACCGCTGCGTCTGCGTAGGCTTACGCAGCAAGCGAATCTCCTTCGCCATGCCGCCGCCTTCCATGAACAGATCGCCACCCTGCACGCCGAAGGGCAACATCGAGGGCAGGTCTCGATTGGTGGCCGACACGGTCAGTGACAAGGTCTCGGTTTGCGGCAAAGCCGGGTTGAAATCGAGATCGACAATGGAAATCTCTGTTTCGTAGCCAGGGCTTTGCTCAGCCAGATCGTCATCTCGCCGCGCATGCCAGTAGCGTGCAGGCTTCGATTCAACTCCCACATCCTCTTCAGCCAGCCAGTCATCGTGGCGTAGAGAGAAGAAGGGGCGAAACTCTTCCACCTCTTCCCCCGTGGCTGACTTTTTCACCCTAAACACCTTGTGAATGCCATGCACCTCATACCCGAACGCGCGACGGGCATCCACCACCACGGGGTAAGACGTGGCCTGCTGCGTAATGCGGATCGGATCAGCAGGTTGCTCGAACAAGTTGATGACGGGAGTGCAGCCGAGCACCAGGTTACGCGCCTCGGTCATCTCCAACAGGCGCGACTCGTCGGAGTCTGAACGCACACCGGACATGACGAGATGCAAAGTGATTGCTCGCTCGACAAACGGAGCGTCGTCAGTTTGGCCAACGGCTTGCATAAGCGCAGCATTCTGCGGAACAGGCACGTCGACGAAATTGAACTTGTCTGGGAAAGCGAAATATTCGGTCAGCAGTCGATACGCCTGATGTGCTCGCGCATCCCAGTTCAAAAGAGCCTGGCCTTCATCAAACCCAACCAACTCAGGTTTCAAGGCTTGAGGCAAGCCAAGCGTCTCAGTGGCCTGCCAGGGGCGGTGCTCATGTGTTTGCACCAGCACGTCCAGCACACGGCGACACAACGCCTCACGCAAAACGCTAACCTGTGATGTCTCACCATCCAGATAGAACCGCAATGGCTGCTGTAGCACGGCCCCCCAAGAAGCCTGAGGCGATTGAAGAGAGAGCCTAATGGACAAGACCGAAGTAGCACCTTGAGGCAAGCGCGTTCCCTGTGGAGCTGCAATCGCATTTCGGTAGTGCGCCTGCACCACCCGCAATGGCAGCAACGTCACATCTTGTGTGGACTTGAACTTGCACGTCACCCCTTTGATGGGGCGTGTTGATAACGTGGTGCCACGATCGACCACCGCGGGCTTGGTCAACTGTCCCGCCGCCGCACCAAGATCCAACTGCGCAATGGAGCAGGCGGGAAACGGTCGGAGGTAGTGCGGATACAGCACCTCCAACATCGATTCAGTGAAAAGGGGGAAATCGTCGTCGAGTCGCTTGTGGACGCGCGCAGCCAGCAGCGCAAAGGACTCGATCATGCGTTCAATGTGAGGGTCTGCCGACTCGTCAGCTCCGAGAGCCAGGCGAGACGCAATCTTGGGAAACGCATTCGCGAAATCCGCGCCACGCGTCCGCAAACGAGCCAACTCCCTCTCGTAATGCGGCAACAAATCGCGCATGGTTACCCTCGCTGAACCTGATAAACGCTACTGATCGGCTGGTAGTCAGTCTTAAATACCAACCGCTCAACTCGATCATTGATCAAAAGAGACGCAGATATTTCAAGCAATAAGCAGCGGCCAAAATCGCGCTGCCCCACATATGAAACACTGACATCACGCAGACGACTGTCATGCGCCCGGATCGCTGCCTCGATATTGGAAACAAACCGATGGCGATCTTCCATGCCCAGCAGATTCAACCCCGTGGCATCAATGATTCCAAACTGAATCAAAGATCCATCGGGCGTGGGATCAACCGAGCGAGAGTTCAATAGACTCTCAAGATCTCTAACAACCGAGCCGATATAAAAATCCCTCGAGCACAGACCAGAAGCAGATACTTCCGAATCGGCACTCGAGAGTCGATCCAAAAGAGAGGCCACAGCCACCAGTTTAGCCATAAACCTCTCCAACCGCCCCAAAAATCAGAAGGCAGTCTTATTGGTCTTGAGGTTCCAGGAACCCGTGCCGGTGGCATTCGTAACCGAGCCATCCACATTCGCACGGTTGTAGGTCCACTTGATCGCGGAATACTTCAGGCCAAATGTCTCGGCGGGCAACTCGCCTGAACCAATATTGGTTTCCACAGAAGAAACGATGACGTCCTTCATTTCAACCTTCAGGTAGTTCACACGAGTGACGTCAGTACCGCTGGTGTTTTTCCCACCCAAAGCACGATAGAAATAGACTTCAACCAGATCATAGTAGGTACCGGCCGAAGCGGCGTGCCACAGTTTGGGCGAGGCAGAATCGATGTCCTTAGTGAAGAACATTTCCTCGTGCTCTGTACGCTCCGCGGTGTGGCCACCCGCAGTGGAGGCCGTTGACGATTTGGGTTGGGTGATTTTGTGGCGCCAGGAGGAAACTTCCAAAGCGTTTTTGGCATTGGCATTCGTGCCAGAACTACCATGCACGCTATCAGTCGAATCACCCTTGATATCGCCGCCGCCCTTGCTAAATACAACAAAAATATCTTTCATTTATTCACCTGATTTAGTTTTAGTTAACCTTTCCCGCCGCTAGGAAGCTCAGCAACCAAGCGCAAGGAAACCGACAGTTCATCCAACTGATAATGCGGACGAACGAAAGCGACTGCACGGTAAGTACCAGGCTTTCCAGGAACTTCAGAAACCTGCACCGATGCCTCACGCAAGGGATAGGTTGCCTTGGTTTCCTGAGAAGCGGACTCATCAGCAGTCACATACTGAGAAATCCAGCGACCGATATAGTTTTCGACCTCGGACGCCGAGGCAAAACTACCAATCTTGTCGCGCAGCATCGCCTTCATGTAGTGAGAAATGCGGCAAACCGCGTACATGTAAGGCAACTGCGCAGACAATGCAGCATTCGCATTCGCCGAGTCGGTATCGTATTTCTTTGGCTTTTGAACCGACTGCGCGGCGAAGAATGCGGCGTAGTCGGTGTTTTTGCAATGCACCAGAGGAATGAAGCCCAAATCGCTCAATTCCTTTTCACGTCGATCCGTAATGGCAATTTCAGTGGGGCATTTCAGGGCAATCTCACCATCATCGGTCTTGAATGTGTGGGTAGGCAGATCTTCAACCAAGCCGCCGCCCTCAACGCCGCGGATAGCCGCACACCAGCCATATGACTCAAACGCTGCCGTCAATCGAGCTGCAAAGGCGTAGGCTGTGTTGACCCACAGGTAACGATCATGATCAGTGCCATCGGTCTTTTCCTCAAAGACAAAGCCTTCGGTCGTCAGGCCATCCTTGGGGTTGAAGGGCAGACGACCGAGGAAGCGAGGTGCAGTCAACCCCACATAGCGTGCGTCGTCAGACTCACGGAATGACTTCCATTTGGCATATTCGACCGTGTCGAACACCTTGGTCAGATCCCTTGGCTTAGACAGATCTGCAAACGTCTCCAGACCAAACAAATCGGGTGAAGCAGCAGAAATAAATGGCGCATGTGCCGCGGCTGCGACATGAGACATCTGCTCAATAAAGTACATGTCTTCAGCACCACGACCGACATCAAAATCGCCGATCAAGGTTGCGTAAGGTGCACCACCGAAGGTTCCAAACTCTTCTTCGTAGACCTTCTTGAACAGCGCTGACTGGTCAAAGTCGACCGCAGTCTTGAAGTCCTTGACCAGCTCCTTCTTGGTGGTGTTCAACACCTTGATCTTCAAGCTTTCACCGGTGGATGTTTGCTTGCAGAGATACTGCAAACCCGTCCAGGATGATTCCAGCTTCTGGAATTCGGGGGCATGCATCACTTCGCTCAACTGAACAGACAGAAGCTGATCCAGTTCTGCGATGCGTGCGTCCAAAGTGGCAGACAGGTTCTCGGACACGGTCACTGTGCCCTGCATGACCTCTTTGACCAGCTCGGTGATCAGGTCTTTCGCACGTGCGTGCTCGGTGTCAGTCTTGGCAACCTTGCTCTGCGAAACTATGTCGTCCAGCAGGCTTGCGGATTCGACCAAAGCACCGGTTTGGGGTTGAAGTTGTGCGCTCATGTTGATTACTCCTGAGGCTGTTGGGTCTCTTCGCCCAGTTGCTTCAACTTCTCGGTGTTGTTGAGAACTTCAGCCAAAACATCTTCGAGCTTGTCATTGCCCGCCAGCTTGTTACGCAGGTCGGAAAGCTTGGTGCGAGCTTCGAGCAACTTGCGAAGGGGTTCGACTTGCTGGGCAACGGACTCGGGGCGGAAGTCTTCCATCTTGTTGAACTGGAGGTTCACCGCAAACTCACCGCCGTCTTCACTCAATTTGTTCTTGACTCGGAAGGAAGCACGGGGGGCCATGCCCGACAAGACTTCGTCAAAGTTATCCATGTCGATGTTGACGAACTTGCGGTCCTTCAACTTGGGCAAGGGCTTGTCTGGGTCTTGTTGACCTGTGAAGTCACCCATCACACCCATCACAAAAGGCAGCTCCTTTTGTTCAACGGCATCACCGACTTCAACGTCGTAAGTCAGCTGAACACGCGGCGGGCGCACGCGCTCCAGACGTTTTTGAACGCTGTCTTTCTTGGCCATGGAAGGCTCCTCTCTGTTGAACTTGGATTACTGCAATGCGCCAAATGGATTGCTGCGACCACCTGCAGCAGCAGGCTGGGCAGCGGGCTTGGCGCTGGGTGTGGAAACGGGGGCTGCGGTGGCGGCTGCGGGCTTGGCAGCAGGTGCCGAAGCTGCAGGGCGGCTGCTGCGGGAAGACTTCTTGGAATCGGGCTTTTCAGCAGCTGGCTGCGGCAACAAAATGGGCTCACCCAGCGCTTCGCGGATGATCTTCGCAACGGCTTCGGCCTCACTGCGAGTTGAGCCCTTGACCTCGTCAACCTTGCGCAACTGGTCCAGTGCATCAGCACTGACGCGCAGGCCGCTGACCGCGAGAATGCTCTTGGCGGTCAGGTCGGTGTTGTCACGCTGAAGAACTTCTCGTGCTTCGGTAATGGCTTGGCCGTACAGGCGAGCGTCAAAGTGAATCTGGGCCTTGCGCAGCCATGGCATCTTGCTGGCAGGATCCAGATCGGACGCTGCTTCAAGTTCGGTAAAGGCCTCATCGGTCTTGCCCTGAGCATGAGCCTTGTCGGCAGCAGCAATGCGCTCAGCCACCTTGTCGGCCAATGTAGGTGCCTTCTCAGCACCGTTGGAATTCAATGTGGAACAGGCCGCCAGATTCAAGGCGAAGACCGACACAACCGCATAGCAAATGCTGCGGCTCAAGAGCTGCATACTCACACTCATACTCCCTGACTTCTTTGGTATGGACCCCGCAGCGCCATGTGGGCAGTGCTGCGGCAGGCGCGATTAAATCCCAAAACTTTCAGAGAGCGTTCGTTGCATTGCGAGCGTTACACACTCTTTCTTCTGGTTGCAAAACAGCGCCCCCTCTTGTGGGGGGAATGATGATTTTTGAGCCGCACAGGCCCCTACACTCCGCGCACCATTGGGCTTCGTCCGCCCACACTAAAAAGAAGTATGCAAGCAGGGAAGATGTCGTTTGTGGCCATGGCGGCGATGGTGTGCCTGGGCGGTTGCGCCAGCGCTCCCAAGCCGCCCACCGAGATGCCAGCGGGAGCGGAAAAGGGCTCGTCTTTCACAGACAAGGCCCTTGAGTTCTTTGGCATCAAAAAGCCAGAGGCGCCTCAGGCAACCGACAAGCCTGACCTGGCCATGCCTGATCGCCGCATCAACTGGAAACTAGCCGCCAGCGATGCCCTGAATCTGAACGCGCAAGGCCAGCCGGTGGCCCTGTTGACCCGTATCTATAAGCTCAAAAGTGCTGACGCCTTTCTGAAAGCGCCCTACGAAGCGTTTGGCGATGTGGCTCGGGAAAAAGAGTTGATGGGTGACGACCTACTCGAAAGCCGAGATCTGCAACTCATCCCTGGGCAACACTACGAGTCGACCGACAAGGTCAAACGCGAAGCCAATTTCGTTGGCATCGTTGCGCTGTATCGTGCCCCTGCACCCACTCATTGGCGCTATGCCTTCAAGGCCGATAAGGTGGAGTGGTCTGGCATCAGCATTGGCTTACACGCATGCGCCATGACCGTTCAGAAGGGCAACCCCGAGGGCAAGTCGGTTCAAGTAGCTCGATCTGCGGCCATGCCCTGCCCCATGACTCAACAGCCAGCAGCCCCCGCTGCGAACGAGGCTCAGCCGTGATTCAAACATCCAAAGTTCTCTGGGGCGAAGGCCTCTTCTTACGCCCACAGCATTTCCAGCATCAAGATGCCTACCACGAGTGGCGTCTGGCGCAGGTTACACGCTTGCTGCATCCATATGCCTGGGGTTTGCGGTCTATCCAGATCGATGCTGATGCGCTGCAAACAGGTATGCTGCGCGTACTCGAATTGCAGGCTGTGCTGCCTGACGGCGAGTTGTACAACGCCCCGACCGAAGACGATTTGCCGCCACCGGTTGCACTGAGCGAGTTGACTGACGTATCACAAGGCGGCAATGATCTGGTCTTTCACCTGGCGCTGGCCCCCTTGCGACACAGTGGCACCAACATGGCTGCCAGCCGCGAAGCTGCTGATGTGGCAGTGCGCTACTTCCAGCACCCAGTTCAAGCAGCCGATGTGTTCACGCAGGCAGCGCAATCGGAAGTGATCGTGCTGCGCAAGTCAGCGCGCTTGCTGCCTGAAGCCGAGCCGCGAGGCCACTTGGTCTCGCTGCCAGTGATCAAGTTGAAACGCACCTCGACAGGCGGCTTCGAGCAGGACACACGCTTCATGCCACCGGCCATCAATCTGCAGGCGTCTTCGGCGGTGTTGCTACAACTGCGTCGGCTGCTGGACGTGCTGCAAGCCAAGGTCGACGCGCTCTATGGCATGCACCGTGAGCCCAGCAAAAACATCATTGAGTTCCGCTCCGGCGATGTCGCCTCGTTCTGGTTGCTGCACACCGCCAGCACGGCCTTTGCAGGCTTGTCACACCTGGCACGTAACCCTGGCTTGCACCCTGAACGACTGTTCGAGAAGCTGCTGGAAGTGGCTGGTTCGCTGATGACCTTCTCGAAGAATTTCACGCTAGCCGATCTGCCGGCATACGACCACCTCAACCCCGGCCCCGGGTTCAGCCGACTGGACCAGATCGTTCGCGATTTGCTGGAAACCGTGATTTCGACGCGCTACTTCGCCATCGCGCTCAATGAGGTCATGCCGAGCTTCCATCAAGGGCGACTGGAATCGGAAGCCGTGGCGCAGGGCACTCAGCTGTATCTGGGGGTGTCGGCCGCCATGCCGCCAGCGGAGCTGGTAGAGATGGTGCCCTCGCGCTTCAAGGTGGGCGCGCCGGACGATGTGGACAAACTGGTGCTGTCGGCCATGCCGGGTGTGCGCCTGGTGCATGCACCCCAGGTACCTGCGGCCGTGCCCGTTCGCCCAGGCAGCTACTACTTCACCTTAGAGCCACGCGGCGCTTTGTACGAACGCATGATTCAGGCTCAGGCCATCACGATCTACGCCCCTGCGGGCATGAGCGATTTGCGACTCGAATTGATCGCCGCCAACGCTTGAACACAGAGAATCGATCACCATGGTTGCCACCACTGTCAACACCCTGCCGCATCAGGCTCAAGCGGCCACCGAACCCGTTTTGCTTGACCTGATGTACGACGGCTTTTACTTGCTGTTTCTGCTCAAGGCCAAACATCCGCCTTCTGATGCGGAGGTGTTTCGCGATCGCATCAAGCAGTTCCTGAGCAACTTTGAGCGCCAGGCCAGCAAGCAAGGTGCCAATGCCGATGACATCTACGCGTGCAAGTACGCGTTTTGCGCCACGATTGACGAGGCGATCCTGATGTCACAGTTCAAGGCCAAAGAAGCCTGGCAGCGCATGCCTTTGCAGGTGCAGTATTTCGGCGAGCAACTGGCCGGCGAACAGTTCTTCACCAAACTGGAAGAGCTGCGTCGCCATGGCTCCGCACAAATCCAGGTGCTAGAGGTCTTCCACATGTGCCTGCTACTGGGTTTCCAAGGCAAGTACTTGCTCGAAGGCTCTGAAAAGCTGAGCTACCTGACTGCTCGCTTGGGCGATGAAATTGCGAACCTGAAGGGCAAGCGCGCCGCCTTCGCACCGCATTGGCAAGCACCTGATCGTGTCACTCACCAGCTGAAGAATGAAGTACCGCTGTGGGTGGTCGCTTCGGTATTGGGTGCCCTGTCTCTGTTGGGCTATCTGGGCTTGCGCATGCAACTGGGCCACCATACAGACAGCTCACTCAGCGCACCGCAGCACATTGTTCAGTTGGCTCCGCAGGCAGCTCGGGTCACCATCACGCTGCCCTGAGCAATCGCCGTCGCTCGCTCATTCGTCAGCGTCTGGAGCGGTGGCTCGCCCATCGCCAAGCAGGCTGCGCAAGTGAGCCACCCGCTCGCCGATCTTGATTTCCAGGCCACGCGCCACGGGCTGGTAGAAGCCTTGCGGCTGCATGCCATCCGGGAAATAGCGCTCGCCTCGCGCAACGGCATCGGGTTCATCATGAGCGTAGCGATAGCCCTCGCCATGCCCCAAGGTTTTCATGAGCTTGGTGGGCGCATTTCGCAAGTGCATGGGCACCGGACGCGTCACGTCTTGCTTTACCCAGGCCTTGGCCGCTTTGAATGCGGCATACACCGCGTTGCTCTTGGGTGCCACTGCCAGATACACCACGCACTGCGCCAAAGTCAGCTCACCCTCAGGTGAACCCAAGCGCTCATAGGTTTCGGCGGCGTCCAAAGCCATTCGCAAGGCGCGCGGGTCTGCCAGGCCAATGTCTTCACTGGCCATGCGAATCAGACGCCGAACGATGTAGCGTGGATCCACGCCGCCATCCACCATGCGCACGAACCAATACAAGGCGGCATCCGGATCGGAGCCTCGCACCGATTTATGCAGAGCCGAAATGGTGTCGTAGAACTGATCGCCACCTTTATCGTAGCGACGCAGCTGCTCACCCAGTGAGCGCTCCAGCATGGCCTCGTCAATGAGCGGCCGCCCTTTGAGCAAACCGGCCAGAGTTTCATAGGTATTGAGCAGTCGGCGGGCGTCGCCGTCGGCATAAGCAATGAGTCGCGCCTGTGCGGGTTGCGTCAACTCTGGGCCCTGCAAAGCCATGCGCCCCTTCTCCAGAAGAGCAACCATGGCTGCGTCATCGACTGCGCGCAAGACATGTACCGTCGCGCGAGAAAGCAAGGCCGCATTGACTTCAAAAGAGGGGTTTTCGGTGGTGGCTCCAATGAAGGTGAACAAACCCGATTCGACATGCGGTAAGAAGGCATCTTGCTGAGCTTTGTTGAAGCGATGCACCTCATCAACGAAGACGATCGTGCGACGCCCGGCTTTTTGTGCAAGCAAAGCCTGCTCGACGGCCTCACGAATGTCTTTGACACCGCCCAGTACTGCCGAGATGCTGAGAAATTGGGCATCAAATGCCAAGGCCATGAGGCGAGCCAAAGTGGTTTTACCCACCCCCGGGGGGCCCCAGAGAATCATGGAATGCGGCTGACCCGACTCAAATGCCACGCGCAGCGGCTGACCTTCGCCCAATAAGTGGTCTTGCCCCACCACGTCATCCAGGGTGCGCGGGCGCAAACGTTCGGCCAACGGGGCAGACACCGCCGCAGACGACGTGGCTGCGCTTGGCGATTCAGGTTCAGGCAACAGACTCTCTTGCATGGCTGAATTGTCGCAGCCCACCCGGGCCGCGTCTTCCCCGAGTTGAATATGACAATTTGATGAAGGTTTCTCCTGATTTGGAACCCTGGAAACAGGCGCATGCTGAACCTCTAAAGATTCTTCAATCGGAGGTGCCTCATGTTGACCATCAGCCTGCTCTTCTTGATCGCCACGCCCGTTGCCATTGACCTTGCATTGCGTGGCCGACACCGGACGATTGAGTTGTCCATGATCCGTCCGGACTAAGCGGACCCTGCGAACGAAGGGGGGATGTAGACAAAATCAAACAAGTGTGGGACAATCCCTAACTTATTCGTTCATCCCCTCTAACCCTTTCAAGCCGGGTTGTGCCGTCGGGCACCAACCAGAAGCGTGTCTTGAGTTTAGGTTGGCGGCGATGCCGTCGCTTACAACCGACTCACCGTGATCTCTTTGCGCCGAGTGCGCCTGTCACGAAGTACGGACACGATCACCGATTCTGGTCATCGATCCCCATAGCGACTCCACCCTGTACCAGGGCGTCTAGACACAAGGTTGTCAGGCTCTGGTCGTGGCGTTTTGTTTCTTGCCTTTCGAGGGCAAGCGGCAGCGCTTTGTTTTGGCTTGAAAGAAGTTCATGAACACTGAAATCGATACCCCTCGCAATTTTGATGACGCCGTTGAAGTAGATGACGGGGCCGTCAAGTTTGACGATCTGGGTCTGAGCCCCGAGCTGTGCCGCGCCCTGGCTGATTCCGGCTATACCCACCCCACCACCGTTCAGGTGCAGGCCATTCCTGCCGCCATGAATGGCTCTGACCTGCGTGTGGCCTCCAGCACCGGTAGCGGCAAAACCGCCGCTTTCATGCTGCCCTGCCTGGAGCGCATCGTGTCGGCCCGTGGTGACAACACCAAGCGTCGCGAAAAAGGCAAGGTGCACGGCCCTCGCGTGCTGGTCCTGGCCCCCACCCGTGAACTGGCCATGCAAGTGGCCAAGGCCGCGCAAACTTACGGCAAGCATCTGCAAGGCCTGCGTGTGGCCACCGTCGTGGGTGGCGTGCCTTACGGTGCCCAATTGAAGGCCCTGAAAGGCCCTTTGGATGTGCTGATTGCCACCCCTGGTCGCTTGCTGGACCACATGAACACCGGTGCAGCCGTGCTGTCCAACCTGGAAACCCTGGTGCTGGACGAAGCCGACCGCATGCTGGACATGGGCTTCATTGACGACATCGAAGCGATTGCCGAAGCCACCCCCGAGAACCGTCAGACACTGATGTTCAGCGCGACCTTCGCGGGCCACGTGGGTGAATTGGCTGAGCGTTTGACCCAGAACGCTGTGCGCATCGAGGTGGCATCCCACACCGACAGCCACGACAACATCGAGCAACGCTTGCACCTGGCTGACACCCTGGCCCACAAGAATGATTTGCTGGACAGCTTGCTGACCACCAAGGAAGTGGACCAAGCCGTGGTGTTCACCAGCACCCAACGCGATGCCGACGTGCTGGCCGACCGCCTGGCCGACATGGGCCACGCCGTGGCCGCTCTGCACGGTGGCATGCCACAAGGACGCCGCAATCGCGTGCTGCAAGCCTTGCGCAACCGCCAGCTGCGCGTGCTGGTGGCCACCGATGTGGCTGCTCGCGGCATCGACGTGCCCACCATCACCCACGTGATCAACTACGGCATGCCCATGAAGGCCGAAGACTATGTGCACCGCATTGGCCGTACGGGCCGCGCTGGTCGCAGTGGTCTGGCCGTCACTCTGGTTGAGCGTCGTGACATTCCCATGCTGCGCCGTATTGAGCGCTTCACCACCCAGCGTATTCCTGAAGCCGTGATCGAAGGCCTGGAGCCCAAGACCAAGCTGGCCGCAGAGCGTGGCGGCCCCCGTCGCGACAAGCCCGGCTTTGGCCCTCGCCGTGATGACCGTGGTTCGCGCTTTGGTGGCCGCCGTGATGACTTTGGTCAAGGCGATCGCTTCCAGGACCGTGAGGCCCCTCGCTCATTTGCTCGCGGCGAAGGCCGTCCTGAGCAAGGTGGCGAGCGCGGTGAGTTTGGCCGTTTTGGCAGTGACCGCCCCAAGCGTCCGTTCGCCGACCAGCCTTTCGGCAAGAAGCCGTTTGGCGCGCGTGGCGATCGCCCCCAAGGTGACCGTCCGTTCGGCGATCGTCCTTTCGGTGACCGCGGCTTCCAGGATCGCGGTGAGCGCTCGTTTGGTGGTGACCGCCCACAACAAGATCGCCCATTTGGGGATCGCCCGTTCGCGGACCGCGCCCCCCGTGGTGACCGCCCCGCTTTTGGCGACAAGCCTTTCGGTCAGCGCCCTGGCAACAAGTTTGGCGGCAAGCCATTCGGCCAACGCGATGGCCAACGTGAAGACCGCGGCCAAGGCGAGCGCTCGTTCGGTGGCGACAAGCCTTTCGGCGGCAAGCCCTTTGGTGGCAAGCCTTCGTTCGGTGCCAAGCCTGGTTTCAATAAAGGCCCGAAGCTAGGCTTCGGTGGCGGCAAGCGCGGTGGCTTTGCTCGCCGCGAAGACTGATCAAGGCTGATTGAGCACGTCCGCCCCCTGGGGCGGCGTGAACTGGAATCGCGCGGCAGGCAAGGTCACCTTGCTTTCAAACTGCGCGAAATCCAACCTGGACCGCTGCCCAAAGCTGTCCAGAATTTCGAGTGCGGCCAAGTTGGGGCCGCGAAAACCCACTCGAACCGACTGGAACTGCCCGTCTTTCGTGCGCGGCAGCGCCTCCACCCATTCGATTGAAGCATCCCGTTGTTGTGAGCCCGAAGAGGTCGCGGCCGCCGCACTGGTCGAAGACGCAGCAACATTCTTCAAGACGAAGTCTTTTTCAAGTGAGCCGCCCGCCAACAGGGCGGCTGGCGTGGACCCCATGGCCTGGCTCATGGGTTTGACGGTAACCTGATTCAGGTCCGCATCCCACAACCAGACTTTCTGCCCATCACCCACGATGACCTGTTCGACAGGCAACTGGTAGGTGAACCGGAATTTATTGGGTCGCTGAAACTCCAGACTGCCCGACGATTTGCGTACCCGCTTGCCATCAGGCGAGGTGACCACTTGCGTGAAGGCCCCTCGGCCTGACTGCACGTCTTTGACGAAGGCGCGCAGCGTGTCCACGCCATCGGCCTGGGCTTGCAAAGCGCAGCCCATCAGGCCCAGCCCCCACAATGGGACCCAGATTCTTTTGCTCATGCGTATCACCGTTTGATTGCGCTCAGGCGTCCCACGGTGCAGCCGTGGCCCCACCCTCGCCGCCTCGCGCAGGCACCAGCAACTCGCGGTTGCCATTGGTGGCCATGCTGGATACGAGTCCAGACTTTTCCATTTGTTCCAGCAAACGCGCCGCGCGGTTGTAGCCAATGCGCAGATGCCGCTGAACCAGCGAAATGGATGCTTTCTTGTGCTGCAGCACGATGGCCACGGCGTTGTCGTACATCGGGTCTTGCTCACCGTCGCCGCCCCCCATCGGAGAGCCGTCAAGGTTGCTGCCCTCATCGCTGAGGTTGCCGCCTTCGAGAATGCCTTCGATGTAGTTGGGCTCTCCCTGGGTCTTGAGGTATTCGACCACGCGGTGCACTTCGTCATCGCTCACGAAAGCGCCGTGCACACGCACAGGCAGGCCCGTGCCGGGTGCCAGGTACAACATGTCACCCTGCCCCAGCAAGGCTTCTGCGCCCATTTGATCGAGGATGGTTCGGCTGTCGATCTTGCTCGAGACCTGGAACGAAATGCGGGTCGGGATGTTGGCCTTGATCAGGCCAGTGATGACATCAACAGAAGGCCGTTGGGTAGCCAAGATCAGGTGCACCCCAGCGGCCCGCGCTTTCTGAGCCAGGCGAGCGATCAGCTCTTCGATCTTCTTGCCCACGACCATCATCAGGTCGGCCAATTCATCAATGACGATGACGATGTGCGGCAAGCGCTCAAGTGGCTCGGGCTCTTCCGGCGTCAAGCTGAATGGATTGGGGATGAGTTCGCCTCGGGCCTTGGCCTCGTCCATTTTCTTGTTGTAGCCCGCCAGGTTGCGCACGCCCATTTTGGACATGAGCTTGTAGCGGCGCTCCATTTCGCCCACAGCCCAGTTCAAGGCATTGCCCGCCTGCTTCATGTCGGTCACGACCGGACACAGCAAGTGCGGGATGCCTTCGTAGACGCTCATTTCCAGCATCTTCGGGTCGATGAGGATGAGGCGCACGTCACGCGCTTCGGCCTTGTACAACAAGCTCAGAATGGTGGCGTTGATGCCCACCGACTTACCCGAGCCGGTGGTACCGGCGACCAGACAGTGCGGCATCTTGGCCAGGTCAGCCACGACAGGCGCCCCCACGATGTCCTTGCCCAATCCGATCGTGAGCATGGACTGTGCCTCGTGATAGACCTGCGAGCCGAGAATTTCAGCCAGGCGAATCATCTGGCGCTTGGCATTCGGCAACTCCAGCGCCATCAGGTTCTTGCCTGGAATGGTTTCGACCACGCGAATGGATACCAACGACAAGGACCGAGCCAGGTCTTTCGCCAGGTTCACGATCTGCGAACCCTTCACCCCGGTGGCCGGCTCGATTTCATAACGGGTGATGACCGGCCCCGGCGATGCTGCCACGACCCGCACTTCGACCCCGAAGTCTTTGAGCTTTTTCTCAATCAGACGCGAGGTCATCTCGAGCGACTCAGGGGTGACCGTTTCCATTCGGCCACTGGCTGCATCAAGCAGATCGATCTGGGGCAGTTTGTTGTCGCCCATTTCGGCAAAGAGAGGCTTTTGCTTTTCTTTGACGACGCGCTCAGACTTGGGCACCTCAACCACAGGCTGCTCGATGATGAGCGGAATGGGTTCCACCGGAGCTTCGTGGCGCACCTCTTCTACCACGCGCTCACGCTCGATCACGGCTTGCTCACCAATCTTGATGTCTTGCTCAACTTCGCGCTGAGCCTCACGGCGCTCACGCAAGCGATCCACCAACTCGCCAATGCGCTCAGCCACTTCCAGCCAGGAAAATCGCAGGGCCATGGAAGTACCTGCCACCAGCATGGCGATCCACAGCACGCCGGAACCGTTGAAGCCCAGCCACTTACTGCCTTGTTGACCCAAGTACAGACCCACGATGCCGCCAGCGTGCTCACCCGCCAGAGACAGCTCGTTGCGATACAGGCGCGACCATTCGAGTGCACAACTGGCCGTGATGAGCAGCAGCACACCCAGCCAAAAACGCCAGCGAGGAAAGTGATGCCCCATTTGAGCAGGGTGTGGCGCAGAGCCCGCGACCGATACGGACGTATCGCGGCGCAGCCAGAGGGCCAACTGGCCCAGCCAGACGCGCAAGCCAATGATCAGCCCCCACCAAGCGGAATAGCCAAAGAAGAACTGCGCCACATCAGAGGCGTAAGCCCCCAGGTGGCCAACCAGATTGGTAGGCTCGGCATGTTGCCCAGATGTGGTGAACGCGGGGTCGAGCGCGTTGTGGCTGACCAGTGCCAGCACGCACAACACCCAGATGACCGCGCCAATCAGAAGGCGAGACTGAAATCCGAAACCAGTGTCGGATGAGGCAACAGGCTCGGGCGCTTGCACGGCCATCTGGCGATGAAGCCGACCTGTCACACGCACAGAAGCGGCGGCGTCCGTTGGACGCTCGCCGCCGCGCGCCTCAGAGGAGGCGCCAGAACGAAGGGAACCCAGAGGAAACGTCATGCCCGCATTGTGCGGGCATTTTGGGTCAGCAACGATCAGGCCGCTGCAACCAGACGTTCACGCAGCTTGACGCTGCCGGTCTCCTGGGTTTCGATCAGACCGCGCTCTTCCAGATCCTTCATGACGCGGCTGACCATTTCGCGGGACGCGCCCACATGCTTGGCCAGATCCTGACGCGAGACCTTGCCGCGGATGACCTTGTCGCCCGCTTCGTCGTCGGCCATATCGAGCAGCGCACGCGCCACGCGGCCATACACGTCCAGCAGGGCCAGCGACTCGATCTGGCGGTCGGCACTGCGCAGGCGCTGCACCAGGCCACGCAAAATGGCATACGACAGGCTGGAGTTCTCTGGCAGGCAGCGAGCGAACTCGGCACGGCCCAGCACCAGCACATCGGTCTGCACTTCAGCGCGAACGGTGGCAGAGTGAGCTTCGTTGTCGATCAGGCTCATTTCACCCAGATAGTCGCCCGCTTCCAGCACGGCCAGGATGACTTCGCGACCACGCTCATCAGACGCCACGACGCGGGCGCGGCCGGTCAGCAAAATGAACAGCGAATTGGTCTTGCGACCCTTTTCCACAATCAACTCACCCCGACGATAGCGGCGCTTGACTACCCCTTCGGCGATGGACTCGGCTTGCGCCTGGGTCAGCATCGAAAACAGGGGGACGCGACGGATCAAATCTAGGTTGGACAACATGGCCATGTGCAGCTCCTCTCTCGTTGAGACCGGGGTGGCCTGTCAAAAATAAACAAGAAAACAAGGGACTTTTCGCCCACGTTTGTGTGTGACAAACAACCAGTCCCTACAATTTTCGGCACCAGCGAGCGATTTTTTAGGCACTTTATCGATCATGCACTTGACCGGTAGCATGGAAGTGCGCCTGAAATCCGGCACAGTTCGGTTCCTTGAGAGAAAAGAAAGAGTTCACGCCATGTCCACGCCCCAACACAGCCAGGTTCTGATCCTGGGCTCCGGCCCCGCAGGCTACACAGCCGGCATCTACGCCGCACGCGCCAACCTCAAACCCACCCTGGTCACCGGCATGGCCCAAGGCGGCCAACTGATGACAACGACCGAAGTGGACAACTGGCCTGCCGACGTCCACGGCGTTCAAGGCCCTGAATTGATGCAACGCTTCTTGCAGCACGCGGAACGCTTCAACACCCAGATGGTGTTTGACCACATCAATGAAGTGGACTTGTCCAAGCGCCCCTTCACGCTCAAGGGTGACTCCGGCACCTACACGACCGACGCCCTGATCATCGCCACCGGCGCATCGGCCAAGTACTTGGGCCTGCCGTCTGAAGAGGCCTTCATGGGCCGAGGCGTCAGCGGCTGCGCCACCTGCGACGGGTTCTTCTATCGCGACCAGGTGGTCTGCGTGGTGGGCGGAGGCAACACGGCCGTGGAAGAGGCCTTGTACCTGTCCAACATCGCTTCCAAGGTACACCTGATCCACCGCCGCGACAAGTTCCGCGCGGAAGCCATCATGATCGACAAGGTTCAGGAGAAGGTGGCCGCCGGCAAGATCGAACTGCACCTGTTCAGCGTGCTCGATGAAGTGCTGGGCGACCAGACCGGTGTGACGGGTGTGCGTCTGAAGGACGTCAACAACGGCGCGACCAAGGACATCGAACTGAAGGGCTGCTTCATTGCCATCGGCCACCAGCCCAACACCGACATCTTCAAGGGCCAACTGGAGATGAAGGACGGCTACATCATCACCCGTGGCGGCAACAACGGTTTTGCCACCATGACGAGCGTGCCTGGCGTGTTTGCTGCCGGTGATGTGCAAGATCACGTCTACCGCCAGGCCATCACCAGCGCCGGTACGGGCTGCATGGCCGCCCTCGATGCCCAGCGATTCCTGGAGCAAGGCGGGGCCTGAACCGGTATTTGTGAGACCGAATTGATCTGCTAGTTGGCTTTGGCCAAGAATCTGGCTATAATCTCGGTTTTACCAAAATTCGTCCCGGCGTGAGGTGTGCGTTTGCGTACCAAAGCGCTGGAAGGGTGTTTACCAGGTGACGAGTTGAGCAATCAACCCTCCCCTGCTCTGAGCACCAGTCACCGCAACACCTGCGCCGTACAGCGCAATTACAGTGAACGGAGAAGCGTCATGGCACGCGTCTGTCAAGTCACGGGCAAGCGCCCGATGTCTGGGAATAACATTTCCCACGCCAACAACAAAACCAAGCGTCGTTTCCTGCCCAACCTGCAGTACCGTCGTTTCTGGGTCGAGAGCGAAAACCGTTGGGTGCGTCTGCGCATTTCCACCGCCGCTCTGCGTTTGATCGACAAAGTGGGTATCGATCAGGTCCTGGCTGACCTGCGCGCCCGCGGCGAACTGTAATCAGGAGACTTGAATCATGGCTGCTAAAGGCGGACGCGAAAAGATCAAGCTGGAATCCACTGCGGGTACCGGCCACTTCTACACCACCACCAAGAACAAGAAGACCACGCCTGAAAAGCTGGAATTCATGAAGTTCGACCCCAAGGCTCGCAAGCATGTGGCCTACAAGGAAATCAAGCTGAAGTAATTTCAGCTCTTCCTTCAAAAAACCCGCCTGACTTTGGTTCGGCGGGTTTTTTTATTCCTGGTCAAAGTTTGATCACGAGAGGTGTGGAAAATAGTCAAATGACTGAAACAACCACACCACACCAAGCCCTGGCAGGAAAGAAGGCCCTGATCGTTGGCATCGCCAATGAAGCATCGATTGCTTATGGATGCGCCAAAGCCTTCAAGAGTCTGGGCGCAGACGTTTGCATCACCTTTCAAAACGACAAGGCCAAACCGTTTGTCGCGCCGATTGCCGAGGAACTGGGTGCGGAGATCTTTGCGCCACTGGATGTGACTCAAGCCGATCAAATGGATGCCCTGTTTGAGACCATTACCCAACGTTGGGGCAAGATCGACTTGCTGGTGCACTCCATCGCATTTGCGCCGAAGGCAGATCTTCAGAACGGTTTGCTGATGAGTTCCGCGGAAGGGTTTGCCAAGGCAATGGACATCTCGTGCCACTCGTTCTTGCGCCTGGCTCGACGAGCTGTGCCGCTGATGTCTGACGGCGGCTGCATGTTCGCCATGAGCTATCACGGAGCGAACAAGGTGGTTCCCAACTACAACTTGATGGGTCCGGTCAAAGCGGCCTTAGAGGCCGCATGCCGGTATTTGGCCTACGAGCTGGGGCCCAAAAAAATCCGGGTGCATGCAATATCACCCGGACCGATTCAGACGCGCGCGGCATCTGGTTTGAAGGAATTTGATGTGTTGCTCGCTCATTCAGTCAGCACGGCACCCATCGGCGAGCCCGTGGATGTCATGGACGTGGGACTGACCTGCGCCTATCTGGCAAGCCCCTACGCCCGACGCCTGACCGGATCCACCGTCTATGTAGACGGCGGCATCAACATCATGGCCTGAGAGTTTACTCAGCCAGCTTCTTGAAGGTGGCGATCACCGCATCGCCCTTGAAGGGCTTCACGATCCAACCCTTAATGCCGGCCGCCTTGCCACGCTCCTTCATGATGGGCGTGTTTTCGGTGGTCAGCATGATGATGTTGACGGTGGCATTGCCCAACTCACCGCGGATCTTCTCGGCCATGGTCAGGCCATCCATGTTGGGCATGTTGACGTCACTGACGATCAGCTTGACACGGGGATCGGCCTTCAGCTTGGCCAGACCATCGCGACCATCGACGGCGGTGATCACATCCAGACCGTTTTTCTTCAGGAAATCACCGACTTCATTGCGGACGGTAGCGGAGTCATCGACGACTAGAACTTGTGCCATGGCATTTCACCTCATTGAGAAAATATTCAGAAGAGCTCCAGCTCGCCCGAGTCAAACAGATCTTCGACCTGGGCTTCGTTTTCCTTGAACTTGTCAGGATTCCAGCTCAGATTGAACACAAAACGCTGATAGATGACCATCGGAGGCACTTTGCCAGATTGATCATTCAGCGTGTAACGGAAACACAGTTGCGGGTCTTCAGAACCAAAGGAGATGTAGCGATGCCGGTGGTTCACGATGATGGGAACCTGCGTTGCTCGCCCTTCCAGCGCCTCGTACGAGATATAGCGGTTCTTGAATGACCCCCACACCAGGTTGGTCACTTCACCCAGCACCTGGTTGATGTCGCGGAAGTTCACCTCCTCATTGACACCGATGTGGGTCTTGTCGTCTTCGACGAATTGCACCAGCGGCCCTTCCTCGGTCTGCAGCATCATGTAGCCACGACACCAGTTGCTTTCCAGAGGAATCAAGCTGAACAGCTCGCCGTAGATGATGCGATCGCGCACGATGTAGGGCGCTTCTGTAGCGACATCAACGCCCTTGAACTGGCTTTCCAGCGCAGCCTTGGTGATTTCAGTGATGCCACGCACCAGGGCGTTCGGGTACACGAGGCTGAAAATCGACTCGTGGATGACTGGGCCGAGCTTGTCGATGTGATCGATGGTGTAGGCATGACTGAACAAGCCACGCTGCATTTCCGACAGGTCATCCAGGTTGTCGACTTGATTGCGACGGAAAAAGATCGGCAACTCAGGACGAACTTCGTGAATTTTCTTCGCAAACGAGTAGCCGTCGCTGGAAGGAGCACCGTAACCTTCAGAGAGGAAAATGGCGCCCAGGTCCACGTTGGACTTCATGACAGCCATGACGTTCTCGGACTGTGCGCGCAGCGTCACGAGATGGTTGGCGTCGCAAAATGCCTTGATCCGCATGCCGCATTCGGGCGAATCATCTAGAACCAGCACTTTGCTGACGAGTTCAGCCTTTTCAACCATATAGGGATCCTCGATTCTTCGTAAGGCGACTAGAACAGTTCCAGTTCGCCGTTGGTTTCCTCTTCAGCCTGCGTCATGTCAACAGTGAAGTCGATATCGGCAAAGTCACACACGCACAAACTGGCGTGCATCGTGAGCGTCTCGTTGATCGAGATCTTGAAATGTTTGATGTAGCCCGCTTCCAGTTCCTGCAGGTAGTCCACGCAGTCACGGTCAAGCACATTGGGCGTTGACATGCCCAGATGGGGAAAATGGTGAGCCAGTTCGCGGTTGAGCGCACCACAGAAAATGTTGCCGCACTCGCAGATGACGTCGAGAAAGTCAGACTCGGACATGGTCTCCACGTCACCGTGGTTGATGGCCGCAAAGTGCTGTCGGGTTTCCCGATTGAGGGTGAAGTAAAACAGCGTCATCACACGGAAGAGGTAGGACGACACGGTCAACAGCACCACCTTCTTTTCAGTGATGTCCTTGACGTTGTCGATGACCTCGACTTCGCAACGGTCATCTGACGAGGCGCTCAGGGCACTGGCAAGCGCACCCTTGACGATGAAGTCAAATCCGTCTTTGGCTGTCTGGGTGATCATGGTCTTCAGGCCGCTTCAAGAGCGTCTTTCGTCTTGCTGTTGATCAACTGCAATTCGGTGACCGCACCGATGATCATCTTCCCACCGGCCTGCAAATCCTGGAAGGTGGTGGTGGTGATCAGGTCGTTCTTGTAGAGGTTGTTGCGGTAGTCGTTGGACAAGGCTTCCGCCCGGTTGGCCAGGGTTCGCACTTCGTTGGCCACCACGGCGAAACCTCGGCCCAATTCGCCTGCTCTGGCCGCTTCGATCGATGCGTTCAGGGCCACGATAACGACCTGGCGCACGATGGCGGCAAATTCGTCATTGCGCTCATGCATCTGGCGGTTGTGGGTGAGCAGAACATTCATGTCGGCGTGCCAACGCTCGAAGGTCTTGATGAGGCCCAGCAGGTTGTTGATCGAATCGGCCAGACGACCGCAATTGACCAGGGTCTGCTCGCGGTTTTCTGCGGCGCCCGACTGCACGTCGAGCAACTGCCGATCGAGAGAACGCTTGAGCTCGGCCAACTCAGATTGCGCAGACGACTGTTCCTGATCACGCTGCTGGTGCAGCACATCCAGTTGTTGGCGCAGTTCGGCAAGGGACTGTTGCAGGGCCTGCTCGCGAGCATCTGCTTCGGCGCGAACCACGACTTCGCCGCGCTTCAGGTTGGCCTGATGAGCCCGCCATGCCATGCCGCCAGCCCCGAGCAGGCATCCTGTCAGAAAGAGAATTGCGTAGAGCAACATGTTCAAGCCTCGAGAGATTCGGGTCTGAGACCGCTATTCACATCACGAATAACGGAGCTGATTCAAGACTGGATATCGGCTGGTTTGACAAGGCATTAAGTCCCACTCCAGCCGAAAATGCAGCGCTTTGGGGTCTCAGTTCAGGCCGACAGGTGAGCTGCGAACTTTTCGGGCAGTGTGATCACCAGCTCGAAGGGACGCATTTCGGCCGCCGCATTGCTGTCAGTGAATTGGATGGCCACATCACCGCCTTCGCGCTGCAGGAAGCCCTTGACGGCATCCATGCCCACACCACGCCCCGACACCTCGGTCACCTTTTCAGCGGTTGAGAAGCCCGAGGCAAAGATCAGCTGAGCCACTTGCTCGGGCGCGATGGCATCACCTGCCTGGATCAGTCCGTTGTCGATGGCCTTTTGGCGAATCTTGCCCACGGCGAGGCCGCGGCCGTCATCACCCAGACGGAAGACCAGGCGGCCCCCTTCCAGATTCAGCTTCAGGCGGATATGGCCAGCCGCTGTCTTGCCAGCGGCTTCACGCGCTTCGCCAGTTTCCAAGCCGTGGTCCATGGAGTTGCGGAACACGTGAGTGAACACGTTCTTGAGCAGGCCCACGACCTGGGTGCGTACCACGATGCCGTGGTCTTCAATGGAGATCTTTGGAGGTTCCTTGCCCAGCTCCTTGGCCAGCGAGGGCATGGACTCGATGATGCCAGCCAGAACGTGGTCGATCTTTTCGGTACCGATCAGGCTCAGGGTTTGATCGACTTCGTGCAACGCTGCCTTCATGGCCTCAGCGTCAGCCGCCTTGGCAGACTTGATCAGGTTCAGCGCACGCGCCACGTGATCCTTCTCGACCATCAGGAACTTCTCGACGCTGCCGCGACGGCCAGGACCCTTGCGTCCCAGCTTGACGTCGTTGATCTTGCCGTACTCGTCCAGCAAGGCATCGACTTGATCCAGTTGGGCCAGCATGGCTTCTGGCTCCCAGACCTTCTCTTCGTCTTTGCGCAGATCGTCGTACACCTGCTCGGTTTCGTGCACGGTGTTGGTCATGTTCAACAGCCCATAGGTACGGGCGTTGCCCTTGATGGTGTGCATGTTGCGGAACAGCAGGCCCACAGCGTCTTGGTCCTTGGCTGGGGTCTTTTGAATGATTTCGCGGTTTTCGGCCACGAACTTCTTGGCGCTGTCGATGAATTCCTGGAACTTCTCCTGACTGACCGCCAGGATTTCGCCAATGATTTCCAACTCGCGCTTTTGCGCGCCGGCTTCGCTGGCCAGACGCTTGAGCTCGGTCACGTCACGCACACACAGCATCAGCTTCTCGACCACATCGTTGTCGTCGGTGATGGGCGACCAGCTCAACTCCAGGCTCTTGACCGCGCCATTGGGCATGGTCTTGTCGAATTCGGTGGCCAGCAGGTGCGAGTTGAACTCGTAGTTCATGGCATCCTCACCAATCACCGAGCCCACAGCCACTTCCACAGTCGACAGCGCGTCGGAACCCAATGTGGTCTGGCTGAACACCAGATCCATCATGTTCTTGCCAGCGATCTCGGTGGTTTCGAAGATGGCCTCCATGTAGGCCGAGTACTCTGGGTGGATCACGCCACCAGGCAGCACCGTCAACACACCCTGAGGCATGTTTTCCAGCATGGCCTGGATGTCGTTGGTCTTCTGCCGCAGCTGAGCGGTACGCTCGGCCACACGCAGCTCCAGGGTGGCGTTCTGCTCGGCGATCACGGCCATCATGCGAACGTTGTTGCGGATGAAGAACACCAGCACGCCCATGAAGCACAAGTTCATCAACCCCAGGGCAATGCCCATGTACAGGTTGAGCTTGACGGTGTTTTGCGACTCAGCCAGGGTTTGCACAAAGTTGCCGTAGCTGGCTTCGCGGAACTTCTTGATCGACTCGCGCAACTCGCCCAGAAGCTTGTTCATCTTCTGCGCATCGATGTTGGTGTCCTTGGCATTCAAGGCCAGCGCCGTGGCCTTGGCCAGGTCTTGGTACTGCTTGAATTCTCCACGCAGGCGAGCAATTTCCTTGGCCTGAGATGGATAGAGCAAAGCCATCTCTTCAAAGGCCTTGTCGCCCTGCTGGTAGAAGCCCATTTCCTCGTCAAGCGGGTCGTTGTCGCCCAACATGACAGAGCGCATGAAAAGCTCTTCCATCTTGTCGAGGCGAACCATATTGGCCTCGATCTTCTGCAGCACCGGGAAGTACAAGTCCTTGATCGCTGTCAGCTGACCGCTGCTCTGGATGGACTTCTGCACGCTGAACGTGGTGACGGCCAGGAACACCAAAATGGCCACGCCGACCATGATGATGATTTTGCGCATCGGGTTGGAACTGCCCCCTCCGCCTGCCTCATGCCCGGGAGATCCCGAACTGGTCGACGTTTCTGGCGATCCTTGCATGATTTGCTCCATAAGCCTTCAACCTTTGAATGAATGCGTGCGGATAAATGGACGACGCCCAATTCACAGTCATTTCAGAATACGACAACCATGCCGTCCTGAAGGACATGAATAAGCGGCCTGATGTCAGGCTAATCTCACCCTTCCGCAGCCTGATATCGGCACAAATTCCCGGATGATGAAGCCCGATTTCGTCACTTTTTTCATTTCCACTTGGGCAAACTGCGGCAAACGACCAAAAAAAAGCTGCCTTGAAGGCAGCTTTGGTTTAACGAGCAGCGTGGTACGGTTCAGGCATGCGCTGCGCGTACCTTGCGCGAAAAATCTTGCAGGGCTGCAATGCCACTGGCTTCAGCACGCTGACACCAAGCTTGGAGGTCTTGCACCAACTGTTCCGCCGACACATTGGTACGGGTCCAGATTGCACGCAATTCTTCGCGCATTTGGATCAGTTGATCGAGCTTGGGGCTGACACCACGGGCCTGCTGAACCATTTGGCGCAAGGCCACAGGCACCTGAGCCTCGTCGCGCGCCATCCAGTTGCGCACAGCATGCAGCTTGGCCGCAGCGGCACCCTGACCGCTGGCCTTGAGCCGCTCCAATTCGGAACGGCAGGTAGCACGCACTTCGCTCGCGTAGCCCGCCATCAACTCATAGCGGTTGGCCACAATGGCCTCCAGCGTCTTGGCATCAGCCTGAGGCTTGATTTCGCCCAGTTGCAGCTTGGGCGCCACCTTGCGCACCTTGGCCAAACCCATCAATTCGAGCGCACGGATATAACCCCAACCAATGTCGAATTCAAAGGGCTTGACCGACAGCTTGGCCGAGGTGGGATAGGTGTGATGGTTGTTGTGCAGTTCTTCACCACCAATGATCAGGCCAATGGGCGAGATGTTGGTCGATGCATCTGGCGCTTCGAAGTTGCGATAACCCCAGAAATGGCCCAAACCGTTGACGATGCCTGCAGCGAAAACCGGAATCCACAGCATTTGAACCGCCCACACCGTGATACCGATGGCGCCGAACAGGGCCAGATCGATCAGGAGCATGGCGATCGGGCCCCAGTTGTTACGCGGGGTGTAGAGATTGCGCTCCAGCCAGTCGTTGGGCGTGTTGTGCCCGTACTTCTTCAAGGTTTCCGCGTTGGCGGCCTCCTTGGCATACAGCTCGCGGCCTTCCAGCAAAACGGTTTTGATGCCATGGGCGACTGGGCTGTGCGGATCTTCCGCAGTTTCACACTTCGCGTGGTGCTTGCGGTGTACGGAAACCCATTGCTTGGTGACGGTGCTGGTGGTCAACCACAGCCAGAAGCGGAAAAAGTGGGACGGAATGGCGTGCAAGTCCAGCGCGCGGTGCGCCTGGCAGCGATGCAAAAAGATGGTGACCGAGGCAATCGTGATGTGCGTCAGGGCCAAGGTGGCCAGCACGATTTGCCACCAGCTGGCATCCAGCAGACCGTGGGTGGCCCATTCCAGAACAAAGTCCAACATTCAAAACCTCGATATCGAAGTGGGAATTGTAGGTTGCCCCGGCTGCTTGATTCGTGACACACCACAAACAATAAGGGCCGCCACCGGATTCGGTGACGGCCCTATTGGGAAGACTGTGCAATGCGACCGAACCTGCAGCGCTTTCAGGATAGCTGCAGGCTCCAGTCGATCATTCCACGATCAACACCACTTTCACGGTGTTATCCACCGCGGACTTTTCAATGTAGCCAATCGCGTCAGGGTTGTTCGCGACGAACTTCTTGACGTCTGATGCAGTGGTCAGTTCCTTGGGTGGCGTGGCCTTACCGGAGAAGGTCAAACGCGCCCAAGTGGCTTTCACCTGCGCACCGGTTTTACCAGCCGCCTTGCTGTAGAACTGCTCACGCACAGCGGCAGATTCAGGCAAGTCAGCAGGCGCAGCGGTTGCACCAGAAGGCAAGGTGTTGGACTTACCCAGGAACACGGCGGCGACCTGTTCAGGCGTCATCGAGGCCATGGGACTCTTCGGGTTGACGATGACTGCCACTTGAGCCGAGGCCGCTTGAGCCAGGGTCATGAGACCAGCCACAACCAGAGATTGAAGGGTGAATTTGATGCTCATAGTAGTTCTCCCTTCGGCTTAGAAAACAAAGTCGACGGAGAGCGTCAGGACACTGATGTCCTTCGGCTTGTTCAGGAATTTTGAGCCGCTCAGCACAGCTGTTGCAGGATCATCAACCAGGAACTGACCGTTCGAGTTCTTCGGAATGGAAACGTAGTCGTATTGCGCCTTCACAGCCAACCCGTTGCGGGCATCCCAGCGAACACCGACACTCTTCGTGTCTTGGTTCAGTTTCTGTGTGTTGAACAATGCGGTGCTACCGATTTGCACCAATGCCCCCAGATTGGTTATGGGTGCTGCGTTGGGATTTGTGATGGACAGTCGAGAGAGCGACACGTAGGGCAGCACCGAACCGAATCGATAGCCTGCCAAGGTGTACCAACCTTTGGTTGCTGGAATGTATCCCTTGTCCTCCACGCCGCGTCGTCCATACTCGGCACTCAGGACAATGTCGTCTTGGTCATACGTCACACCGAAGCCCGTGAAACTGGCGCTGGCTTTGTCCGTATCCAGATTACTGATCGCGTCTTGCTTTTCCTCGTTGGTCCCGGCAGATGCGTTTACATAACCGATTACCTTTAAGGCGGTAGGCGACTTGATGGTGTCTTTGCCCTTGAGGTACCCAAAACGCCAAGAGAACCCGTTGTCAAACTCGCCCTGCAAATTCACACCACGGATGTTACTCAGGACCACTTCACTCGCTTCCGCGGCGTTGGCCTGCCCCAGCGAGTGCAAGGCGCTAGCGTATTTGTTTTTGGCATCACCGGCCCAAATCGTTGAAGTCAACGTCATGGAACCGACATTGGTTTGGTAGGTGGCGTCAATGCCCTCGAAAGAGCTCACGGGGACCTGACCATACACGTCCAAGTTAGGCCGAACGGGGGTGTTTGCGAAGCCCACGTCTCGGAAATCCGAGATCATGAAGAACGGACCTCCCATGCGACCTGCACGGAAAGACAACCCAGGGCTAGCCTGCCACTTGGCAAAGGCCCACTCCATCTTGGGTTCGTACTGCCCTTCAGCGTCAAACTTGGTCATGACCTGGGCGGTACCCGACAAGGTCGGAGTGAACTTGTAAGTACCCTGCACAGCGATCTTGCTGTCAGGATCGAAACTGGCGTGCTTGGTTGCGCCGCCTGCCTGACCGGGATAAGCAAAGTACGCTTCGTCCGAGTTGGTTTTGGACAGGCCCAGCGTGCCGAAGCCCGACAGGCTGAAGTGGCCATCTGGAGACTGGTAGCCAGCAAAGGCGCCTGAACAGGCGACCAGTGCAGCTGCAGCCAGTGGCAGGTGCCGAAGTTTGGGATGAATCATTCGTTGACTCCTCAACTGAGTTGACGGTGCTTGCCTCTTGTTGAATCAGGCTCCTGCGGTCAGCAGAACTGGCAAGCAACCACGTTGCCGAGAGGCTTAGCGGTTAACGACAGCTTAGGCATCTAACTTGATAGCAGATTTATCAAATAAGCCGTTGCGTAACGCGCATTTCTTCACGCTCTGAAGGCACATATGACAACAGATGTCAGGATCGGCTGTCGGCATATGTCCAAACCGGTGGATCGGCATGCATCTCTCCTGTGGGTTTCGTGCTCGACACAAGAAAGTCCGAAAAACCGTTTTTGTATCGTGCAAAGCCTAAACTACCCCCCCGATTAAGGGGCGTCAACCGGGGATTGCGCTGTCCACCAAATCTTGAAGGCTTGCAGCCAGGCTGCGCCTATCTGCATGAGACACGGCTTGAGGAGCCAAAATCGTCACATGAACGGTCATTCCCCGAGAGGAAACAACCCACCACAGGGACTGCAACAAGGTGGTGTCGCCCACATAAGCAGCCCGTGAACTAATCGACTCAGAGATGTCGCTATAACGCAACGACACAGGCTGAACCGGAACCTTCGCATCAATGGCAGCCTGCAAGAGGTTGGCGTGAAAGGGCAATACCCCATGGCCAGAGCCCGTGGTTCCCTCGGGAAACACGGCCACCGTGCTACCTTGTTGCAGGGCTTGTGACATCAAACCCAGCACCCGCATGGCATCGCGGCGCCGCTCTCTCTGCAGGTAGAGCGTGCCGGCTGCGGTCACGAGCTTGCCCACCAGCGGCCAGCGGCCGACCTCGGCTTTGGACACGAAACGCGCCGGCACCACGGCGTCGATGGCCATGATGTCGAGCCAGGAAATGTGGTTGGCCACCACCAGCTTGGCGCCGGCATGAGGTGTGCCGTGAACCACCAACTCAATGCCCATGGCCGCCAACAAGCGAGTGGCCCAGTCTTGCGTCAGTGCCATGCGCTGGCGCTCATCCACGCCCCGCATGCGCCAGTAGACGATGAGCAAGCCGCGCAGGATGTGGCCGAATACGCGCAGCAAGCGCCACACCGCGACCGGCCACATCCATGGCCCTGTCACCCTTGCGTGGCTGGCAGCAATCGACATCAGGCTACAGCTTTCAGTTGCTTTGCTTTTCGTAGGCAACCTGACCCGCCACCAAGGTCAAGCGCACTTGCCCTGCCAACTCGAAGCCGGTGGATTCGAATGCAAACGGCGTGTGCTTACCCTGGCTGACCAAGGCATCGGGCGTCACCTGCCAGCGATGCGCCGGATCGAAGACACACACATCGGCAACTCCCCCGGGGGTCAGACGACCCGCGCTCGAGGACAAGGAGCCCAAAGCATCGCCCAACACCGACACCGGGCCCGTGGTCACCGCAGCCAAGGCGCTGCGCAAACGCGCGGCATCGGGCTTGTCAGTTTGATCGGCACCCGCCCACTTCAGGGCCAGGCTCAACAGCAATTCCAAACCAGTTGCACCTGGCTCCGCCTCGCCAAACGGCAAGGTCTTTTCATCTTCGCTGACCGGCGTGTGATCAGACACCAGGGCGTCGAGCGTGCCGTCGGCCAAACCAGCTTGCAAGGCATCGCGATCACGCCCTTGGCGCAGCGGTGGCGTCAGACGCATGGCGGGGTTGAAATAGCCAATGTCCACATCGGTCAGCATCAGCGAGTTGATGCTGACATCCGCGGTGATGGGGAGCTTCTGGGCCTTGGCCTGGCGAACCAGTTCAACACCGGCTGCACTGGAGATGCGGCACAGGTGGACCCGGGCGCCCGTGGCGCGCACCAGTTCCACAATGGTGTGAATGGCGATGGTTTCTGCACTCACTGGCACGCCGGACAAACCCAGACGCGTGGCCACAGACCCGCTTGCCGCCACACCTTTACCCAGCCAGGCATCTTGCGGACGCAGCCACACCGTGTAGCCGAAGGTGGACGCGTATTGCATGGCGCGTTGCAGCACCTGCGTGTCTTTGATCGCCACCTCGGCCTGGGAATACCCCACGCAACCGGCTTCATGCAACTCTGCCATTTCGGTCAGAGTTTCACCCTTCAGGCCACGGGTCAACGCGCCCAGCGGAAACAGACGGCATCGGCTGAGCTTGCGTGCACGCAGCTTGAGCATTTCTACCAAGCCGGGCTCATCCAGCGCAGGATCGGTATCGGGCAAGCACACCACGCTGGTCACGCCACCGGCAGCCGCTGCAGCCAGTTCCGACTCCAGCATGCCTTCATGCTCATGACCAGGCTCGCGCAAACGCGCCGCCAGATCGACCAGACCTGGCGCCACCACCAGACCAGTGGCGTCGATGACGCGATCGGCCGTGAAATCGGCATTGGCATGGCCCACCGCACTGATACGTCCACCCGTGATTGCCAGGTCACCAACTTGATCGAGGCCGGATGCAGGGTCAACCAGACGGCCGTTCTTGATGAGGATCTTCATGCTTCGTTACCAGCCAGAATGGACATGACGGCCATGCGCACCGCAATACCGAACGTCACTTGGGGAAGGATGACACTTTGCTTGCCATCGGCCACCGCAGAGTCAATCTCGACACCGCGGTTGATGGGCCCGGGGTGCATGACGATCGCATCGGGCTTGGCCAAGGCCAACTTGTCTTCGGTCAGACCAAACTCTTTGAAGAACTCACCAGCGCTGGGCAGCATGCCGCCGGCCATGCGTTCGTTCTGCAGGCGCAGCATGATGACGACGTCGGCATCCTTGATGCCCTCGGACATGTCATGGCACACCCGCACGCCCATTTCACGCAGGTCGCCGGGCACCAGGGTACGAGGGCCCACCACACGCACTTCAGGCACACCCAAAGTGGTCAAGGCATGGATGTTGGACCGCGCCACACGAGAGTGCACGATGTCGCCCACAATGGCCACGCTCAGGTTCGTGAAGTCTTTTTTGTAGTGCCGGATCGTGTACATGTCCAGCAAGGCTTGGGTGGGGTGCGCATGACGGCCATCACCGGCATTGACGACGTGCACGTGAGGTGCCACATGCTGCGCAATCAGATAAGGCGCCCCCGACTCAGAGTGGCGCACCACAAACATATCGGCACTCATGGCCGACAGGTTGGCAATGGTGTCGAGCAGGCTTTCACCCTTGGACGCCGACGAACGCGCAATGTCGAGGTTGATAACGTCGGCGCTCAGGCGCTTGGCCGCGATCTCGAAGGTGGTGCGGGTGCGCGTGCTGTTTTCAAAAAACAGGTTGAACACGCTCTTGCCACGCAGCAGCGGCACCTTCTTGACTTCGCGATCGTTGACGCTCAGAAAGGTCTCGGCCGTATCCAGGATCTGGTGAATGATGGCCTTGGGCAAGCCTTCAGTCGACAGCAGGTGGATCAACTCGCCATGGCTGTTGAGTTGGGGGTTGCGCTGGGGCTTTTTGATGGAGGCAGACACGGTCATCAAACCCTCTCGAAATGAAATTGGAAACGGCCATCGTCGGCGCGAGCGAGCGACACACGCTGATCTTCAGGCAAGGTGATTCGAGCAGCAGAGAACGCTGGTTCGATGGGCAACTGGCGGCCACCGCGATCTACCAGCACCGCCAGGGTCACACTGGCCGGGCGGCCGAAGTCGAACAGTTCGTTGATGACGGCGCGGGTGGTTCGCCCGGTGTAGAGCACATCATCAATCAACACGATGTGGCGTCCATCCACCTCGAAAGGCAGATGGGTGGCGTCTTTGGTGGAAGCCATGCCGCGCGAACCGAAGTCATCGCGGTGCAACGCCGAGGAAATCACGCCATGCGGCTGACTCAGGCCCAGGTCACGCGCCAGGCGTTCTGCCAGCCAGGCCCCACCCGACCAGACCCCGACCAGAACCGTGTCTGGGCTGTGAATCAGACGACGCACGCCCTGCAGCATGGCGCCATACAGGGCTTCGGCATCAAGGTGGAGGCTGCTTTGCAGGGCAGTGGTTGGCTGCGTGGTCATCAGGTCTCCGATGAGTGTTCGTTGAAATACTGCTGCAAGATGATGGCAGCCGAATGTGAATCGAGATCGCGCGCACCGTCGGCGTGGGCCTCGGTGGTGGAGTAGCGTTCGTCGACCTCGTGAATGGGCAAGCGATGGCGCCCCTGCAATTGCCGCGCGAATTTGCGTGCGCGAGCGGTGTTCTCATGCTCGGCACCATCCGGGTGGAAGGGCACCCCGACCACCAACGCATCCGGGCGCCATTCTTCGATCAGGCGGGCAATTTGCGCGAAGCGGGCATCGCCCTCTGCAGCAATCGTTTTCAATGGTTGCGCCTGACGCATCAGGCTGTTGCCTGTGGCCACGCCCACACGCTTGAGACCGTAGTCAAACGCCAGAAAGGTCTGCGTTGGCTCGCTCATGCGTGACCGGCCTCGCCCATCAGGAAGCTGCGATCAATGCCGAGCAAAGCCAGAGCCTTGTCGTAGCGCTGCTCAATGGGGGTGTCAAAAATGATGTCACTGCGAGCATCGACCGTGAGCCAGCCATTGCGGCTGAGCTCTTCTTCCAGTTGCCCGGCACTCCAGCCGGAATAGCCCAAGGTGACAAACACCTTTCGAGGACCCGCGCCATGCGACAAGGCTTCCAGCACGTCTCGCGAAGTGGTCATTTCCAGTCCACCCGGAATCTTGAGCGTGGAGTTGTAATGCCCGCCCTCTTCGTCCAGGCTTTCATGCAGCACAAAGCCGCGCTCAGTTTGAACCGGGCCACCGAAGAACACAGGCGCCTCGCTCAGGTCTTCACGATCGAGGTGCAGATCGACCTTTTCGAACAAGTTTTTGAGCTTGATGTCGATGGGGCGGTTGATGACCACGCCCATGGCGCCATTCTCGGTATGCTCACACATGTAAACCACCGCACCAGCGAAATTGCCATCGCTCATTCCGGGCATGGCGATCAGGAACTGATTCGTCAGATTGATGGTGTTTTTCGGGCCTTCAGACATAAGCTCAATTTTAGACCCACATGACTGAAATGATTGACGCCGCACTGGTCTGGTTTCGTCGAGACCTGCGTTGCGATGACCATGCCGCGCTGTATTACGCACTCAAGAGCGCGCGCAAGGTATGGTGCGCCTTCGTTTTGGACACCGACATCCTCGATGCCCTGCCCCGCCAGGATAGACGCGTCACTTTCATCTTGCGCTCACTGCAAGAGCTTCACGATGGCTTGACACAGGCCACCGGCGGTCTGGGTGGCCTCATGGTTCGCCATGGCAGCGCCGTCACCGAAATCCCGAGACTGGCGGCTCAACTGGGTGTGCAAGCCGTCTTTGCCAACCACGACGACGAGCCCGCTGCGCTGACGCGCGACGCCACCGTACGGGGCCGCCTGAGTGACCAGGGCATGGCCCTCTACACCACCAAAGACCATGTGATTTTTGAGCGAAATGAGGTCCTGACCGGTCAGGGCACCCCCTACGGTGTGTTCACCCCCTACAAGAACGCCTGGCTGAAAAAGATCGATTCGTTCTACCTCAAGGGCTACCCAGTGGAGCGCTACACCGCCGCGCTGGCCCCTGTGGCAGCCGACCTGGCCGGTTGGCAGGTCGGTCAGCCTGCGGTGCCCACCGAGAAGGACATTGGCTTCGAGCCTTGCGACGACCTGAAAATTGCGCCCGGCATGTCGGGAGCACGCGCCTTGCTGGCTGATTTTCTGCCCCGACTGGATCAGTATCACGAGACGCGTGACTTCCCCAGCGTCAAAGGCCCCAGCTACCTCTCAACGCATCTGCGGTTCGGCACCATCTCGATTCGAGAACTGGCCCGCCTGGCTCACGAGCGCGCCCAGAATCGGTCCGAAGGGGCCCAGATCTGGCTGTCTGAGCTGATCTGGCGCGATTTCTATCATCAGATCCTATTCCACCACCCTCACGTGGTGGGCCACAGCTACAAGCGCGAATACGACCGCATCAAATGGGCCCATGGCGCCCACGCCAATGCCCATTTCAAGGCTTGGTGCGAAGGGCTCACAGGCTACCCTCTGGTTGACGCGGCCATGCGCCAACTCAACCAGACCGGCTACATGCACAACCGCTTGCGCATGGTCACGGCCAGCTTTCTGACCAAGGACCTGGGAATTGACTGGCGAAAGGGCGAAGCCTATTTCGCTGAAAAGCTGCTGGACTATGACTTAGCCGCCAATAACGGGGGTTGGCAGTGGGCCGCCTCAACCGGCTGCGATGCGCAACCCTGGTTCCGCATCTTCAACCCCATCAGCCAGAGCAAGAAGTTCGACCCGACAGGCAAATTCATTCGTCGCTACGTGCCCGAACTGGCCGATCTGCCCGATGCGGCCATTCATGCCCCATGGTTAGGTGGATTTCAGGTCAAAGGCTACCCCAAGCCCATCGTGGATCACGACGAAGCCCGTGCAGAAACACTGAAGCGGTTTGAGGTCGTGAAAAAGGCCTGATCAGAACAGCTCCACGTCACCGACGTGGTCGCCTTCCACCTTGATCACGCCATCGCGCACCAAGCCTTCATAGCACAGCACGCGATTGCGGCCCTGGTGCTTGGCTTGATAGACGCCTTGGTCAGCGCGCGAGAAAGCCTGGTTCGGCGTGTCCTGGTGCTGCACTTCGGTGAAGCCCAAGCTGATCGTCACGGTCTTGACCTGAGGGAACAGGTAAGACTCGACATTGGTTCGGAAGCGTTCGAAGGCTGCCTTGGCATCTTCCTCGTCACCGCCTCGCAGCAACACGACAAACTCTTCGCCGCCGAAACGGTAGAGACGATCGTAGTGACGGAAAGACTGACGCATGATGCGCGCGACCAGCACGAGGACTTCGTCGCCGATCAAGTGACCAAAGCCGTCGTTCACCCGCTTGAAGTGATCGATGTCGACCACGCCCAGCCAGTAACCGGTCTTGGTATTGGCACGACGCTCGACGGTGGTTTCCATCGGATTGTCGACCACTGGCATCGACGCCTTCAGGAAGGTGGCATCAAAGGTTTGACGGTTCAGCAATCCGGTCAGCGTGTCACGCTGACTGGACTCCAATAGATTCTGGAAGTTGCCAAACACGCGCAGCAAAGTCTGGATCGGGCGCAGGGTTTCCAGCGCCAGAGGTTGCTCCGAGCGAACCTCCAGCACGCCGGGCAGCCCCACTTCGACCAACAAGGGCAACACCGTCACGTAGCGATCGCCTTCGTTCTGGCGTGCCACGGGCAAGGCGTCGGCCTGTTCATCCACTTGCTCCAGAGAGCGCCCCTCCAAGGCTTGGGCCCGGGTGGGATAGTCGGAGTAGGCTGGCAGAGAATCCAGATCAATCCAGGGGGGATCGCTGACCGACAGCTGATTGCGACGGGCCAGGCCACTGCACAACCAGCGACGGACCTCATCTTCTCGGCCGACCAGGCGGTAGACCCCCACACTGCTGACCGTGTTGAGCAACTCCAACACGCCTTGGGCCAGAGTCACATCCAGCTGCTCACGGTCGCGCTGAGCCGTCAGCGAGGCCAGATGAGTGATGGCCTCCTCGGCGACCTGAACTCGATCGCCAGACAAGGTGCCGGTTGGTGACTCAAAAACAGCAGACATCAGCCCTCGACAGATGGGTTGGTTGAAACGGACTGCCCTGCAGCATAACGTGCAACGAGTGCCAGTAACTCTTCTTCGCCATACGGTTTGCCCAGATAGTGGTTCGCACCCAACTCTTCGGCGTAATCGCGATGCTTCTGAGCGATGCGGGAGGTAATCATGATCACGGGCAGATGGTTAAGGCGAACGTCACTGCGGATGTTGCGGAGCAGGTCGAAACCGTCCATGCGGGGCATTTCAATGTCGGACAACACCACCGCTGGCGACTCCTGTGCCAGTATTTCGAGCGCTTCCAGCCCATCTTTAGCCAAAACTACGCGATAACCCTCACGCGAAAGCAGACGTTGCGTGACTCTTCGCACGGTCAGCGAATCATCAACAACCATGACCAGTGGCGGCAGGATCTCGGCAGGCTCTGCCGGCACCACCGGGGTGACGACCCCAATCGCATCGACCGCCCCCGATTCGGCCACTTGCGGCGCGAAAGATTCGGCGGTGTAAGCGTGTGCTTTTTCGCCGTAAACCGTCGCCAAGGCCACGGGGTTGTAAATCAGGGAGACAGCACCCGACGCCAACAAAGTCATCCCGGCCAGACCTGGCAGGCGAGACAGTTGAGGCCCCAGGTTCTTCACCACCACTTCCTGGTTGCCCAGCACTTCGTCCACGTGCAAGGCCACGCGTTGTTGCGCCGATCGGATCACCACGATGGGCAGGGAACGGCCTTGTTCCACACCACGTGGGCTGAGTTGCAGCAAAGCACCCAACCAGTAGAAAGGCAGCACCATTTCGCCAAACAGGTAGGTTCCTGTGCGATAGGCGTGATCCACTTCCGCCGGCTTGGCTCGACGCACCATTTCAATCAGGTGGGTTGGCACAGCAATGTTGACCTGACCGCAACGCAGCATCACCACCTTGGTGACCGCAGTGGTCAGCGGCAGCACCAGGGTGAAGCTGGTGCCCTTGCCTTGCGTGGTGCCGGTCTCGATGCGGCCGCCCATGGCGTTCACTTCAGAGCGAACCACGTCCATGCCAATACCGCGCCCGGCCAACTCGGTCACCGTGTCGGCAGTAGAGAAGCCAGGCGTGAAGATCAGCTGAGCCAACTCGGCCTCGGGCGGTTGTGACTCGGGCTTGAGAATGCCCATCTTCACGCCCTTTTGGCGAATGCGCTCCAGATTCAGGCCAGCGCCGTCATCTCGGAACTCGATGCTGACTTCGTTGCCTTCCTGACGCAGGGCCACGACGATGGTGCCAGCAGCATCCTTGCCCGCAGCCACGCGCTGCTCAGGGCTTTCAATGCCGTGGGTCACACAGTTACGCAGCAAGTGCTCGAACGAACCGGTCATCCGCTCCAGCACACCCCGGTCGACTTCAATCGAACCGCCCACGATGTCCAGACGAACTTGCTTGCCGGTCTCCTTGGAGGCCTGACGCACCACACGGTAGAGGCGGTCTGACAGGCCTTCGAACTCCACCATCCGTGTCCGCAAGAGGTCGTCTTGCAAGTCACGAGTCAACCGCGCCTGGGCGGCAATCTGGTCTTCCGCCGTTTCCAGCGAACGCAGCAAGGTGCGCTGCACGGTGTGCACGTCGTTGACCGACTCGGCCATCATCCGGGTCAGCTCCTGGAAGCGGGTGTAGCGGTCGAATTCGAGCGGGTCGAATTCCTGGCTGGCGGCACGAGCCGCTTCCATCCGGGTTGCCAACTGCGTTTCGGCCTGGAATTCGATGTCACGCAGTTGTTGGCGCAGACGGTCCAAGTTGTCGGTCAAGTCGTTGAGGGAGCCACGAATCTGGCCCACCTGCGCGGCCAGACGGGTGCGGGTGATACTGACCTCGCCTGCGTGGTTCACCAGTCGGTCCAGCAACTGTGGGCGCACGCGCACCGCAGCTTGAGCGCCTTGTTGCGCGTCACGCATTTGACGCACCACCACGCCCGAACCCAGGCTGGGCAACGCCGACCAGTTGATGGCGCGAGACGGCGCCGCACCGGTTTCGGCTACAGGTGCAGCAGACTCTGGGGCCGATGCATCGACGATCGACTCTGGCTCGGTCACTGGCACCGTCAGTTCGGCAGGCAGTGCGACTTCCAGCGCAGCCGGCTCTTCGACAGGCTCGATGGCCTCACGCAATTCATGCACAGCCACAGGCGGCTGAGCGGGCTCGAGTGCCTGGCTGGTTTGCTGGTCGTAATTCTGAGCATCGCGACGGCGCAAGGCCTCGAACACCTCGACCAAGGCGTCAACACGGGCTTCCAAGGGCTCGACGTCGGTGCGCTCAATCACGCCATGCGAGAGCATTTTCTCGATGGACGACTCGAGTCGGTGCGCCATTTCGCCCAGGCGCATGGCACCAGCCAAACGGGCTCCGCCCTTGAAGGTATGCAGCGTTCGCAGACAGGCCGATGCCCCTGCTTGCTGATTGGGGGACCCCATCCACTGGCGCATCTGACTGGCCAGTTCGGGCAACAATTCCTGAGCCTCTTCCTCGAAGATGGGGAACAGGTCGACGTCGACGTTGTCTTCTGCGTCGATGTCTTCGTCGTCAACCCAACGCAACTCCACAGGGCCACTCTTGGACACCACACGGGCTGCGTCGCTTGCGGGTGCCAGCGGTTCGAGCGCCTTGAACTCAGGCAAGCCCAACGGTGCGGGCTGCGTGATGTGCTCCGGCTCATCGTCGTCGGCTTCAGCTACAGCGACTTCCGGCTCAGCGGCTTCAGGTTCAACGACCTCAAGCAGATCCGGCATTGCCAGTACAACAGGCTCTGCCACCGCTTCCAGCACAGGTACATCGACCGGTGGCTCAGCATCCAGGGGCAGATCAATGTCTGCCAACGCGGCAGGCTCACTGACGACATCAAGTGCTTCTACCACTTCGACAGCCGTGGTTTCAAGCACAGCCGGTTCGGTCGATTCGAGCGCGTCAGCCGCCAGAACCTCGACCGACTCCATGTCTTGCTGAGCAAACTCCAGCGCTTCGGCCTCCACGACGGCGGGGGCCTCCAGCACGGGCTCAGGTTCGACCTCAGGCAAAGCCAGATCGAGCGCACCGGCTTCGCTGATGGGCGCATCGGCGGGCGGAACGAACTCCTCCTCGGGTTCTTGGTCGGCAACCAGAATCCGGGCTTCCAGGCGACGCGATGCGTCCTGGTCATAGTCCTCCAGGCGGCTCATCAGGTCATCCGATGGGGCCTTGAGGAAACCACCAGCGAACTGATGCAAGAGGCGTCGAATTTCTTCTGCGGCCTCATTGAACAACTCGGCCGCAGCCACGTCGCCCGCACCCAGCGCTTGGGAGCGCATCAAGGAGTGCTCCAGCAAGCGGGCCAGACGCGACAAGTCGCGGTAGCCCACGGTGGCGGAGTTGCCCGCCAGGGAGTGAGCCAAGGCGATGATTTCGTCGCTGACAGGGTTCTGCAGGTTCAGCGCCCACTCGCCCAAAGCCGTCACCAAACGGCGCGATTGTTCGTCTGCCTCGTTGAGGTAGATGTTGAACAGCGGGATGCTGATCCGCAGATCGCCCACCACTTTGACTTGCTCGTCTGGCGATTCAGGTTCGGGTTCTGGTTGAACCTCAACCACCTCGGGCTCGGCCACCACTTCATCCACCGAAGGCAGATCGAGGTTGATCGATTCGAGCAGGGTTTGCACCTGAGCAGTCACAGCCGAAGCGACTTCTGGCTCTGGCTCAATGAGCTCCACGCCATCGTCCAACACCTCTGGGGCTTCAACTACTTCCTCGACCACCTGCACGTCGGCCACGTCAGCACGCAGATCCAGAGCCAGATCGGCCACATCCAGATCAGCAGGCGCAACCGTTTCGCCAGTCAACTCTGGCAGCTCGATGGCTTCGGGCACCACTGGGGCGGCTTCCACCGCCTCAACCACTTCCTCACCCAGGTCCAGTACCAGGGCTTCGCTGACCGCGGGCTCCAGTGTGTCTGGCAGTTGGGGAATGGCCTCCTCCACGGGGGCGGCCACCACATCGATGACGACGGGTTCCACAACGGCGTCCACAACCACTTCGACCGCCGGCTGAGGCTGAGCAGCCTCCAGCATCAAGCGTTGTCCTTGCAGGCGCAGGGCATCTGCCACACGGATCACGGGCGCGGCCGACCAGCTGGCATCGCGCTTCTCAGCGATGGCTTCGGTCCAATCAGCAAAGTAGCCCAGGAGATCGCGGGTCACAGCCAACAAATCAGCACTGGCGGGCTCGTGTGAAGCCAACCAGGCGTTGTACATCTGTTCGCTGGCCCAGCCGCCTTCGCCAAACTCTTTGAGGCCCACCATGCGTGAGCTGCCCTTGAGTGTGTGGAAGGCGCGGCGCACCGCCGTCAACAAACCGACATCGTCGGGCTGATCTTGCAGATCATTGACCGCTTGCAGCGCGTCGGCGATGACTTCACGAGCTTCCTCCAGGAAGATCTCGCGCATTTCATCGTCTTCTTCCAACCCGGTGGGTTCTGCCACCACCACAGGGGCTGGCGCCAGAGGGGCCTGGGGCGGGAAGGCGGGAACTTCAGGTTCGTCCAGACCAACGGGATCGGTCACCGACTGAGCAAAGTCAGCCATGACTTGCGCCACTTGCTCGCGAGCAGCCGCAACGGCCTCATCGTCAGACGCAGACTTGGCCGATTCAATCGCCGCTTGGGCCGCAGCCAACGAGTCAGCCAGTTCTGACTGTTCCTTGATCGCGTCGTTGTCGACCAGCTTTTGCAGGCTCTCAGACACCTCATTGAGGCACACATCGTCGCGCTGCAGCGACTCAACCACGTTTTCGGCCACAGTCTGAGCCTCTTCCAGCTGCACTTGCTGGACGTGTTGAGCCACCGCTTCAACGGGGTCATCCAGCTCGGCAGGCGGCAGCTTCTCGCGCCCCATGACCGGTGACAACACGCCCGTTTCGGCATTGAATTCAAACAGAGACTTGGCCAAGGTGGGCTGTACGCCCATCATGTCAATCAGGAAGCCCAAAGCACCCAGATTGGTCGCCAGTCGATCGAAAACACCCTCTTCGGCTGCTTGGTCCACCGACGCGCCAGCCACCAGCAAATGCTCGATGTCTTCGCGCATGCGGGTGACGGCCTGCGCCGCCAGATTCAAGCCCAGCACCGCCAGCACACCCTTCATGGACTGCAGCTCGGACGGCACGTTGGCCAGCGGCGTGTGATCGGTTGGGTCGCGGAAATACTGGTCGATCTGCTTTTCAGCTTCCGACAAGGTGGCGCGCAATTCCTGCACCACACTGCCAATGGTCTGGCGATCCGAAACGCGACGGTACAGATCTTCCATCCAGCCTTCCAGAGGCTGGGCAGCTTGTCCTTGGCTGACCGAGGCAATGCGCTCGGCCAAACGGCGCACGCGTTGCTGCTGGTCAGGGTGATCGAATTCACCGTCTTCCAGCGAGGCTTCCAGGTACAGCAAACTGGTGGCCACTTCCATGGCCAGACTGGTCTCGGGCCCTTGGGCAGACTGCACGGTCTGAGCCACAGCCTGAGACAAGGCGTCAGCCAGCAATTGCCCATCGGGGTAGAGGCGACGCAACGAATCGGCTACGAGCGCAAACTGCTCGTTGAGCCCACCGAGGCGAAGCAACTCGCCGGCCGCAACGGCCGACCAGCCATCCTTCGCGCCAGAAACGCGTTTCATGGCCTGAGTGACCCAGGCTGGGTCATAGCGCCCCAGGTTGGACGACTCAAGGTCAACCGGCTTGTGGCGCTCCAGACCGAAGGTCTTGCGCACACTGGCCAGCACAGAATTGAGCTTGCCGGGCTTTTCAACAGCTTGGGCACAGAAGAACAGCAGTTCATGCGCCAGGCGGTCTGAAGGAACGGCCTCACCCTTGGCCAACACACGCAGCTGCGCCAGCAAGGACGACAACACACGCTTGGCGTGCACATTCAATTGCAAGCCACGAGACGCCAGGGCCTCCAGGAAGCCACTGGCCAGCATCCAGGTGGCCGCTTCGCGGTGCGACTTGCGGGCCACAGCGCCCGCCGCCAAAGACGCGCACAGTTCGGCCAAGGTCTCACCCTGAGCCAACTGACCCCGCATCAGCATCAGCAAACCGGTCTCGAAGTCACCAATGACCTGGCCATCGGCATCGCGTTGCTTGGCGTCAGCCGGAGGCTGAAGCGGCGATTCGAGCGACACGGTCGGCCAGTCTTGCGACCAGAGGTCGATGGGTCGCGCCATGGTGTTACCCAGGCGAGCGGCCAGCGCCTCGTACTGCGGGAACATGGCCAGCGCGGGCACGGGCTTGCCGGCCAGCTTGCGACTGATGTAGTCCAGCAGCGCAAAGGATGCGCGCTCGATATCGCGAACCGCCTCTTCCGTGATGGACTGAGGACGGTTGACGAACTTCTGAACCAGGGACTCGCTGGCGCGCAAGATGGTGGCGCCAGCAGTCAGCCCGGACAGTTCCAGGGCCCCTACGCCCTGGTGGATTTGCTGGCGAGCTGTGCGCAGCACAGCCGGATCCAGCGCATCCAGATCGGATAACCCGGTTGCCGAAGCCTCCTTGAGACAGCGGTTCAGCGCCTTGTGGGCCGAATCCAGGGACTTGCGCAATTCCTCATGCACCCAAGCCAGGGCACTGAGGTCGTCTGACAGGGGCGTATTTTGGAGGCTATCCATGGGTCACAGCAGGTCAGGCAATCTTGAATCGAGCCACCGATTGTTGAAGTTCTTCAGCTGTCTTGGACAGCTCTCGAACCAACTGTGTCGTTGAGCGCGTACCTTCTCCGGTTTGCTCGGTCACCGCGAAAATGTGCTGGATGTTGGACACCACCACGTTCGCGGATTCGGCTTCTCGCAGAGCTTGCGTCGAAATCTGTTCAATCAGTTCAGCGAGTTGACGCGACACGCGGTCAATGTCACCCAGCGCAGAACCGGCCGCGTCAGACAGTCGAGCCCCTTCCACCACACCCTGCGTGGAGCGTTCCATAGCGGCCACGGCGTCTTGGGTGTCGGTCTGAATGGTGCGCACCAGCGCGGCAATTTCTCGCGTCGCATCAGCGGAGCGTTCCGCCAGACGCTGCACTTCTTCGGCCACCACAGAGAAGCCGCGACCAGCTTCACCGGCGGACGCCGCTTGGATGGCGGCGTTCAGAGCCAGCACGTTGGTCTGTTCGGTAATGTCAGAAATCAGTTCGGTGATTTCACCAATTTCCTGCGACGACTCACCCAGACGCTTGATTCGCTTCGAGGTTTCCTGAATCTGTTCACGGATGGTGTTCATACCACCGATGGCGTTTTGCACCGCAGACAAACCGGTATCAGCGGCAGCCAGCGATTGGCGCGCCACCTCGGCAGACTGCTGAGCTTGTGCAGACACTTCGTTAATCCGGCCGGCCATGTGCAGCACCGACTCGCCGGTTTCACGAATTTCGCGCAGCTGTTCGTCAGACGCAGCCAGCAGTTCGGTCGAGGTCGATTCGACCTGCTGCGTGGTATCAGACACCCGGCCCACCGTGCCTTGCACTTGCGCCACCAGGCTACGCAGTTCTTCCACCGTGAAGTTCACCGAGTCGGCGATCGCGCCGGTAATGTCTTCCGTCACCGTGGCTTGTTGCGTCAAGTCACCTTCCGCAACCAGTTGCAGTTCGTTCATCAGTCGCAGAATCGCGGCCTGGTTGGCGTCGTTCACGCGCTTGGCTTCACGCTCCAGACGTTCCGCTTCCTGACGCTGGAATTCAGCGATGTGGCGGCGATGGGTTTGATCGGTCAGGAACACGCGCAGCAAGCCATAACCAGCTGCCACGGTCGTGGCCAGGAACAACAGAATCATGACGATGGTGAAGCCGCCGACGCCAGCGCCTTCAGCCAGTCGCTTCTGCACTTCTTCCAGACCCTTACGCAGGGGTTCACTGTCGTCAATGATGGCCACCTGCGCGTCACGCGAGGCCACCAGGCCTTGCAGGGTACCCAGAATGAAGGAGGCCTGAGCCCGTGTGCCTTCGAACAGTTTTTGCAGACCTTCCAGCGGCTCGCGGATTTCCGGATCCTTGATGGCGCTCAGCTTCAGGTCATTGCTCCCCTTGAGCAGACCTTCGGTGATTTCCTTGAACTCGTTGAGGTCCTTACCCAGCAGGAACACCGCTTCGGTCGACACACCTTCCACGGTCAGGAATTCGTTGGCCGACTTACCGATACGCTGCGTCAACATGACCAACTGGGTCAGCGCACGCGCTTCAGCGGGGCTGAGACTGCCCTTTTCGATGCGGCTCTGCGCAATGCCTTCGGCCAGGTCCAGCAGTTCGGAAGACTGGCTGTTGACTTCACGCAGGGCCTGCGACACCTTGGTCAGCGTGGCTTTTTGGCCTTGAACGTAATTGGCGTTCTTTTCAGCGCGATCCACCAGCGGCAGCAGCGGGTTCAACGCTTCCTTGGCGGCTTTATTGACTTCCGTCAGGCCCAAGGCACTGTCGCCCTTGGCCAGACCGCGCACGTTGCTGGCCAGAATCTTGGAGCTTTCCGCCACTTCGACGAAGGCCTGTGGACGACCAATCAGCGCCTGCGACACCGACTTCGCCAAACGCTGCGACTGCATCAGCGCCTGACCGGTCGCACCCGCTTGCGCGGCGCGCTTGTCAGCGGAGTTCACCGCCAGGAAGGCGCTGAACATTAAGCCCAACACACCCACCGCCAAGGCGCCACCCAGCGCGCGCTGCTGGCGATCGAGGCGAAGGTGACCAATGACCGGCAAACCCGACTTGGGCTCGGACAGGACGCTGTCACCCGCATCAGCCTGCTTCTGGCGGTTCTCGTGGTAGTCAGGAGGAAACTCGGAGGGAGCTGCTTCCGAAATGATGGAGTCAACCGTGGTGGATGCCCCGGCCTGAATGGTGGATTGAGGACTCAGGGTATCGATCGACTGGGAGCCAACCGCCGTCACCAAGCCTTCCGTGCTCAACGATTCGGGCGCGACCTCGTGGCCGTCTTGCGATTTGCCCATCTCCTTGATTCGACTCAGGAAACTCATCCTATTACTCCAAACAGTCAGTTATGCGCTGCGTGGCGCTTTGTCCAATCAGACATCAACCTTAAGGAAGGTCTCATCTGCCACCAGCGCAGCCAGATCCAGCTCGTACCAGGCGCGCCCTAGAGAATCGACCAGCTGCTGGCCGACGAAATGAGGTTTTTGCCCCGAAGCATTCGGGTTGGGCTTGAGGCTGGCGGGATTGCGCAAGCCTTGCAATTTGTCGATCAGCAGCGCCGCATTGGATTGCAGGCCCGAATTGAGGGAAACCAGACGACCCGCGTCTTTGACACCGGACTCCACCAGGCGACGACCAGGTTTGTCGGTCAGCCCCAGGAATGCCCCCAGGTCGACGACACCGTGCAATTGCCCCCGGAGGTTGGCCACGCCCAAAAACCAGGGCTGGCTGTGCGGCGCCACCTGAATCACGCTCAGGGGGAAGATTTCGCCGATTTGATCCAGAGGCAACAAAAAACCATAGCCGGCCACGTCAACAGCCAGCCAATTACGCGTTGGCGCCTGTTCGCGAACCTTTTGAAGCCGCTCAGCCAGACGCTGCTGCAACTCCCTCAGGGCTTCCTTGTTGGCCATCAGTGTGTGTGTTTGGTTGAACCCAACCTGCACCGCAATATCAGCACAGGCATCGACGTAACTGCCAAATTCAGGCCGCTAAGAACCTGAATCAGCCAAACGCCTTTATTTTCGACATTAATTCGTCAGGATTAACAGGTTTCACAACGTAATCTTTTGCGCCCTGTCGCATTCCCCATACGCGGTCCGTCTCCTGATTCTTGCTGGTGCAAATGATCACCGGGACATCGGCGAATAGAGGGTCACGCGTAATGGCACGCGTCAACTGGAAGCCATTTTGCCCCGGCATGACCACATCCATCAGGATCAGGTCGGGTTTTTCTTCCTGCAGGCGACGCCAGGCATCTTCACCATTTTCAGCGGTGCGAACCTGATAGCCACGCTTGGTCAGCATCTCCGAGAGAGCGTGCAACTCGGTTTTGGAATCGTCTACGAGCAGAATTTTCTGGATAGGCATATTGAACCTCGATGCGAACCAAAGGGAGCCGCCTCAGCACGACCCCCAGGTAATCCCTGATGGTTTATTTATTCACAGCCAAAGCACTGTACTGCGCAACGGCCTGCAGCAACTGATCTTTGGTAAATGGTTTGGTGAGGTAATCCTGCGACCCGACCATGCGGCCCCGCGCCTTATCAAACAAGCCGTCTTTCGACGACAGCATGATGACGGGCGTGGTCGTGAATCTTGGGTTGCGTTTGATGATGGCGCAAGTCTGATATCCATCCAGACGAGGCATCAATATGTCGCAAAAAATCACATCGGGGTCATGATCGTTGACTTTGGACAGGGCATCAAACCCATCCTCGGCCAAAACAACTTCATAACCCCCTTGTTTCAGGAAGATTTCCGCACTACGGCGGATGGTGTTGCTGTCATCGATGACCAGGACCTTTTTGGTCGCTGGATTGGCGGAAGCGTCAGCTGCAGTCACAGACCCGTCCCTTCAACAAAAATGTCAGACTTGAACCATTTCAAAGTCTTCTTTGCGGGCTCCACACTCTGGGCAAACCCAGTTCATGGGGACATCTTCCCAGCGTGTGCCGGCAGGAATGCCTTCTTCGGGCAAGCCAGCGGCCTCGTCATATATCCAACCACAAATCAGGCACATCCAAGAGCGGAAAGTGTTCACGATGGTATCTAGCTAGCTTGAATACAATGGGGCGATTGTAGCCACCGCCAGTTCGGCAAACCCGCGGGTTTGCAGGCAACGGCTGCCCCTTTTCACGGTTTCACCACATGAATCAGCCCGTCAAAGGCCCGTCGCCCGACCTCGCGACCCCAGAGGACCTGGAAGCCGCTTCGCCTGCCTGCGTGTTGAGTTTCAACACCAATGACCCCAGTGGGGCCAGCGGCATCGGTGCCGACATCGCCACCATTTCGGCCATGGGCGCCCACGCGCTGCCCGTGCTCACCAGCCTGCTGATCCGTGACACGGCCGAGGTATTCGAATCACACGAAATCGATGCCGATGCCGTAGCCGAACAGGCGCGCTCCATTTTGGAAGACATCACCATCGCAGCCTGGAAGGTCGGTTTCCTGGGTGGCACCGATGGCATCAGCGCCGTGGCGGAGATTCTGTCCGACTACCCAGATACCCCGCTGGTGTCGTATTTACCCAATTTGTCGTGGCTGGAAGATGAAGCCCAGATGTCCTATTTGGACGCCTTCAAAGAACTGATATTGCCCGCCACTTATTTGTTGGTCGGAAACCACAAAACGCTGACCGATTTCCTTTTACCAGAATGGGATTCAGAACGCGCCCCATCAGCCCGCGAGCTGGCCATCGCTGCCAGCGAGGCCGGTGTTGAATATGTGCTGGTGACCAGCATCCCCCTGCCCGACCAATTCATAGACAACGTGCTGGCCTCGCCGCAAGGCGCCTTGGCTGGCGAACGTTTCGAGCGCTTTGATGCCAGCTTCGTGGGGGCGGGCGACACGCTGTCGGCCTCCATTGCGGCCATTTTGGCCAGCGGCACCGCCATCGAGGTGGCCGTGACCGAAGCGCTGAGCTTCCTGGATCAGGCCCTTGACGCCGGCTTCCGTCCCGGCATGGGCAATGTGATTCCCGACCGCTTCTTCTGGGCACTACCTCCGGGCGAGCAAACAGAAGGCGGCGAAGAAGACTCCGCCAGTTCCGATTCGTCTGACGACACCCCACCTGCACCCACCTCTCGCCATGTCCACTAACGCAGCATTGTTCGAGCGCGCCCAGCGCACCATTCCCGGCGGCGTGAACTCGCCGGTTCGTGCCTTCCGCGCCGTAGGCGGCACCCCCCGCTTCATCAGCAAGGCGCAAGGCGCCTACATCTGGGATGCCGAAGGCCAGCGATACATCGACTACATCGGCTCCTGGGGCCCGATGATCGTCGGCCACGGCCACCCCGAGGTGCTTGAGGCCGTTCAAAAGGCCGTGGTCGATGGGTTCTCCTTCGGCGCCCCCACCGAGCGCGAAGTCGAGTTGGCCGAAGAAATTCTGAAGCTCGTGCCCTCGGCCGAACAAGTTCGCCTGGTCAGCTCGGGTACCGAAGCCGGCATGAGCGCCATTCGCCTGGCACGCGGCTACACCGGTCGCAGCAAGCTGATCAAGTTTGAAGGCTGCTACCACGGCCACGCCGATGCCCTGCTGGTGAAAGCGGGCTCGGGTCTGGCCACCTTCGGGCACCCCACCAGCGCCGGGGTGCCCCCCGAAGTGGTTCAGCACACCATCGTGCTTGAGTACAACAACATCGAGCAGCTGGAGCAGGCCTTTGTCGAACACGGCCACCACCTGGCCTGCGTGATGATCGAAGCCATTGCCGGCAACATGAACTTCGTGCGCGCCTCGGTGCCCTTCATGAAGCGCCTGCGCGAACTGTGCACTGAATACGGCGCATTGCTGGTGTTCGATGAAGTGATGACTGGCTTCCGCGTGGCCCTGGGCGGCGCGCAAAGCCTGTTTGCGCAGTGGATTCCCGGCTTCAAGCCCGACCTGAGCGTGTTTGGCAAGGTCATCGGTGGCGGCATGCCGTTGGCGGCCTTCGCCGGCCCAGCTGAAATCATGGCGCAACTGGCGCCCTTGGGCCCGGTCTATCAGGCCGGCACCTTGTCGGGCAACCCCGTTGCCACGGCCTGCGGCCTGGCGACGCTGAAAATCATCCAACGCCCCGGTTTTTACGAGGCCCTGGGGCAACGCACCCAGGCGCTGATGACTGGCCTGGTCGACACCGCCAAAGGCTGCGGCGTGGAACTGTGCGCAGACAACCTGGGCGGCATGTTCGGCTTTTTCTTTGCCGACCAACTGCCGCAGAACTATGGCCAGGTCATGGCCAAGGGCAGCGAGCGCTTCAACCGCTTTTTCCATGCCATGCTGGACCGCGGCGTGTACCTGGCCCCTGCCATGTACGAAGCCGGATTCGTGAGCGCCGCCCACACTCAAGACGACATCACCCGCACCCTTGAGGCCGCCAAGCAGTCTTTCGCCGAGCTGTAATCCAGGCTGACACCATCACCATGCACATCCACATTCTTGGCATTTGCGGCACCTTCATGGGTGGCGTCGCCGCGCTGGCACGCGAAGCCGGCCACAAAGTTACCGGTTGCGATGCGGGGGTCTATCCCCCCATGAGCGACCAGTTGCGCGCATTGGGCATTGACCTCATCGAGGGGTATGACGCCGACCAGATCCAGCTCAAGCCCGATCTGTTCGTGATTGGTAATGTGGTTTCGCGCGGCAACGCCCTGATGGAAGCCATTCTGGATGCCGGCCTGCCCTATACCAGCGGCCCCCAGTGGTTGAGTGAAAACGTGCTGCAAGGCCGCCATGTGCTGGCGGTGGCGGGCACCCACGGCAAAACCACCACCACATCTATGTTGACCTGGATTCTGGAAGCCTGCGGCCTGGAGCCTGGGTTTCTGGTGGGGGGCGTGCCGCAGAACTTTGGCGTGTCTGCCCGCCTGGGCCTGACCGCCTCCGAAGGTGCGCCACCTTCGGGCCGCCCCTTCGTGATCGAGGCCGACGAATACGACACAGCCTTTTTCGACAAGCGCAGCAAGTTCGTGCACTACCGTCCGCGCACGGCCGTGCTCAACAACCTCGAGTTCGACCACGCCGACATCTTTGCCGATCTGGGCGCCATCGAAACCCAGTTCCACCACCTGGTGCGCACTGTGCCTCGATCAGGCCGCCTGGTGGTCAATGCCCGTGAAGACAGCCTGCAGCGCGTGCTCGAGCGCGGCTGCTGGAGTGATGCGGTGCGCTTCGGCGTACGGGGCGATACCCCTGGCTTCCGCGCTCGCGGCGAGCCCCACGCTTTCGATGTCTTGAAAGCCGGCGTATTGGTCGGCCGCGTGGAGTGGAGCCTGCTGGGCGAGCACAACCAAATGAACGCCTTGGCCGCCATCGCTGCGGCAGAACATGTGGGCGTGACGCCGCAAGCTGCCAGCGAAGCTCTGGGGCGGTTCGCCAACGTGAAACGCCGTCTGGAGTTGCGCGGCGAAGTACGGGGCATGACGGTGTACGATGACTTCGCCCACCACCCCACCGCCATTCGCACCACCGTTGATGGACTACGCCGCAAAGTGGGGCCTGAGCACCGCATCCTGGCGGTGTTCGAACCCCGTTCGAACACCATGAAGCTGGGCACCATGAAGGCCCAACTGCCCTGGTCACTGGAAGAGGCCGACCTGGCGTTCTGCCACAGTGGCGGCTTGGGCTGGGACGCTCAGGAGGCGCTGCTGCCCATGGGTGACCGCGCCTTGGTGGCCGACAACATCGACGCGTTGGTCACCAAAGTGGTCAAGGCAGCACGCCCAGGCGATCAGATTTTGTGCATGAGCAACGGCGGCTTTGGCGGCATTCACGACAAGCTGCTCAAGGCTCTGGCCTGACCCTGCAGGCTTGCTCCTATCGAGCGCCTATTGGAGCTGCTCGCGCGCCGCCGCGCTGAATAGGTCGACCCGGTCGGTGATCAGGCCATCGAGCCCGGCTGCCGACAGGGCCTGAGCCCGATCAGCGTCATTGACGGTATAGGTCAAGGCCTTCATGCCGGCGGCATGGATGTCGGCCATGCGCAGCGCATCTAGATGCCGGTGGTTCACCACCAGGGCGACGCAGCCCAAGTCTCGCGCCAATTCGAGACCGTTGTCGACCCAACTGTCGAGCAGCAAGGCACGAGGCAGGTCAGGCTGCGCCAGTTTGGCAGCCTGAAGCGACTCCACTTCGAACGAGCTCAGCAAAGGGGGCACTTCAGCGCCCAGCCACAGACGCGCCGCCTCGTTGGCTACCACCTCACCGCAACGCAAGGCGTCTCCCGGCCCCGGCTTGATTTCCAGATTGACCCAGCACCGGTTGGCTTGTAACCAGGCCGCCAAAGTGGCCAGGCGCAACAAGGGTTCGCCGGTGTAGATCGGACTGTGCCAAGCACCTGCGTCGAGTTGGGCCAAATCACGCCAAAGTTGCTCTACCGCCACGCCCTGGCCGTTGGTGGTGCGCTCTAAACGAGGGTCGTGCAGCAAATAGGCTTCCCCATCCGCGCTGAGGGTGACGTCGCACTCGAACATCAAAAACCCCCGAGAGGCCCCCTCCCGAAACGCCGCCAAGGTGTTTTCGGGCGCCAATTTGCCCGCGCCACGGTGCGCGATCCAGAATGGATAGGGCCAGTGCTCGGCCCACGAGCTTGCGTGCTGCTTCATGCCAACGAGCATAGAACAGAAGTCAGAGCGGGAACCCCCAGACGCGATCAGGGCATCCCCCTGTTTGGTAAAATCTCTCCTCAGGCGCGAAATACCAAACCCTGTCCGCGCCGGGCCCGTTTTGCACGACCCGGCGCCATGACCATTTGTTCACCGGCCTTTTCGCGTCTGGCGCACTCATGAACGCACCCACCGAGCTGACTCACGTGACCGCCCAGGCCGCTGCCCATCTGCATGACGGCCAGCCTCGCCTGCGCGAGATTCCCTACAACTACACCTCGTTTTCAGACCGCGAAATTGTTCAACGTCTGCTGGGCCAACGTGCCTGGGAAGTGTTGAGCCTGCTGCGTACCGAGCGCCAGACCGGCCGCTCCGCCCGCATGCTCTACGAAGTGCTGGGCGATGTCTGGGTGGTGCAACGCAACCCCTACCTGCAAGACGACTTGCTGGACAACCCCAAGCGCCGCGCCCAGTTGATCGACGCCCTGCACCACCGCCTGGGCGAAGTGGACAAGCGCCGCACCCCTGGCAGCGACGCCTCGCGCGATGCCCTGGTGGGCGAGTTGCTGACTGCAGCCCGTGCCGCCATCGACCGTTTCGCCAAGGCCTTCGACCAGATGGGCACCCTGCGCGAACGCGCCACCAAGGTGCTGGGCAAGGTCACCAAATCGGACAACATCAAGTTCGATGGCCTCAGCCGCGTGGCCCACGTGACCGACGCCACCGACTGGCGCGTGGAGTACCCCTTCGTGGTGCTGACCCCAGACACCGAAGAGGAAATGGCCGCCCTGGTCAAGGGCTGCGTCGAGTTGGGTCTGACCATCATCCCTCGTGGGGGCGGAACGGGTTACACCGGCGGCGCCGTGCCGCTGACCTGGAAGAGCGCGGTGATCAACACCGAAAAGCTCGAACAGATGACCGAAGTCGAGATGGTGGCCCTGCCGGGTGTGGACAAACCTGTGGCCACCGTTTGGACCGGCGCAGGCGTGGTCACCCAACGCGTGGCCGATGCGGCAGAACGTGCCGGTTTCGTGTTCGCTGTAGACCCTACGTCAGCCGAAGCCTCCTGCGTGGGCGGCAACATCGCCATGAACGCGGGCGGCAAGAAGGCCGTTTTGTGGGGCACAGCGCTCGACAACCTCGCTTCATGGCGCATGGTCACCCCCAACGCCGAATGGCTGGAAGTGGTGCGCCTGAACCACAACCTGGGCAAGATCCACGACGTGGCAGTGGCTAGCTTTGAGCTGCGTTACTTCGCCGCCGATGGCAAAACGCCTTTGCGCACCGAGCGACTGGACATCCCTGGCCGCACCTTCCGCAAGGAAGGCCTGGGCAAGGACGTGACCGACAAGTTCCTGGCAGGCTTGCCCGGCATCCAGAAAGAAGGCTGTGACGGTCTGATCACCAGCGCGCGCTGGGTGGTGCACCGCATGCCCAAGCACGTACGCACCGTGTGCCTGGAGTTCTTTGGCAACCCCACCGAAGGCGTGCCTTCGATTGTGGAAATCAAGGACTTCATGTTCGAGGAAATGAAGCAACCCGGCGGCGCCATTCTGGCTGGCCTGGAGCACCTGGACGACCGCTATCTGCGCGCCGTGGGTTATGCCACCAAGAGCAAGCGCGGCACCCTGCCCAAGATGGTGCTGGTGGGCGACATCGTGGGTGACGACGAAGACCGCGTGGCCCGTGCCACCAGCGAAGTCATCCGCCTGGCCAATGGCCGCAGCGGCGAAGGCTTCGTGGCTGTGAGCGCCGACGCCCGCAAGAAGTTCTGGGCCGACCGCAAGCGCACCGCGGCCATCGCCAAGCACACCAACGCCTTCAAGGTGAACGAAGACGTGGTGATCCCTCTGCCCCGCATGGGTGAGTACACCCTGGGCATCGAGCGCATCAACATCGAGTTGAGCTTGCGCAACAAGCTGGCCTTGGTTGACGCACTGACCGGCTTCATTCAGGGCGGCAACCTGCCCATGGGCAAGGTGGAAGACGCGGAAGACCTGCCCAGCCCCGAGCAGCTCACCGAAAAGGTAAACGCTGCGCTGGCTCGCCTAGGCGCCGTGCGCAACCGCTGGCAATTCCTGTACGACAACATTGATGTACCCCTGACATCGGTGGGAGACCCACTGGTCGCATTGGGCTACGAACAGCATCGCAACGGCACCTATACGCCCGCCGAAGGCGACACCGTTTTCAACCTGCTGCAGACCTGGTCCATCCGCGCCAGCTGGAAGAAGGAAATCCGCGACGAGCTGGCCAAGATCTTCAATGGCGGCGCGCTCAGCCCCATCGTGGACGAACTCAAGCGCATCCACAAGCAAGTGCTGCGTGGTCGCGTGTGGGTGGCGCTGCACATGCACGCCGGCGATGGCAACGTTCACACCAACATCCCGGTCAACAGCGACAACTACGAGATGCTGCAAACGGCGCACGAAGCCGTCGCCCGCATCATGAAGCTGGCACGCAGCCTGGACGGTGTGATCTCGGGCGAGCACGGCATTGGCATCACCAAGCTGGAATTCCTGTCTGACGACGAGATTGCCAACTTCACGGCCTACAAGCAAAAGGTCGACCCTGAAGGCCGCTTCAACAAGGGCAAGCTGCTGCGCGGCGCTGCCCTCAAGGCCCTGGGCGACGACGTGCATGCCGCCGACCTGACCGAGGCCTACACGCCTTCGTTCGGCCTGATGGGCCACGAGTCGCTGATCATGCAGCAGTCGGACATTGGCGACATCGCCGCCTCGGTGAAAGACTGCCTGCGCTGCGGCAAGTGCAAGCCCGTGTGTGCCACCCACGTGCCACGCGCCAACCTGCTCTACAGCCCCCGCAACAAGATCCTGGCCACCTCGCTGCTGGTCGAAGCCTTCTTGTACGAAGAGCAGACTCGTCGCGGTGTGTCGATCAAGCACTGGGAAGAGTTCGAAGACGTGGCCGACCATTGCACGGTTTGCCACAAGTGCCTGACGCCCTGCCCGGTCAAAATCGACTTTGGTGACGTGTCGATGAACATGCGCAACCTGCTGACCAAGATGGGCAAGAAGTCCTTCCGTCCAGCCGGTGCAGCAGGCATGTTGATGCTCAACACCAACAACCCGCAAACGATCAAGATCGTGCGCAGCGCCTTGGTGGATGTGGCCATGCCCTTGCAACGCCTGGGCAATGAGGTGCTCAAGCTGGCTGCTCGCAAGCAAACCAGTGCACCGCCCGCGTCGGTTGGCAAAGCACCGTTGAAGCAAGAGATCATCCACTTCGTCAACAAAAAAATGCCTGGCGGCCTGCCCAAGAAGACCGCCCGTGCCTTGCTGGACATCGAAGACAAGGACTACGTGCCCATCATCCGCGATCCGAAGAAGACCACGGCCGACACCGAAGCCGTCTTCTACTTCCCGGGTTGCGGCTCGGAACGCTTGTTCAGCCAGGTCGGTCTGGCTACCCAGGCCATGCTGTGGCATGCCGGCGTGCAAACCGTGCTGCCTCCGGGCTATCTGTGCTGCGGTTACCCACAGCGCGGCTCGGGCCAGTTCGACAAGGCCGAGAAGATGATCACCGACAACCGGGTGCTGTTCCACCGCGTGGCCAACACGCTGAACTACCTGGACATCAAGACGGTGGTGGTGAGCTGTGGCACCTGCTATGACCAGTTGCAGGGCTACCAGTTCGACAAGATCTTCCCGGGCTGCCGCATCATCGACATCCACGAGTACTTGCTGGAAAAGGGCATCACCCTGCCCAAGCAAGGTGCTTATCTGTATCACGACCCCTGTCATACGCCGATGAAGCAGCAGGATCCGATGAAGACCGTCAAAGCCCTGCTGGGCGATGCCGTGATGAAGTCGGACCGTTGCTGCGGCGAAGCAGGTACCTTGGCCGTGAGCCGCCCGGATGTCTCGACCCAGATCCGTTTCCGCAAGGAAGAGGAAATTCGTAAGGGTGAAGCCGCTTTGCGTGACCAGGGCCTGATTGGAGCCAAGGACAACGTCAAGATCCTGACCTCCTGCCCCGCCTGCTTGCAAGGTCTGAGCCGCTACGGCGAAGACTTGCAGAACGGCCTGCTCGAAGCCGACTACATCGTCATCGAGATGGCCAATCAGATCCTGGGTGAGAACTGGATGCGCGAGTACGTGGACCGTGCCAATGCCGGCGGCATTGAACGCGTACTGGTCTAAGCTGGTCTAAGCGGAACAGGACACCCCACATGGATCAGAACCAGACCACGCCCAGCAAGCAGCCTCACTGCGAGCTATGCCAGCAAGACGGTGGCATGTTGGTGACACGGACCGACAAGCTGCGGGTCATCCGTGTCCTCGACGCGGATTACCCCGGCTTTTACCGTGTGATCTGGAATGACCATGTGGCCGAGTTCACCGACCTGGTTCCGGCCGACCGCAGCCACCTGATGCAAACCGTGGCCAAGGTGGAAACTGTGGTGCGGGCCGCTCTGCAACCCACCAAAGTGAACCTGGCCACGTTGGGCAATGTGGTGCCCCACCTGCACTGGCATGTCATTGCCCGCTTTGCGGACGATCGCCACTTCCCTCAGCCCATCTGGGGGCAACCCCAACGTGAAGTGGCGGCCGACCGCTGGCAGGCGCTGATCAGCCGCTTACCCGAAGTGGATCGCGCGATTCAACAGGCCTTGTTGACCTGAAGACTCTCGGCCCCCAGTGGCCTCACTGGGTCAGCTGAAAGCGCTCGACGACCTCGGCCAGCGTGCGTGCCTGTTGCTTGAGGCTTTCTGCCGCAGCAGCCGACTGCTCGACCAAGGCGGCGTTCTGTTGGGTCATCTGATCAAGTTGCGTCACCGCCAGGTTGATCTGGCCAATGCCGTGCGACTCTTGTTCAGCACCGCGTGAAATCTCGCTGATGATCTGCGTGACGTGCTCAACGCCATTGACGATGTCGCGCATCGACTCACCGGCCTCCTGAACCAGTCGCGTGCCAGCTTCCACTCGCTCGCTGGAGGCACCGATCAGGGTCTTGATCTCGCGGGCCGCGTTGGCGCTACGCTGAGCCAAGGAACGAACCTCACCCGCCACGACCGCAAAGCCTCGGCCTTGCTCGCCAGCACGCGCAGCCTCCACCGCTGCATTGAGCGCCAGAATGTTGGTCTGGAAAGCGATGCCATCAATCACGCCAATGATTTCATTGATGCGACGTGAGGCGGAGTCGATTTCAGCCATGTTCGACACCACATGCTGCATGACCTCTCCGCCCTTGCGAGCCGATTCAGCGGCACTGGAGGCCAAGCTGTCTGCCGAACGGGCCGCATCGGCGGTATGCCGAACGGTGGTAGTCAGCTGAACCATGGACGAGGCCGTTTCCTGCAAGCTGGAGGCCGTGCTTTCGGTGCGTTGGCTCAGGTCGTGGTTGCCCGAAGCGATCTCAACCGAGGCAGTGCCGATCGACTGCGCCGCTTGTTTGACGGTGTTGATCGACTGAGACAGTTGTTGCGCCATGCGTGCCAGTGCATTGAGCAACTGGCCGACCTCGTCATTCTGATTGGAGGCATGCACGCGATCAAAACGACCTTCTGCGACTTCGTTGGCCGCATCAACGGCCTGAGCGATGTCAGCCACGACTCGTCGCTGCGTGATCCAGGCCAGACCCAGCCCAGCGCCTGCAGCCAGCAGCCCCACCAAGGCCATGCCCGCCTGAGTCCAACGCGTATCGCGCTCCAGCTTGGCCAGATCGGCGTCCACGCCTTCCTGAATCATGCCAACCAGGGTGGTCAATTGACCTACCAGTTTGCGGTAGTTGTCATCGGCGGTCTGCAGCGCGGCAATGCCGGTGTTGGGATCCATGGCGGCCATGTCCAACGCGTCGTCTGCGGACTTCACATAGGCTGCCAGGGACTGCGTGAATCCGGCCTTGATCGATTCTGACTTGTCCGCCTTACTCAGGCTGGCGTCGAGCATTTGCCGAACTTTGGCTGCGTCATTTTGCAGGCGCGTGCGTACGTCCTGGACTTGCTGCTCACTCATCGAGTTGATGATGGTGATCGACTTGTACAGCGTCACGTGAGCATTCGAGATGTTTTCCCGAATGCCCGCAACCGCCAACTGAGTCATGCCACTGGTTTCGTTGGCCTGCTGCGTCCGATCACGGTACGCACTGAGGGTAAAAACAAAACCTGCCAGCGCTAAAAACAAAGCCGCACAGGCAAAACCTGGTGCGGCCATCAGTTTGGTCCGTAGCTTCACGCCAAACTCCTCAGTGGGTCAACATCATTTGTAGATGCCACCGCAAACGACACTGTCATCCAGGCGTTCGCAGTACATGGACTTGGGCTCGATTTTCTTGTTCTCCGGATTGGTGAACTTGTAGTCTTGCCAGAACGAGGCGTTGGTCTTGGCCATATCCACACGCTCTTTGACGAAAGCCTTGCCGTCCACGTCCTTGAGTTCGATGAGGTTCTTGCCAATCATCTTGGCGTTGGCGCCATGCGCCCGCACCGTGCCGTCCAGCCCATAGACGACCAGATAAAGATCCTGGTTGTGCCAGGCCTTGTTTTCCTTGTCGCTGAACTCGGCGTAAGCCTTGTCATGCGAGTTGGCCTTCACATAGGCCACACCCTTTTTCACCATGGCGACCGCATCGTCTTTGGTCGCGCCGCCCTCGGCCGCATAGGCCCAGGCAAAAGCGACCGACATGAACAAAGGTACTGCATTGGCAAAACGAATCTTCATGGATCGCTCCTGTTGAGGTGTCAATCGATCAAGCACATTTCAGGGCTGAGCAGCAGGCTTTCGATGTCCAGCAGGATCACCATGCGCTCGCCTACTTGCGCCAGCCCACGGATGTAGGTCGCGTCAATCGCCGAATTCAGTTCCGGAGCAGGCCGAACGGCCTCAGCCGGAATTTCCATCACATCACTCACCGAGTCAACCACCGCGCCAATGGTGCGGGTTCCAATGTGCAGCACGATGCTGACGGTGAAGGCGTTGTACTCGGACGAGTCACAACCGAAGCGCAAGCGCAGATCCACGATCGGCACGATGGTGCCGCGCAGATTGATCACGCCCTTGAGAAAGTGCGGGGCGTTGGCGATGCGCGTGGGATTCTCGTAGCCACGAATTTCCTGCACCTTCAGGATGTCGATGCCGTACTCTTCGTCGCCCAGGCGGAAGGTGAGGTACTCACGTGCCAGCGTGGTTTGCACGTCCAGCGTTTCCATCATGCCCATTGCTTTGCTCTCCTAGTTTTCCTGGCCGGCTCAGTGGCGCGAACGGCGCACCAGACTGCCGACGTCCAGAATCAGCGCGACGCGGCCATCACCCATGATGGTGGCACCCGATACATCGCTGACCTTTCGGTAATTGCTTTCCAGGTTCTTGACCACCACCTGTTGCTGGCCCAGCAGTTCGTCGACCAGCATGGCCACACGCCCCACTTCAGACTCGACCACGACCATGATTCCGGAGTTGTGCTCCCAGTCGAATCGCGGCACCTGGAAGACCTTCTCCAGTTCGATGACTGGCATGTATTCGTCGCGCACCTCGACCACGCGGCCAGAGCCACCGACGGTCTTGATCATTTCGGGGCTGACCTGGAAGGACTCGACCACCGACGACAGCGGGAGGATGTAGACCTCTTCGCCCACGCCCACACTCATGCCGTCCATGATGGCCAGGGTCAGCGGCAGACGAACCGCCACACGCATGCCATAGCCTTCGGCCGAATCGATTTCAACCGTGCCACCCAGCGAGGTGATGTTCTTCTTGACCACGTCCATGCCCACGCCACGACCCGACACATCGGTGATGGTCTCGGCGGTGGAGAAGCCGGGGGCAAAGATCAGGTTCCAGCATTCGGAATCGGTCATCGAGTCGGGCGCATCGATGCCACGCTCGCGAGCCTTCTTGATCAGCTTTTCACGCGACAGGCCGCGGCCGTCGTCACGCACTTCGATCACGATCGAGCCACCTTGGTGCGAAGCAGCCAGGGTGATGGTGCCGGTTTCGGGCTTGCCCTTGGCAATGCGATCGGCCGGCATTTCGACGCCGTGGTCGCAAGAGTTGCGCACCAGGTGGGTCAGCGGGTCGGTGATCTTTTCCACCAGCCCCTTGTCCAGCTCGGTGGCTTCACCTTGGGTGACCAGTTCGACCTTCTTGCCCAGCTTGTTGGCCAAATCGCGCAACATGCGGGGGAAGCGGCTGAACACCGTCGACATGGGAATCATCCGGATCGACATCACCGCTTCTTGCAGGTCGCGGGTGTTGCGGTCCAGGTCGGTCAAGCCGGTGACCAGTTGCTGGTAGACCACGGGGTCCAGCCCACGGCTGTTTTGCGCCAGCATGGCCTGGGTGATCACCAGTTCGCCCACCAGGTTGATGAGCTGGTCGACCTTTTCCACCGACACACGGATGGTGGAAGCTTCCAGCGTCGCTGCCTGAGGCTTTTCCGCCCGTGCGGCAGCAGGCTTTGCAGCCGCTGGTTTAGCCGCGACAGGCGCTGGGGTCGCAGCAGCGGCCTCTGCGGCCTTGGCTGCTGGCGCACCAGGTGCATCATCAAAGAAGCCGTAGCCAGATTCCTTCTCAGCAGGGGCAGCAGCCGCTGGGGCAGCTGTCTGAGGCGCAGTTTGAGAGGCCGCTTCGGGTGCGCCCGGGGCATCATCAAAGAAGCCAAAACCGGCATCTGCCGCAGGCGCAGCAGCAGCCGCCACGGGGGTAGCCTGTTGCGCGGCAGCCGCGGGGGCTTCCAGAGAGAAGAAAGCCACTTGTTCACGCGCCACATGGAAGGTGAACAGGTCCAGCAGTTCGGACTCGGCTGTCGCGGTGGTGACCTTGAATCGGCGCACACCAGCGAGGGAAGGATGATCCGGCAAAGCCTCGATGGTGCCCAGATCGGTGATTTCCTTGAACAACTCGGCCAGGTTGTCTGCCACAGCGGGGTCATTCAGCGGCCCCACACGCAGTTCAACCACCCGCTGACCCGAAGTCGGTGCCACGGTTGTCGACAGCGCCCCTGTATCGCTTGCAACAGCTGCTGCGGGTGCGGCAACGGGCTGCGCGGCAGGCTCGGGTGCAGCCATCACAGGCTGAGCCGCGGCCACAGCACCTTCGCCTGCGACAAAAGCACGAATGTTGAACAAGAGTTCGGTGGTGTCGACTTCGTCACCACCCGCGCCGGCATGGCGCGCTAACATGGCTTTGAGAGAATCGCCCGAAGACAACAGCACATCGACCATCGGTGCGGTGGGCTGCAACTCGTGTCGACGCAGCTTGTCCAGCAGCGTCTCCATCTGGTGGGTCAGCTCGGCCACGTCGCTGAAGCCGAACGTCGCTGCCCCGCCCTTGATCGAGTGAGCACAACGGAAGATCGCATTGAGCTCTTCGTCGTCAGCCGCCTCGATATCCAGCTTCATCAGAAGCTGTTCCATGTTCTCCAGATTCTCACCAGCTTCTTCAAAGAAGACCTGGTAGAACTGACTGAGGTCAATGCCTGCGGATTGGCTGTTGTCTGTGCTTGTCTCTGCCATGACTGGCTCCCGAATCTTGTCGTGAGGGAGGTGTCGGAAAGTTCCGAACTGAAATCAGCGGATCACTTTCTGAATCACTTCGATCAGCTTGTTGGGGTCGAAAGGTTTGACCAACCAGCCTGTGGCACCCGCGGCACGTCCGGCCTGCTTCATCTGGTCACTGGACTCGGTGGTCAGAATCAGGATGGGGGTGGCCTTGAACTGAGGGTTCTCGCGCAGCTTCTTGGTCAGGCTGATACCGTCCATGCGGGGCATGTTCTGGTCGGTCAGAACCAGGTCAAAACTGCGGCCACCGGCCTTTTCCCAGGCGTCTTGGCCATCAACGGCTTCGACGACGTTGTAGCCAGCACTCTTCAGAGTGAAGGCCACCATTTGACGCATGGATGCAGAATCGTCGACGGCAAGGATCGAATGCATGTCGCTCTCCGGGCTTGAAAAACAGGGCTAGTTAGCAGGCAATGAAAAAAGTACCAATCGCAGGCGAACGGTATTTCGGCTGATGGAACATAAGCTTTAGAACAACTCCACCGAGCCGGCGTCCACCTCATCCTGGGTCACAGGATTGGGCTTCATCGGACCGTCTTCGACCACGGCCGCTCCGTCCGGATCGTCGTCCCCGAGCGCATCTCGGGCGATCTGGTCGGCGCAGTTACGCAACCGCTTGTTCGTGTGAGCTATCAACTGGGTCGCCATGTCCTGGAATTGCAGGGCAGTGACGGCCTGGTACAAAGTCTTGAGGGTTTCCTGCAAATGAGGCGACAACTCGTGCCCGCCATCAATCGCATCCCCCAGTTGGGAGGCAGCGCCATGAAATCCGCCCATGAGCACCTCACAGGCATGATCGAGCAGACGCTGCAAGCGCTCGAGATCGTTGGTCGCTGTCATCAGGTGATCTTGCAGCTCTGCAGCCAGAAGCAGCGGCATTTCGCTTCCGGGGAATTTGGAGTACGGGTCTCCATTCATCTCCGGAACCGGAACATCGCCGGACGGCGGTGCGACGGGATCGTCGTTGGTCAGCATCGTGGCTCCACTCAACCTAGTTTCACAGGCCCCGGACAGCAGGGGCGCGTTGGCAAACAAATTCGCCAGTTACACAGTTCAGTTGTGTCATTCGGCATTTCCTTCAAACTGTGTAGGCGGTTGATAGAATTTTTCTCGTTTCCCGTGCCAGAGTGAGCACAATCACACAGGTAAACGTGGTGTAAATCGTTCGATTGAAAGTGGCATGTGACCGATCCAGCCCTGCAAAGTGACTCCGTTGACTGCGGCAAAGCGACCGAAACAGCCGTTCGGCTGCGAGTCCTGCATATCGAAGACAGTGAAGAAGATCACGCATTGGTGTCCATCCATTTGCGGCGGGGCGGCATTGACGCCGACATCTACCGTATCGACACTGAGGATGCTTTGATTGAGGCATTAGATGAGGATTGGGACCTCATCTTGTCGGACTACAACATTCCCGGCTTTGGCGGCCTGCAGGCCCTGGAGAAGGTGCGAGGCTCAGGCAAGCTGGTGCCGTTCATCCTGGTTTCGGGCGAAATCGGGGAAGACATCGCGGTGCAGGCCATGCGCAATGGCGCCAACGACTACCTGCTCAAAAGCAATCTGGCCCGTCTGGCACCTGCGGCCATGCTGGCCATGGAAGCCAACCGCACCCGCATTGAAAAGCGCAAGGCCGATCTGGCTTTGAGCCGCTCCCGCCAGCAATTGCGCGAACTGGCGCAGCACCTTCAGGCCAGCATCGAGCGCGAGCGCGCAGCCATCGCCCGTGAAGTGCACGACGATGTGGGGGGCTCGCTAACGGCCGTGAAACTCGATCTGGCGTGGATTGCACGCCACACCGACAACACCAAGATTGCTGAACGCGTGCAGCAGGCTCTGGAAACCGTTCAGCACGCCCACGAGGCCAGCCAACGCATCATGCACAACCTGCGTCCGGCCATTCTGGAGCAAGGGCTGGTACCTGCGCTGCACTGGATGACCGACCGTTTCGGCAAGCGCACTGGCATCGAGGCCACATTCCGCACCAGCCAGGAGTCGTATGACCTGCCTGCTGGCGTGCCCTTGGTGGCCTACCGTTTTGCCCAGGAAGCGCTCACCAATGTCTCCAAACACGCACAGGCCAGCAAGGTGTCGGTCGACATCACCCAGGCTGGCGGCGTGTTGTCCATCGAAGTCACCGACAATGGCAAAGGGCTGAGTCCAGAAGACTTGGCCAAGGCCCGCTCGTTCGGCATTCGCGGCCTGCATGAGCGCGCCGAAACGGCTGGCGGGTGGGTGGACATCAGCAGCAACCCTGACGGCACCACCCTGATCCTGTCGGTACCCTTGTCGGGCCCGGAAAATGGTTTCATTGACCCGCTCATGCCCTTGACGGGCGAGCCCGCAGCCGAGACAGACCCAGACGACCCCACCAAATGGGGCACCCTATGATCAAAGTCATTCTTTGCGACGACCACGCCCTGATTCGCCGGGGCATTCGAGACACACTGGCCGATGCGGCCGATATCGAAGTCATTGGCGAGGCCGGCGACTACGGCGAGCTGCGCTCCCTGCTGCGCGACCGCACACCCGACGTGCTGGTGCTCGACATCAACCTGCCCGGCCGCAGCGGTCTGGACGTGCTGCACGTACTGAAGGAAGAAGGTGCCACGTTCAAGGTGCTGGTGGTCTCGATGTACCCAGAAGACCAGTACGCCATGCGAGCCCTGAAAGCTGGCGCGTCGGGCTACCTGAACAAGGGCAGCGATGCCGCCCAAATCGTGGCCGCCGTTCGCACGGTGTCGCAAGGCAAAAAGTACGTGACTCCAGAGACGGCGCAGATGCTGGTCGACAACCTGACGGCCCCGGCCCAGGAAGACGCCCACCAGAAACTGTCAGACCGCGAACTGCAGACCCTGGTGATGATCGCGTCAGGCAAACGCCTCTCGGACATTGCCGAGCAATTGCTGCTCAGCCCCAAGACCGTGAGTGTGTACCGCGCCCGCGTGTTGGAAAAGCTGGGCCTGACGAACAACTCGGAATTGACCGTTTACGCCATTCGCAACGGTCTGGTTTGACCCAGGTGCCGTCAAGACGGCACCCGCGCATCATTCGATGGGCGTGAGCTTGGCCACGCTCAGCATGAGCCACTTGGTGCCGTGGCGCCCAAAGTTGACTTGCACGCGGGCGTCAGGCCCATTGCCTTCAAGGGTCAGCACCACGCCTTCGCCAAACTTGTTGTGAAACACGCTTTGGCCCACGCGCAAACCACCCTCGGTCTTGGCTTGGGCCATGGCCTTCGGAATTGGTGCAGTCAGGTCCTTGAAGGACTCTTCCTTGCGGCCACCGCCGTAGTACTGCCCTGAACCACGTTGGCCATAGCCACCACCGGCGCCACCGTAGCCCGAACCACTTTGGGAACGATAAGGTTGAGCCCCAGCGCCCACCATCGAGCCCATGCCCTTGCCGCTGGCCCAGCTGTCCTGGTAAGCCTTGGCAAAACCGGAGCCAAAACCCTGGTTCTGGGGAGTCAGCCACTTCAGGCAAGACTCGGGCAACTCCTCCAGGAACCGGCTCTTGATGTTGTAGCGGGTCTGGCCGTGCAACATGCGAGTCTGGCTGAAAGTCAGATGCAGGCGCTTGCGGGCACGGGTGATGGCCACGTACATCAGGCGGCGCTCTTCTTCCAGCCCCTCGGTGTCGGTCAGGGAGTTTTCATGGGGGAACAGCCCCTCTTCCAGCCCCGTGATGAACACGTTATTGAACTCCAGCCCCTTGGCCGCGTGAATCGTCATCAGCTGCACGGCGTCCTGGCCAGCTTGGGCCTGGTTGTCGCCGGCCTCAAGCGAAGCGTGGGTCAGGAATGCCAGCAGAGGCGAGATGATTTCACCCGTTTCAGCATCGGGCAGCGTGTCCACACGGGCCACAGCCACCGGCAAACCTTCGGTCAGCGAGCCCGCCAGCTCATCCACAGGCAAAGCCACGGCATCTTTGCCAAAGCCCTCTTGGGTCACAAAGGCTTCGGCGGCATTCACCAATTCAGCCAAGTTTTCCAGCCGCTCCTGGCCTTCCTTTTCGGTTCGATAGAAGTCGGCCAGACCCGAGGCCTCCACCACGTGCTCAATGATTTCGCGCAGGGTCAGGCCGCGCGTGGCCTCGCGCATCGCGTCGACCAGGGCATTGAAGGCCTGCAGGTTGCTGCCTGCCTTGCCCGGTACCGCCGTCACGCTCTGCGACAGGCTGCGGCCGCTCGCTCGTGCGGCGTCCTGCAACTGCTCGATGGTGCGAGCGCCAATGCCCCGAGCAGGGAAATTCACCACACGCAGAAAGCTGGTGTCGTCGTTGGGGTTCTCGATCAGGCGCAGATAAGCCAGCGCGTGTTTCACTTCAGCGCGCTCAAAGAAGCGCAGGCCGCCATACACCTTGTAAGGCACTCCGGCATTGAACAACGCCGATTCGATCACCCGCGACTGTGCATTGCTGCGATACAGCACAGCCACTTCGCGCAACTCCTGCCCGTCGCGGCGGAACTGCTTGGTTTCGTCCACGATCCATTGGGCTTCGGCGTAATCGCTGCTGGCTTCATACACACGAATGGGCTCGCCCTGACCTGCATCGGTGCGCAAGTTCTTGCCCAGTCGTTTGCTGTTCTGGGCAATCAGCGTATTGGCAGCATCCAGGATGTTGCCAAAGCTGCGGTAGTTCTGCTCCAGCTTGATGACCTTCTGAACACGGAACTCGCGCTCGAAATCGGCCATGTTGCCCACCTGCGCGCCGCGGAAGGCATAAATGCTCTGGTCGTCGTCGCCCACGGCGAACACGCTGTGGCCTGGCTGGTGGGGGTTGCCCACGAACATCTTCAACCAGGCGTATTGCAAGCGGTTGGTGTCCTGGAATTCGTCAACCAGAATGTGCTGGAAGCGGCGCTGATAGTGATCGCGCACCTCAGGGTGATCACGCAAGATTTCGTAGGTGCGCAGCATCAGCTCGGCAAAGTCGACCACGCCTTCGCGTTGGCACTGGTCTTCATAGGCCTGGTAGACCGCCAGTTGCATGCGCCCCAGCTCGTCGCGCGGCTGCAGGTCTTGCGGGCGCTGGCCATTTTCCTTGGCGTTGGCAATGAACCAGGTGGTCTGCTTGGGTACGCACTTTTCTTCGTCGAATTTCAACGCTTTGATGATGCGCTTGACTGCTGACAACTGATCTTGCGTGTCCAGAATCTGGAAGGCCTGCGGCAGCCCCGCCACCTTGTGGTGCGCCCGAAGGAATCGGTTGCACAGGCCGTGGAAAGTGCCAATCCACATCGACCGCGTATTCACGGGCAGCATGGCCGACAAGCGCGCCTGCATTTCCTTGGCAGCCTTGTTGGTGAAGGTGACGGCCATGATGCCGGCGGGTGAAGCCTGACCGGTCTGCAACAACCAGGCAATGCGGGTGGTCAACACACGGGTCTTGCCAGACCCGGCCCCTGCCAAAACCAGCGACGGGCCATCAGGTGCCGTCACGGCAGCCAGTTGCTCTGGGTTGAGCCCCACCAGCATGGGGGAATTGCCGGCGGAGGGCGATTGGGAAAACAATTCCGGGGTTGCAGAGTAAGCAGTCATCTAAAAATTGTAGGGCTCTTGGCGGTTCTCGCCCCCTCGGCCAGGCCTGCAGCCCCCATAAATAGCTGTTCACAAAACCATTAGCCAAGCAGGGAGCTTGTCATCATGTCCGCCCACAAAGCGGCGCACCCGGATCTGGGGGCACCTACCGTGCCTTCGGTGTCGCGGCTATTGCACCACCCTAGCCCCGCCCTCGCGCCCACCACGCGGGTCACGCGCCACAAGGTGGCGTTCACCGCCAACCTGCGCACTTACTACCCCATCTGGCTCAAGGGGCTGCTGCTGTGCGGCCTGACCCTTGGGCTGTACTACCCCTGGGCCCGCACACAAAGGCAACGCTTTCTGTTGGCGCACACCGCGATGGCGGGCCATCCGCTAGCCCTGAACCTGAATTCACCCGCCATGGCCCGCCTACATGCCCTGCAAGCCAGCCTGGGCGCCCTGGCATTGGGCTCGGTATGGTGGCTGCAGGGTCGGCCTCGTGTGTTGGCACTGGGTGCGCTGATGGTGCTGTGGCCAGTCGCCCTGCACCTAGGCCAAAGGATCCGGCTGGCGCACACCTCATGGCAAGGCCAGGCACTGCGGTTCACAGGCAAACTGGGCCAGGCTGCACGCTTGATCTGGGCGCCCTTGTGCAGTCTGGCTATTGTGGCCGGGCTCAGCATCTGGGCCGCCCGGCGCTGGAGTAATGGCAGTCCACGTCTCGCCGGCATGATTGCGGCCATTCCCACCGCGCTGGCGCTGTACGCCCTGTTGCCCTACGCCTGGTGGCACCTGCAGCGTTACCGACAAAGTCATTTGGCCTGGGGCACGCTACAAATGCGCTTCAGGGGCAGCGCCCTGGAGGCGGGTACCTTGTTCGTCAAAACTGGCCTGGTGGCAGTGGCCAGCACCGCGCTCGCCATCGGACTCTTCCTCGTCTTGCTGTTGCTGGCGGTCAGTAGCCTGCCTGCAGGCAGCCCCATGAGCACCCATCAGGTCTACCAGAAAATGTGGCCTGCACTGGCGCTGTTTATAGGGGCGGCCTGGCTCATCCCGCACGCCTATTTCGTTTCGCGTTCCCAGAATCTGGTGTGGACCGAAACTGGCAATGAATGGCTTCGCTTCAAGAGCGACCTGGGCACGAAGGCCCTTCTGTCCTTGTCGCTGAAAAACGCCCTGCTGACGGTACTGAGTCTGGGGCTTTACTGGCCTGCAGCCCAGTTGGCTTGGTGGCAACTCCGACTCTCGTCGGTGCAAATGCACACACGGCTGCACACGGGGCTGGCACCCCAGCAATGGGTGCCACCAGCAGAGCCGTTGACGTCTGCGGCCTGAGGCCGCAGGCCATCAAGTGGCCAAACCGTCAGGCTCGCCACTGAGCAAGCGGTCCATCAGTTCACGCACGCTGCGGATCTGGTCGCCAAAGGGCAAGGCCCCCACGCCACGGAAGAACAGGCCTTTCTTGATGTCGCCCCGCATGGCTGCAGCCAATTGGTTGTCGATGCAGAACTGACCCCAGCCAGCCAGGCCATCACGCAGCCCGCACTGAGCCAGGCAATCAAAGGCTTTGGTGCAGCGGTTCTTCACATGGGCCACCGCTTGCAGCTTTTGCTCGATCTTCAAGTAGGCCTTCAGCCAGGGCGTGGCCACCGCACGCGCAGGCAAGCCAGCGACACTGGTGAATTCGACCATGTCTTCATCGCGAGCCGAGGCCAACACCCGCTTGAACTCGGGGTGGGCATCGCCCTCTTGCGTCACAGCAAAAGGCGTCCCCAACTGAACTCCGGCAGCGCCCAGGTTTTGCACGCGCTGGATGTCAGCATGGCTGCGAATGCCGCCAGCTGCGATCAGAGGAATCTCCTTTTCAATGCCGGCCGAACGCAGGAAAGCCAGCGCTTCAGGAATGACCCGCTCAAAATCAAATCGTGGGTCGTTCAGGTCTGCAATTTTGGCGGCGCCCAGATGCCCGCCGGCCAAGCGAGGGTGCTCGATCACGATGGCGTCTGGCAAGCGCTTCTTGCGTTCCCACTTGCGCACGATGAGCTGCACGCCACGCGCATCCGACAAGATCGGCACGAGCAGGGCCTTGGGGTGGTCCTGAGCCAGATCGGGCAAATCCAGCGGCAGGCCTGCGCCCACCACCACGGCGTCAATGCCCGCCTCCAGCGAACGCTTCACATAGCCGGCGTAGTCGCTGACCGCGCGCATCACGTTCATGGCCAGCAAGCCACGCCCGCCCGAGAGTTCGCGAGCGGCACGGATTTCACGCGCCACAGCTTCCTGGTTCGCGGCATCGATGGCTGCGCGGGTGTCGGCATCCTGCCCCACGCGAGCGGCCAGTCCTTGGGTACGCTCCATCAAATCGGGATGGTGGCGCCGCAGGTCCACCGCAGACAAGGTGCCGACCCCGCCTGTGGCAGCCACCGCCCCCGCCAACCGGTGCGCCGACACACCAATGCCCATGCCTCCCTGAACGATGGGCAGCAACTGCCGCCCCCCCAGGCTCAAGGGCTTGAGCCCACTGCCTTGCAGTTTGCTGGCCAGTGCCGCATCAACATGGGCGGAATCGACAAGAGAAGAATCAGGCGCGGAAGCAGACATGAACGAGACCCACGAAAACGAGGATCCTGACGGTAACGGCCTGACGTCAACAAGGCTTTGCGTCAGATCAAGCGCTGCCCAGCTTGAAGGTTTCACGGTAGTCGGGCACTCGCACCTTCCACCCCCAACGCTCCTGTATGCGCAAACGCAGGGTGTCGGCGGCCTGAGGCTCACCATGGGTCACGAACACCTGCGCCGGGGCTTGGCCCAGGCCACCCAGCCACTCCAGCAAGCCAGTCTGATCGGCGTGCGCCGATAGGCCATCGATTTGCACGACCTCAGCGCGAATGGGCACGTATTCGCCAAACATCTTCAACGACGTCGCACCTCCTGCCAACGCCGCGCCCCGCGTGCCTCCCGCCTGGAAGCCGCTGAGCACGATGGCATGGCGCGCATGGGGCCCGAAATGCGCAATGTGGTGCAAGACACGCCCACCGGTCACCATGCCGCTGCCGGCCACAATGACCATGGGATAGCGCTGCTGCATCAAGTCTTTCGAGTCTTCTACGTCACGCACGAAACGGGTCATGCCATGGATGCCACGGCACTCCTCGTCGGTCAGGCGATGTTCGCTGCGATAGCGGTCGTAGATACCAGACGCCGCCACACCCATGGGGCTGTCCAGCACAACGGGCAAATCGGGAATGGCACCCGCTTGCTTGAGGCGATACAGGGCATACAGCAGCGCTTGGGTGCGGCCCACGGCAAAGGCCGGTATGACCACCGAACCACCCCGCGCAGCTGTGCGCCGAATGACATCGCCCAGGCGTTCGATCGGGTCCAGATCAGGGTGCAGGCGGTCGCCATAGGTTGACTCGACCACCACCCAATCGGCCTTTTGCCCCGTGACCGGGGGGTGCATCAGCAAATCGTCAGAGCGCCCCAGATCACCCGAAAACAGCACCGACTTGCCGGCATGCTCAATGTGCACACTGGCAGCGCCCAGAATGTGTCCAGCCCCAGTGAAGCGCGCTCGAACCCCATGGCCCAGTTCGATCACCCCATCCGCAGGAACGCGGTGCATCTGGCTCAAACAGGCTTGCACATCGCGCACGGTGTACAGGGGCTCGGCAGGATCATGCCGCGTAGCCCGATGGCGGTTGCGGTAGCGTGCTTCCTCTTCCTGCAGGTGGGCCGTGTCCTGCAAGAGCACTTCACACAGGTCAACCGACGGCGCAGTGGTCCAGACCTTGCCCTTGAAGCCTTGGCGGGTCAGCAGCGGCAAGGCCCCGCTGTGGTCAATATGGGCATGGGTCAGCAATACGGCATCCAAACTGGATGCATCAAACGGCAAGGGGGCCCAATTCCGCTCGCGCAGTGCTTTGAACCCCTGAAACAAACCGCAGTCGACCAACAGGCGCAAGCCACCCACCTCGACCAGTGTTTTGGAACCGGTCACGGTTCCCGTGGCGCCATAAAACGTCAGCTCCATGATTCACCTCGTACTTCAGTGGGCTAGCTTCCCTTGGCCGGTTGCGACGTATCAGACGATGGGGCGGATGGCGCAGATGAGGGGGCTTCGCTAGACGTCTGGCGATCCTCCGCCCGCGCCATCCAACGCGACACCAACGGTGCCACCCGTTGCCAGGTTTTCCACAAACCCCAGCCCCGGCTCAATAGTGACACGGCACCTTGCGGCCGCCAAACCAACAAGGCGGCAGCCGCCACCCCAACCAACAGAGGATGCTGGCGCAACCAGCGCCCACCCTCTTGTGCCTTGTTGGCCGCCTGATTCACTGGAGCCAAGGTTCTTTCCAGTTGAACGGCCAACACTTCTCGCAGCACCGCGCTGCGCTGTTGCAACAACAGCTTGCGGGTGCGCAGATCAGCTTCTGGGGGCAAAGGCGTCATGCCTTGCTCCTGGGCATCATGGCTTCCCGATCGGCTTCCAGTTCCGCCAAAGTCGCCGCCAGCAAGCCAGCCGAAGCACGCGACAAGCGCCGCATCTGCCAGATGGCACCCGCACTCAGTGCCGCGAACAGCAGTGTCAGGCAACCCAGCACCAAGAGGCGGTGGGAATCCCAGAACACCACAGCCACCAGCACGGCAGCAGACGCCAGCGCAAAGATGCCCAGCAAGATGGCCAGCGCCCCCCAGGCCATGGTGGCCAAGAGGCGCTGCTTCTCCTCTTCCAGTTCGGTTGCAGCCAGCGCCAACCGGGTTTGGAAAATGGCCATCAGGGTGGCCAGCAAGGCCCTCAATGAGGCCTGCATGCCAGCCAGTCCCGATGGAGACGACGATGCAGCCTTGTCGCTCGTGTCAGTCATGCGCGAAAAAATTGATCATCGACGGCCAATGAGCATGCCCAGCAGCAAGCCCACCCCGGCGGCTATGCCGACTGATTTCCAGGGGTTCTCATGCACATAGCCATCGGTGGCCTTGGCGGCCGCTTTGGCACGGTCAATCACGGCTGCCTGGGTTTCAAGCAAACCGTTTTTGGCGCGCGACAGGCTGGCAGCCACACGATGCCGCAATTCCGAAACACCGGCGGAGGCGTCGTCGGCTGTGGCAGACAGCAATGCCTCGGCATCGGCCATCACCAACTGGAGATCGGCCATCAGCTTGTCCTTTTGGGCAGAAGTCAGCTCGCTCATGTCTCTTCCTTTCAACGTGGGTCAGTGAACAATCAGCAAGGGCAACTGGCTGTGCGCCAGCACGCTCTTGGTCAGGGAACCGTGAATCAGGGCATCCAGACCGTGGCGGCCATGGGTGGCCATCACAATCAGGTCGCACTTCTGTCTTTGGGCCACATCGACAATCGACTGCTGAATGTTGTCGGTGATCATGAACTGCCCATCGAAGGTCACACCCGCCTGGGTCGCCTGTTGGGCAAACTTCTCCAGCACCGCTCGTGCATGCTGCTCGCAACGCTTTTCATGGTCTCGGAAGGTTTCCACATCGTACGCCACAGCAGCCTGATCCACCACCAGAACCGGCAGCGGAGGTTCGGCCATGAACCCGGTGATGGATGCACCCAGCATTTTTGCCAGACCAATGCTGTGGGTCATGGCGCGGTCAGACAACTCGCTGCCATCCACCGGCACCAGCAAATGTTCGTACATGGTCTCCGTCTCCTGAAAAGTCAATTGACTAAGTTCATCCTAGGCTTGGTGCGCCCCCCTTACAAGCCCCACATTCATAAAATTTGATCCACCGCAGGCTTTGAACAAGTGCAGATTCCTGTCTGCCACAGTGCCGACGCCCTCTAAAATCGAGGGTTCACGCTGAAATGACTGCGCACAGGGCGCGGCCAGAACGCCACACCATGACCGAACTCGCCAAATCTTTCGAACCCGGCCCCATTGAAGCCAAATATGGCCCCCAGTGGGAGCAACGTGGCCTGTACAAGCCCACGCTCGACGAGTCCAAGCCCTCTTTCTGCATCCAGCTGCCGCCACCCAACGTGACCGGCACGCTGCACATGGGCCACGCCTTCAACCAGACCATCATGGACTCGTTGACGCGCTACCACCGCATGAAAGGCCACAACACGCTGTGGATCCCGGGCACCGACCACGCCGGCATCGCCACCCAGATCGTGGTGGAGCGCCAGCTGCAGGAAAAGGGCCAGACCCGTCATGACCTGGGCCGCAAGAACTTCGTGGCCAAGATCTGGGAATGGAAAGAGCAATCCGGCTCCACCATCACCCAACAGATGCGCCGCATGGGTGACTCGGTCTCGTGGGAACACGAGTACTTCACCATGGACGACAAGCTGTCCAAGGTCGTGTCCGAAACCTTCGTGCGCCTGTACGAAGAAGGCCTGATCTACCGCGGCAAGCGCCTGGTGAGCTGGGACCCGATCCTGAAATCTGCCGTGTCTGACCTCGAAGTCGAAAGCGAGGAAGAAGACGGCTCGATGTGGCACATCCGCTATCCCATCGAAGGCAGCGATGAAACCCTGGTCGTGGCCACCACCCGGCCCGAAACCATGCTGGGCGACACCGCCGTCATGGTCCATCCCGAAGACGAGCGCTACCAGCACTTGATCGGCAAGCTGGTCAAGCTGCCCATCACCGGCCGCCTCGTGCCCGTGATCGCTGACGAACACGTCGACAAGGAATTCGGCACTGGCGTGGTCAAGGTCACCCCGGCCCACGACACCAACGACTATCAGGTCGGCCAACGCCACAACCTGCCCATGATCACCATCTTCACGCTCGAAGCGAAGGTGGTGTCGCACTTGACCGAGATCCCCGAGGCCTACCGTGGTCTGGACCGCTTCGTGGCCCGTAAGGCCCTGGTGGCCCAACTGGAAGCCGAAGGCCTGCTGGTCGAAGTCAAGAAGCACAAGCTGATGGTGCCCCGTTGCGCCCGCACCGGCCAGATCATCGAGCCCATGCTGACCGACCAGTGGTTCGTTGCCATGACCAAGCCTGGCGCGCAAGGCAAATCGATTGCCGAGCAAGCCATTGAAGCCGTGGAATCGGGCGATGTGAAGTTCGTGCCCGAGAACTGGGTCAACACCTACAACCAGTGGATGAAGAACATCCAGGACTGGTGCATCAG
>ERZ724505.11-NODE-11-length-153003-cov-21.925288_pt1 | contig 153003 bp, 139 predicted proteins | sample MGYA00376038_ERZ724505 | MGnify/ENA primary metagenome ERZ724505 (study PRJEB28724, sample SAMN07190884) | wastewater metagenome | isolation source: effluent of sewage treatment plant in Hong Hong | place: Hong Kong | collected 2016-03-17 ... | reverse complement strand
GCTTTTGATGCTTCTTGCCAGGTTTTGTAAAACTTTTTATTTTGCCGTTCAAGAAAAACATACCAACCGGGAAAATTTTTATAAAAAATATTAGGATTAGATGGAAGACTTACATCTTCCTTAAATCTTAGCCTATACTCTGTATAATTTTTTATTCCCAGTCTTATCGCTGCTTTTGAAGCTTCCTGCCAAGTAGGATAGAAATCCTGATACAATCTCTCAAATACAGAGAATAAATTCACAACCTGATCTGAGAAATCAAAACTAAACCCTTTTCCTTCCACGTGAAGTGGGGACATGTTCGGCGTAACATTTTTCTTTCGCTGAATCCCAGCTATTGTTTCAATCTCCAGTGCAAGTTTTGCAACCTGCTTGATTCTTTCAATATTTCCTACAAAGTCCAGTACAACGACCTTTTCTTTGCCAGGAACTTTCCGCAACCCTCTTCCGAGCTGTTGATAAAAGATCCGTTCTGATTCGGTACGTCGTAAGAAACTGAGCAGTTCGGTGTCAGGAATATCGATACCTTCATTGAACTTATCAACCACCAGTACATGCTTAACCGCACCGGTTTCAAAGAGTTCGTAGTTGGCATCATTTACCCCAGTCGCCTGCTGTGAGTGAATAGAGACCGAGGATGGGAGCAAGGAACCAATGTGCTGTGCGTGTTGAATATTTTCGCAAAACACAATCGCTTTCCTTGTTTTTGAATACTGCTGAATAATTTTACACTGTTCTTGTGAGCGAACTTTGATAAAAATCTTTTCATTGATTTGCTTTTCAGTCATTCGAACATTGTCGTCGAGGACATCTTTGCAAATTTGTCGGATTTTTTCTTCATCAAGCCCATCAGAGAGCAGTTTATACTCAACCGGAGTGAGCCATCCTTTTGCGATCGCTTCAGGCAAGAGAATTTTTACAACCTCTTCACCGAAGATATCGCGGATATCCTCACCGTCTTCACGATCAGGAGTTGCCGTCATACCGAGCTTATACTTTGGCTTGAAGTAATTGATTACCTCAGCGTATGTTTCAGCTTGAGCATGATGGCTTTCGTCCACCACAATAAATGTAAAGTGCTTTGGAGAAAATAATTTCTTCTTGAACTTCGGATTATTGAGATGAGCGAGGATTGATTGAAATGTAGCAAACACGAAGTTGTGCTTATCTGCTTCCCAATCTTTTTGAGCGCCATAGAATTTGGCATAGGTGTATGGTTCCCCGATATACTTTTTGTAGTCCTTGTACGACTTGTTCAAGATGCCATTATCATGACAAAGGAAAAGTACACGGTCTTTTGGAGTAATGAAATATTTCACCACCTCAATCGACACGATCGTTTTTCCTAAACCAGTAGCCATGACCATAAGGGCACGGAAGGTTTTCTTAAGCGCAGCAACAAGGTTCTTGAAAGCTATACCCTGGTAATCATACATTTTGATTTGTTTACTGTTTGATTTTGAATGTGCCATTTTTATTTGATTTTAGTGGGTTATTTGAAGTCCCAATACTTTTGGAAACTCAAATAACCCACCATCAAATATTTGATGATATATTAACACAAAAGTACTTTTAAGTCAAGTTACCGTGCTTATGCCCTCCCGCCAAAAAACCAAAGCCGAAGCCCGCGCGGATTCCTCCCCAGACCCCTCCTCCGCGCGGGCGAGTCCGCATGAGCACCTCGCCTCATTTGCCCCAGATTAGTCGTGGCGAGGTGCGTCTGCATTTTTTTGGAAAAAAGTTCGCGCAAATTGTATAATTAGTTCACATTGTCGAGTGCTCGAACTAGCACTCGAGTAGGTTAAATAAAAAAACCGCTCATTTCTAAGTCGGTTTTGTGAGTAGGCTGTATCGTAAAATCACTTTTGTGATTTTGTCTCCATTTCTTACTAATTTGTTTTTATGAAAAATCTCATTTACTTTTTCGGCAAGTGCCGATACCTTAACCTCTGATCTATGATTCTTGTACAAAGGATCATTTGCAAGTTTCTGAATAAAAGAGATTTCTTCATCAGAATAAATGGTTCCACCTTGGGCTTCTATTGCTTTTTGTCCGAGTACTCGTTTTTGCTCTAGTGTTTGTGCATGAATACCGATTTTGAGATCCATTTGTTTCTGAGCAGATTTTTTTCCAATAGCACTACGCTCTTCTTTTGTAAGCTTGAAAATTCCACGACCCTCGTCACGATATTGTATGCCGATCGCCCTAGAGTTTTCAATGTTATGAGCCTTGCCAATTTCTTTGAATTCTTCCACAGGAATCATTCCCTTAAACGGTTCTATATCTGACATTAAAAATGATCCTGTATATCCGCCCAGAGCGATACGTATTGCCTCTTGCGCAGTTTTTGGTTTTACACCAAACAACTGATCAATTGAATAAGTATTACATATAACTGAAAGAGAGAATCCTGTACGATACTCATCGGCAATTTTAGGAAACTGTACTTGAATTTTTTTTGCAAGCTCAATACTGTAAATGATTGCAGCTTTCTGTGTATCGGAAAGGTCTGCGCATAGCGTGCCGGGTATTATTTTTTCTATTGCCATATCTAATTTTTTTTAAGTTACAAAATATTTTCCATACTATATCATAGTTCTATTTTTTTGTAAAGTCTTTCATAAATGCTCGAAAAGGGTCGTTTTGATATAATGCAAAAGGAGAAAAAAGCCTTATGTGACAATGAACCCTGCGGTCGCACCACGAGAAGACTCACAAATTGAAACTTCTCGGTCGGAAAGGAAAAATCCGGCGCGTGCCTCTGTGTAAAACACAGAGCTTTTCCGAAGGAAAAGTACGAATATACAAGAATTGAATGCGATACACGCAAACATAAATATCTTATCTTTTTTTCCACTCCTCTTCTTGTCGAACGAGGAGTTTTGTTTTTAGCTCTGGGTGTGCCATTATTTCTTCTACAATTTTTTCCATGCGCATACTTTGTGAACCTTTTATAAGTACGATATCACCTTCTGAAATCATTTCTTCCACCACGTTTTTGGCCTGGTCAGCACTGTCAAAAGCAAAAATAGTGTCAGACCTATAACCAGCTTCTTTTGCCCCTTCAGCAATCTTAAGAGCACGTTTACCTACCACTATCAGCACATCTGTGCACTCTGCTGCCAAAGCCCCTATCTCTCTATGAGATTCTTCTGTCATTTTTCCAAGCTCTAGCATGTCGCCCAAAATAGCAATCTTCTTTCCAGAAACTTTCACTTCTTTCAAAGTTTCAAGTGCGGCACGCGAAGCTAAAGGTGAAGAATTGTAGGTATCGTCTATTATCAAAGTAGCTTTCTCTCCTTCCAAAAGGCGCATACGTCCTGGGGTGATGTCGTAGTTTTTCAAAGCATCTGCCGCTGTTTGCATATGCAGTTTTTCTACATATGATACAGACAAAGCAATGAGTGCAGAGTAAATATGATTCTTACCAAAAACTCCTTCAAGTAAAACCGGTAGATTTTCATTATCATAGTTTAAGTTAAAAGTTGCTCCAGATGGTGCTCCAGTTTCTCCGTACAAAATAGCTTCGCTGGAAATGTACACATTCGCGTCTGGTGTAGAGCCAAAAGTTACTGTGTTGTGCTCTGCTTCTTCTTGTTTCAATGACATAACCATGGCGTTGTCGTTATTCAAAATCAAAGTTCCTCCTTTTTTCAAAGTTTTTACGATCAGCGCTTTTTCTGCCAAGATTTCTTCACTTGAGCCAAAGAATTCTACATGTACAGGATTTTGACTAAACTCTGTAAAGACCACAAGGTCTGTCTTTATCAAAGACGCAATTTTTTTCATGTCTCCGGGTTTACCTACACCGGCCTCTAGCACCAGCCACTGCGGATATTTTTTTATAGGGTGCACTATGAGCCACGCCCCCTGAAATATATTTTGTATCCAGCCTACGGGGTTGTTCCAAGCATTGCGCAAGCCAAGTATAGTCAGCGGCAAGCCTATCTCGCTGTTGAAACTTTTATCAGACTTGCGCACATGGTAAAACTGCGCCAATACTGCATATATTGCATCTTTGGCAGAAGTTTTACCCACAGAACCTGTGACAGCTACAATCTTCGGTTTATATCTCTTCAGCACTATACGCGCTTCAAAAAAAAGTATGGAAACAACAATGTTTTTGAAAAAGTTTTTCATATTTTATTCATTATCTGTCTGGCGGCACATCATAATAGTTTAAGAGGAACTTTGCCGTACTCATGAAAGGCTCTGCAACAGTGGTCGCAGCAAAATCTGAGCCTGGACCTTTTGGATATTCGGTAAAGAATATCATTACAAACTTTGGGTCATAAGCAGGAAAATATCCAAAGAGCGAGTGCAAGTTCCTGTCGCTATAGTAACCCTTGCCGGACGGCAAAGGTATCTGCGCCGTACCAGTCTTGGCAGCTATAGTGTAATGCTCAAGTTTGTACTGCCCGCTGCCCATGGCTTTGTCTACAATGGTTGTCAACATGCGAGAAATCTTTACAGAAGTTTCTGGCTTCAGTTCTGTTTGTTTTGTGCTTGGTTCGTAAGTTTTGCTTCCGCCACCAGCAAAAGAAATACTGCTCATCAGGTGCGGAGTTACTAGTTTGCCTCCGTTTGAGATTGAAGCTAATGCACGGATTGCTTCTATCGGCGTCATAGCTATGCCTTGACCGAAAGAAGCTGTAGCATATTCCACTTCGCCTTTGCTATAGAGGTTGGAAACAAGTCCTGTACCCTCATTCGGCAAGTCTATGCCTGTTTTCTCGCCGATACCGTATGATAGCATATATCGCCTAAAGGCATCTTTTCCCATCTTTTGCTCTGTAAATACCATACCTGTGTTCAAGGACTGGTTTAGCACATCTTGCATTGTCGCTTGTCCGCGGCCGACTTTGTCAAAGTTATTTATCTTTTGCCCGGAAACTTCTACATAGCCTTTATCATAGTAACTGGTCTCTGCCGTTACCACACCCATATCCAGCGCTCCTGCCATAACTAAAGGCTTGATGACAGACCCAAACTCGTACACATTTTCTACTAGCGGATTAGAAAGCACTTTTATGTCTTTAACATCTTTCAAATTGTTTGGATCAAATCCTGGAGCAAAAGCCATGGCATATATAGAGCCGTCTTTTGGGTTCATAACTATCGCCCCCGCGCTGTCACTCTTCCACTTTTTCATTATATTTCCGAGCTCTTCCTCCACATACTGCTGGACAGTCGGCTCTATAGTTGTCACTATGTCCCCATCGCCGTCTTTATTCTTAAAAAGAGTACTGGAAATATTTGAAAATACTTCTGCAAAGAAGTTTATATACAAAGCATCACCTCCTCTGCCGAGGATATCGTTGTAATACTTCTCTAGTCCGTAGCGTCCGGTACGCACATCATCCTCGAAAGCCACTAAACCTATAGTCTGTGAAGCCAGATTCTTTCCTGGATAAAACCTCTGTTTCTCTGAAGGGAAAGAAACTCCTTTTATATTTAGCTCTCGTATTTTTTTTATTTGTTCACTGTCTACCTTCTGTGCGATTTCTTCATATGGGTCGCTTGCTTTAGCTGCCTTTGCCATAAAGTCTGCATGATCTATAGGCACAACAGCAGAGAGTTTATTGTATATATTTTCTCTATCAGCTGAAGCTATATCTTTCGGACTTATTGCTAGTTTGTAGTTTACTATCACAGTCGCAGCCTCTAGTTTCTGGCCATCTTTTCTTGTGAAATAAATATTACCCCTATCAAAAACAGTGCTGGCAGAGCCGACAAACTGCCTGTCTGCGCGCTCTTCAAAATCTTTACCTCGCAAAATCTGCAAGAAAAAAAGCCTGCCAATGATGACAAGCGCTGTGACTACTATAAGCACAGAAACAACAGTAACCCTGGAAGTAAATGGCACCTGCTTGCCTTTCATAAACTATCTTGCAAAGGAAACTAACGGCTTGCTTGTAACGTATGCTGGCTTCACTGGGTCTACATAGCCCTTGGCGTAAGCGAAAGATTTATCTATCTCACCAATCTTTGCCAGATATTCCACTTGAGTTTCTGCTATATCTGAAGCAATTTTTTTATTATCGTTCTCTATACTTTTCCTTGCAACAATATTGAAAACTATTGAACCGACATAGTACATATAAACAAATGCGCAAACAACAGAAAGCCAGATTATGGTTTTCAAAATGCGTCCGCGGTTTGCATCTGCATTTGCCAGTATTCTGTTTTTTGCGTATGTATTCATATTTTTTCAATGATTCTAAGTTTTGCGCTGCGTGACCTTGGGTTATCTTTCACTTCTTCCGCGCTTGGTACTATCGGTTTTTTGGTTATTCTTTTTACAAAACCTTCTTTTTCATATTTCATGAAAGTATTTTTTACAATCCTGTCTTCCAAGCTATGGAAAGAGATGACAGCCATCCTACCGCCACTATGGAGAAGCTCCACACCAGCACAGAGACCCTTCCTCAGAACTTCCAGCTCGCTATTGACTGCTATCCGTATGGCCTGAAAAGTTTTGGTAGCTGGGTGTATCTTGCCGTGCCTGTATGCAACAGGTACAGAGAGACTTATACACTCCGCCAGCTCGCCTGTATTTTCAAAATTCTTTTCTTTCCTTCTTTCTACTATCGCTTTAGCTATGCGCCTAGCATATCTTTCTTCGCCAAATCCATATATGATATCAGCCAAGCTCTCTTCACTCCAGCTGTTTACCACATCATAAGCAGTCACATCTCCTGCATTCGGATTTTTCTTCAAAGTCATCACAAGTGGCTCGTTATGAAAGAAAGAGAAACCTCTGCCTGAAGCGCCAAACTGATACGAAGAGAGTCCTAGGTCAAGGATTATGCCATCCACCAAGTCTACTCCGCGCTTTGCAAGCTCTTCTTTCATGCCAGCAAAGTTGCCTTCTATCATTTCTGCTTTACAGCCTGCGCTCTGTATCCTCTCTTTTGACCTTGCTAATGCATCAGTATCCATATCAAAACAGAAAAGCTTTACACTGCTCTGTCTTTTACAAACCCCTGTGCTATGACCGCCGGCACCAACAGTGCCGTCTACAACAACAGCATTTGGCTTGATATCTAGCCCATCTATACTTTCATGTAAAAGAACACTCGTATGCATCAGAGTACGCCGATACTTCCAAGCTTTTCTGCCAGCTGGTCTGCCTGTTTCTCCACCACGGCTTTGTACTCGACCCACGACTTCTCGCTCCATATTTCTACCCTGCTTTGCACGCCGATGACAACAATCTTTGTCTTGAGCCCCGCCCATTCCTTTAGGAATTCAGGCACAAGTATGCGGCCGCTGCCATCGAGCTCTGCCTCTGTTGCTTGGCCGAACATGAAGCGGTTGAAGCTTCGGTTGTCCGACTGCAACAGAGACGACTCGGATAGTCTTTCAGAGATTTTGCTCCACTCTTTCAAAGTGAAGGCAAACAAACACTTATCAAGCCCAGGGGTCAAAATGACCTTTTTGCCCAACTCCGCGCGAAACTTCGCCGGAAGTGAGAGCCGGTTCTTGTCGTCTAGTGTATGTTTGTATTCTCCGATCAACATATGGCTTAAAAAACTTAATCCCCACTCTCTCCCACTTGATGTACATTATAAACCACTACGTCCCACTATGCCAAGTATTTTCCCACCAAAACTGTGGAAAAGTACTACTTGACATACAATTTTTTTGGTAGTACAATGCCACTAAAATAAACAATATGAGCATACAACAAAATAATCAAGAACAAGAAGTAGTGACTTTCGGAAAAATATCTGAAAAGCTAAAAGCATGGTTTCAAAGCCTTGGGCCAACAAAGCCTATCCAGCTGGACAACAATCCTTTTGGAAAAACTGCCGGCAAGCTGCCGAGCGAGCTGAAACCAGGAATACCGACATTTGTTGAGTAAAACAAAACCAACAGCCCCGCATATGCTTTGCATATGCGGGGCGCTTTTTATCTATAAATTTTTCCAAACCTTACTCCTCCTTTGGTCGCATCAGCGGGAAAAGTTGGGTTTCGCGGATAGGACGGTTTACAAGAAACGCAAACAGTCTTTCACCATAAGCAAATCCAAATGCTGGGGGCATGCCGTGCTCCAGCATTTCCACAAACTCCATGTCGGACATCATAGCTTCTTCATCCCCTTCTTCCAGCAACTTCTTTTGCACTTCAAATCTTTGCCTTTGGTCTATAGGGTCGTTCAACTCGGAAAATCCGTTTGTGCATTCTGCGCCAGCAAGTATAAGCTGTGCGCGCTCTGTCAAAAGCGGATTGTCTTTTTTTGCTTTTGCAAGTGGCGAAACTATTTTTGGCACATCTACCAGCCAAAGCGGACCGGTAAGCTGCTTCCGGCAATATTTCCAAAGTGTGTCTGTCAGCCTTTCCCTATTTTTTCCCTCGTATTTCACACCAAGCTCAGAAAGTTTGGACTCCATATCCGTCTCGTTCGCAGAAAGCACATTTACGCCTGTCATTTTTTCTATCGTCTCCACATATGGGACACGCTCCCAGGCACCTGAGAGGTCAAAAGTATGTTCACCTTTTGTAAACAAAAGCGTGCCAAAGGTTTTTTGCACTACCTCTTTTATCATACCTTCGGTAAAGCTCATGCCTTCATTGTAGTCCATAAAAGAGGCATAGAACTCCATGCTAGTAAATTCCTGCAAATGTTCCGGACTTGATCCTTCATTTCTATACACACGTCCTATCTCAAACACTCTAGGAAATCCTGCTGCCAACAAACGCTTTTGCCACAACTCGCCCACAGATATGCGCATAAAAACGTCCAAGTCAAAATCATTGTGGTGCGTAGCAAAAGGCCTCGCCTCCGCGCCTCCTGTGGTTATCTCCAGTGTCGGAGTTTCTACTTCCAGAAATCCATTTTTTTTCAAGAATTCTCTGGTTGCCTCCCAAAAAACTGCTTTTTTATAAAAAATTTCCCGAACCTCATCATCCATCAGTATGTCTAGGTAACGCTTGCGCAGTTTCTCATCAGGGTCGGTTAAGCCGTGCCATTTCTCGGGCAGCGGAAGCAGAGACTTGGACGCCATACTCCAACCGGAAACAGCGAGGCTCTGCTCGCCGCGCTGCGTACGGAAAAACTTCCCAGAAACCGATATGAAATCGCCAATGTCAGCAACCTCGGTGAAAAGTTCAAAAAGTTTTTCATCCAGTTCGTCTTTTTTGAAAACTGCCTGAAAAGTTTCTTTGTCTTCTTTTAAAACCACAAAAAGTATCGCGCCTTGTCCGCGGATAGCTACTATCCTGCCTGCGAGAGAAAAAGTTTGCCCGCTTTTTTCCATATCGTCAAAACGCGCCTTAGCTTCTGCCAAAGACATGTCTTTTATTACTCTAGCCGGATATGCCTCCATGCCAAAATCGCCGAGGCGCTCAAGCTTTTTTATTCTTGCCGCTTTAAGTTCAGATAATGATGCCATGTTTCAAATACTTTTACTCTATATCTACTATGCTGTAGTGTATCACACCACTAGGAGTTTTGAATTCTACTTTATCCCCTTTTTTCTTGCCAAAAAGCGCATCACCGAGCGGAGACTTGTGGGAAATCTTGCCCTGCGCCATATCAGACTCTTCTGCACCAACTATTTGGTACTTTTTTGTTTCTTTTTCATTTTCCTTCTTTACAGAAACAGTGGAGCCTATGCCCACGCTGCTAGAAGTGTGTTTTTGTACCACAACAGAAGACTTTAATATGTATTCTATCTTTTGTATTCTGTCTTCTAGCTTAGCCTGCTCTTCGCGTGCCTGATGATACTCGGCATTTTCAGAAAGATCACCGAGTGACTTGGCAAACTCAAGAGCCTCAAGGACTTCTTTCCTCTTTACTGTTATAAGCTCTGAAAGCTCTGCTTCCAAAGCCGCCTTTTTTTCTGCTGTTATGTATTCGGCGGTATCCATAATCCCGTAATTATATAGCCCGTGTGCCCCAAAGTCAACCTAAAACCATGGATTATTGCATGTATTCCGGTGCATGCACCGTCATCCACTCTAGCAAATTTTTCATAATATAAACTGCTTTTGTAGAGTTGTTTGCTGGACCATTTTCCATAAGCAAAGTAAAGGCGTATTTTGGATTATCGTAGGGGAAGAATCCAATAACCCAAGTGTTCACATATTGTTTAGATATTCCCACCTGTGCTGTACCGGTCTTTGCGGCAATCTTTACAAGCGGTGAAGAAATAGAGGACGCGGTGCCACTTGTCACTGCCTGACGCATGCCTTCTTTTACCACTTGGAAATACTCCTCTGGCAAATCTATTTTTCTGCTATCATCCTGGCTTGACTCACCTGCCAACAAGTGTGGAGTAAGCAACACACCTCCATTTGCAATAGCTGCGGTGGCTCTTACCATTTCTAAAGGAGTAACTTGATATCCATACTGTCCTATAGATGTATGATATGTATCACCAACACGCCATATATCGCCATTGAACATTTTCTTCTTCCACTCTGGGTTTGGTATTGTGCCAGATTTTTCCCCCAAAAGATTTATACCTGTTTTCTCACCTATACCGAATAAGCGGGAATACTTTTCTATATTTGCGATACCCATGCCTTTCTGATCTTGAAAACCTCCACTGATTTCGTAAAAATACACATCGGAAGAGTCAGCGATGGCTTTGCGCATATCAACCGGGCCATGATTTTTCCAATCCCTAAAAATAGTTTTTTCGTTTTTATTGTAAGGGTTTGGTATAGATATAGAGCCGGTAGTATATATAACTTTGTTTGGGGTTATGACACCTTCAGCCAAAGCTCCTATTGCCAAAAATGGCTTCACAATAGACCCTGGGGTATAAAGCCCTGATACAGCACGATTCAATAGAACTTTGTCTTTACCAGTAAGATACTCATTTATCTTTTCTTTGTCTGTACCAAGCGACATAACTTCTGAACTGTACTCCGGGTAGTTGGTCAAGGCCAAGACTTCGCCTGTGTGCACATCCATCATTACCGCTGCACCGCCTTTGAAATTTCCTTGGTTTGCAAGCAACTCAATGCTCCTGTAAAGCTCGGCCTGTATTCCCGCATCTATGGACAAAGTGAGGTTTTCACCGTCTTTCGGTGGATCTATGGTATTCGTAGATTGCACTTCGCCCTTGGCATTTGTTTCCATAATCTGTGTGCCATTTACACCCTTTAAAACATCATTGTAAACTTTTTCTACACCATCCTTACCCACTAGCTCACTTTGCCAATAGTTGCCAGACTTATCTTTTGCTGGATAACCAACATAACCTAGGATATGAGCAAACCCAGGATCTTTGATGTATCCACGGGTCAAGAAACTTTCACCATTCGTGTTTTCTGTATTCCAAGCTAACTCTTTACCATTCCTGTCATATATAACTCCGCGGTTCGCAAAGAAAGGTTTTTTGTTCAAACTATTATTTTCGCTCCTTTCATAGAACGCCTCGCCCTTTTTGATCTGAAGTACTGAAAGCTGCCACATGAAAGCAATACCGACAAAAGCAAATGCAATGCCAAGTGCAACAATAACATTTTTTGAAATCGGCTTTTCTATACGACCTTCAAACTGCTGTGTATTAAAATCCGGCAAATTGCGAGAGTCTAGGAAAATCTCGTCCGGCTCAACTTCTATATTTCTTCTTTTATTTCTGGAGAAAATACTCATATCAAAATGTTCGTAACCTTGTCCTTAAAAACTTTACTATCAAGAAAACTACAAACGCTGACACACCGAAGACAAATATAAATCCGTGGAAGCGCGCTTCTGGAACAGAATATAAGAAGTCTGCAAGGAACGCTATTACCACGGCCTCTAAAGGGTTTCTAAATAACACGATTATGCAAAAGATAAGTATAGCAGCGCACCACCACGGCAAGACAAAGATGGAAACGATAGCGGACAAATCCAGCAAGATTCTCTTTAGCATATATTCATTTATAGTATAAAACTTGGATTTATCCTAGGCAATGTGGAAAAATATCTGTTTTACAGTAAATGATTCCATATAAAGCGCAAAATAAGCACCAAAATCAAAGCCAAAACCCCATAGAAAGCCAAAATACTGGTGGTAATAAAAAGGAAGACGTTATATAGGAAAAGCAATATATGGTCAAAAGCCAAGTTTATTGGGTTGCCATATGTAGAATCTACATAAGTTTTTTCCTTATATGTATCTGGGTCGGCTTCTTCTTGAGTATAAACATCTTTGCTTATAGCACTTTCTTTTGTGTTTATTTTCTCCTGCAAAGCTGCCTTTTTCTCGGACAAAGTATCTTTCCAATCTAGACGCAGAGTTTCCAGAAAGTTGTATGCTGCATCAAAAGGCTTTTTTATAAAAAGAGGCAATTTATCAGAGAATTCGCTGGCGGACGCGGAAGACTCTGTGGCTACTGTTTGTGCCCATGCAGTTGACGCAAAAATCAAATAGAAGACAAAAACAGTTGCAATAAAAATTTTCTTCATATTATACATTGCTTAAATTTTTCTTCTCCTGATAAATAGAAACCAAAGCTATCAACAGGCTAATGGAAAGCGGGCCTATAAGTATGCCTACTGGACCAAGCAGAGAAATTCCCCCCAAGACAGAAAACAGCACCAAGAGCGGGTGTATGGATGTCTGCCTACCGATAAGGATAGGGTTCAACATATTGTCCACTGTGCCGACAAGTACGACAGACCAAACCAAAAGGCCTATAGCAGGCGCAATACCAGCAGTAACAAAAAGGAAAATGATAGCGGGTACAGCTATTATGGCCGTACCTATTGTGGGCACAAGAGATGCGACACCTGTCAGCACCGCCCAAAGAGCCGGGTGCGGTACGCCAAAGATAAAAAGACCGATGCCCATGAGCAGCCCTTGGCAAAGCGCAATAAGCAAGTAACCTTTTAGAACACCATTCACTGCTTTAGAGAGTTTGCTTATGATCTTTGAATCATCAGACTCGGAAAGCGGAGATAGATCTACTAGTGATTTACGCCAATGCGCGCCATCTTTCAAAAAGTAAAACATAGAAAGCAGAACCAGCAAGAAAGAAAATATAGTGGAAACCGTGGACTTGAATATGGAAGCAACATTTGAAGTGACGACAGACACTATATCTGCAATCTTTTGGTCTACATCTATAGCAAAATTCTCTGGTACAAGGTTGGAAATTTTTTCTGTCAAAACCTGCAAGAAATTGCCGGAACCATGTTCTGTTAGGCTTTGATAGACTTCCTGAGATTGATTGAAAACTGTTTTACCTATGAAGTAAAGTGGTACTGCAAGCACTACAACAAACAAAAGCAACGTGATAAGCGCAGAAAGCCATGCCCTACCGCCGGTAACGCTTTTGCCAAGCCATATAAAAACTGGATGGAGCACAACAGCCAAAGAAGCTCCTATTACAAGCACTGGCAAAAATGGCCGAAACACTAGTAAAGTGAAGCCGATAGCCAATAGAAAAAATCCAAAGAAAAAATATCGCTCTATAACATTTTGTCTCATGAACAAACTATATCACAATAAAAACCCAAAAACTGTGGAAACAAAGCAGAAAGCACAACAGCAGACGACATCATACCCTTTTCTTTCATCTTTGCTAATGCGACAGAAAGCTCCGCTGTGTCTGATAAAGAAGATTTGAAAAGTGTAGCACCTGGAAACTTATGCAATACTTCATCTTTCTTGTTTTCATCTCTATACTGTATACAATCTTCTATATTATTTTTTATTTCAAGTTACTACTTGCCGGCAGTTTTTGTTAAACAACTATTTCTTTGCTGGGACAACTAGCTGGTATTCATGAAAAGGCCTTGGTCCTGCAGGCTCTAAACCTGTGATTGTAAAGATGGGAAAGCGGTTGAAAAAATAAATAACAGCTCCGACTACCAGCGCTACCAGCAAAAGTAGTCCTAATGTACGAAAAAGTGGATTACCTCCGTGACCATGTGATGACATGTAAGTATTGTACCACAACAATTGTTTTTTAAGCGTTTTTGGTGTACATTATAGACGGAAAAACCTTACCGGGTCGTCTAAAGGTAGGACAGCAGGTTTTGGTCCTGTTAATTGGGGTTCGAGTCCCTACCCGGTAGCAGAAATTCAAAATTCGCATTTTCGCCAAAATTCGCCAAGAGTTTTTGAAATCCAAAAGGAGCGAGCGGGACGCTAGTAAATGCCAAAGAGCCAGAGAACTCAAAAGTCAAAGTATCAGGAAAATACAAAGAGACAACAGGTCTAAGATTCAGACTTGCGGAGACGGAACACGAACTCGTAGCCCGGATACCACTCGTAGTCGGGTTCCGCCCAACGGTTGTCCAGCCACAAACCGCCGTCGTCGCGTCCGAGGCTGAAGACGCTCGGGTCGCCGCCGGAGTCAGCGATCTGCTTCATACCGATACGCACCCATTCGTTGAGAGGTTGGTCTTTGTACTTGAGACGATAGTTAGGACCGGTATCAGGCGGACAGAGTTCAAGACCGAGATCTTCAGCGCGTTTGTAAATTTCATCCGTGGTTGCGCTTCCGGTAAATCCAAGGTCGCCGACAGTGAGACGGATAAGAGTTGCCTCTTCGCGAGTCTTGCCCGGAACGAAGTCGCGGTTTTCCATCATAGATTTTGCGTAGTCTGAAATGTTGATTCCAGCCGCTTCCATTTCGGAAATAAGCTGTTCTTTGGATTTACCACCGATTTCGATATTTTCTCTGCGGATTTTCTTTTCAGGGAAAGAGGTGTATACATGCTCAAGGCCTTCCGGCAGTTTCTGGAATATTCCTGGCTCAAGCTGACCGACGTATGCTTTGGTGTCTTTTGTAATTTGACTTGGAATGTGAGCGATTTCATCCTTGGTGCATTCAAAGATAACAAGCATATCTTCCTCGGTATTTCGTCCCTTGCGAAGCTCGGCAATGCGCGGATCGGTTTGGTAGCCGAAGCCTTCGATTGAAGAATTGATTTCGTAGAGGAATACGAGATCATTTTTGTTGAATGGTTCGTCTTGTTCGTGTTTCTGATCCAGAAGCGTGAGCATCTTCATGTCCGCGCTTTTCTTGCGGTATGCATCCGCTTCACCGCCAAATTCCTGAAGCTTGGTATCAAGCACTTCCTGCATGATCGGCTCGACACCTTGGTGCGGCAAAATGCCTCTTACTTCGCCAATTCTGTTATTACCCTCCATGCGGATAGCAAGACGAGGTTGTGTTGGTTCGCCGTTTGCATCATTAGTATAGTAGACATAAAAGTCGCCGTTTTCAATTTGCGTTTCCGCGGTTGATTTGCCGGCAGTACACCAGCCGGTTCCTTTGCCTTCGAGTGATTCAAACAGTTTTTCTGCATCGCCGTCAGCCCCTTGAGTATATTTTTTCCATTCACCCTTAACCTCCTCGCGGTTTTCCATCGAAGCGGCGAGAGATTTGGAAATTAGTTCGGCATAGAGTGCCGGAAACTTCTTGGAAAAGGCTTCACGGATTTCAGGCTCTTTGAGATTTTTGTTGTCTTCTTTTACCTTGAGATAAATGTCGGCGATCTGCGCTAGCGGTTCGCGGTAAATATCAGGATATGGGGCAACAGTGGAGTCAGTGCGTTTCTTGAATTCGCCACGCTCCTTATCAAATTGAGACAGCTTGGTGATGTTTTTCCAAACAAAATATTTAAACCATGCTGGATAGACGGCATCGTTCGAGGTGAGATAGTCCATCCAAGCGTCAAGCGATGCTCGCTGGTCTTCGATAGCGACATTCATCATCTGTTCGCGGACATTTTCAGGGATTTCTTCTACCGCTTGTCCGCGCTCGCGGGCAATGCGCTTTTGCAGTTCGAAATATGATTCGGGAAAATTCTCTTTTTTGATTATGAACGCTTCGTAAATTTTGTCGCGAAACATATCGAGATTGCGTTCGCGTTTCTTTTCATCAGGATTGAGAAAAACATTTTCCAGTCGATCCATATATGCTTCAATGCGCTCGGACGGATCGTTCGGCATTTTTTCTCCAGTGTGTCGCTCCTCTCGTATAACGGCTCGATTTACCTCAGGAGAAGTCTGAAGTTCCGGGCTTTTCATGTGGAGCGGATGTTTTTCCATATTCTGATTTTAGTACATATGTAAAAGAAAGCAAAATTCAAGCGCACAAGTAAACCTATTTTTATAATATATATTTATAATTTTTGTTCTGCCAAAAACTTTTCTTTTGTATCTTTTGTTGGCGATACATCGTATATTTCTTTTGGGGTAAGAATTATAAGCCCTTTCACAATTCTTTCTGGTAAAACAGATTTTATCCATACAACTGCGCGATCAAAATCTTCTCCTTCAGTTATATAAGATACTGTGCCTTTAATTTGATACCCCATCATCTTCCTCCAACAAACCAATACAACATTATTATTACTCAATATATTTTCAAGAGTTTTATCCATAAAATAATTGATAAGCCATATTTTGTCATCAACTATTTTAACAGAAGATACTGGCACCACATTTAGATCGCCACCTTTATGTGTCCCAAGCGCTTTAGCATCGGCAGAGAGGATAAATTGTTCAATATGTTTTTCCATATCATTTATGCTTCACACGAAATACACACATTAGCGTTTTCGTTTTGTTCAACCTCTTTTTGTTTCAAATTTACTTCTTTCAATTTCTTACGTCCGAATTGTTGTGCCGCATTCATACTATGTTGATAATAGAAAGTTTTAATACCACGCTTCCATGCATGAAGATAAAGCGCATTTATTTCCTTGGCTGGAATAGAAGGGTCAATCATAAGATTGAGCGACTGTCCTTGGTCTATGTATTTTTGTCTTTCAGCAGCTTGTTCAATAACAATTCTCTGATCTATTTCTGCAAATGTTTTAAAAACTTTTTTTTCATTCTCTGTTAACTCAGAAAGATGTTGTACGGAGCCGTCATTTTCTCTAATACTTTGCCAAATTTCTCTGGTATTTGATTTCTTTTCTTCTAAAAGTTTTTCAAGAAAAGGATTTTTGATAGTAACTTTCATTTTATCAATATCTTTCACATAACAATTTGACCAAACTGGTTCAATACTTTGAGAAACCTGTCCCAATATAAAAGCAGATGATGTCGTAGGCGCAATTGCGAGCAGAGTTGTGTTTCTTCTTCCGTATCCTTTTAATATTTCTGGTTCACCATATTCTTTGGCTAATTTTTTTGAAGCCTTATAGCATTGATCTTTTAATTCTTTGAATATTTCTTTGTTAAGCTCTTCTGCTTTTGTGCTTTCAAAAGAAATCATTTTGCTCTGAAGAAGTGAGTGCCAACCGAGAACTCCTAACCCAATCGCACGATTTGCTTTTGCAAAATTATAAGCCCGCTCCATAAAAAGAAACGCTTGTTTTTTTAGGGTGTCTCCACTATCTCGTAATTTTTCTAGTCGACTCAAAAAATCTTCCATAACTGCATCCAGAAAATATACCAATGTTTCTACTGCATCAGTTTCTTTCCAATCTTCATAATATACTAAATTCATTGAAGATAGATCACAAACAAACGACCAATTCTCATTAGATGGTAGAAGTATTTCAGAACAAAGATTACTCGCATGTATTTTTAGATTCTTATCTTTATACACATCAACAGTCTCTCTATTTACTGTATCAGTAAAGAAAATATATGGGTACCCGATCTGACCTCGCCTTTGTAGAACCTTTGCCCAGATTTCTCTTTTTTCTAAATCCCCTTCAATCATTTCATTCAGCCAGTTATCTGTTACAGTAACTCCATAAGTCAATTCTTGTATAGGATTACCTTCAGTGCCGATTTCTAAAAATTCATGTATGTCTTTATGTTCAAGTGGAAGATAAGGAGCAAAATGTCCACGCCTCACAGATCCTTGACTTACTACATTCACCATAGTTTCAAAAAGTCTCATAAAATGAACTGCTCCAGAAGAAATACCGTTATCTTTGATACTTGCTCCACGTGGACGCAAATCACCAAAATAACCTGCAGTACCGCCTCCATATTTACTCATCATACCCACTTCTGCTTCTGTAAAAAGTATTTGCCCCATATCGTCTCCAATATATGAAGAAAAACAACTAATAGGTAAACCTTTAGTGAGCCCAAAATTTGACCACACAGGAGAAGCAAGCGAGTAGTATCCTTTTGACATGTAATCATAAAATTTCTTTGCAAATCCTTCTTTTTTTAGAATACGTTCTGCCGTTTCAGCAATTTCTCGTATTCTTTCTTCTGCAGTAACACCACTTCCAAGATATCCTTTTGATAAAAACAATTTACTGTGTTCGTTGAGCCATTTCATAGATATATATATTATTAGAATAAATCATCCCCTGTTACGCTTTGATTTCGCTTGTTGTAATTTATTGACCGCTTTACAAAAAAATCTCCGTGTTTGGTGGCAATAACTTCGTCATCAAACCAATCAGTTTTCTCAAGTAATGTTTGATCTACTTCAAAAATTCTTTGTATGCCAATACTTGCGAGAGAATTATTGAATCTATTTTTTACAAATTCCAGTATCACATCTTTTGGTAAAAAATCAATTTCTCCCATTTCGAGAATCCAATCTACGACTTTCTTTTCTGATTCAAACGCTTCTTTACAAGATTCGATGATTGTATTTTCATATTCTTTATTAAACCAATCTGGGTGTTCGGACTTTATTATGTTAATAACATCAATACCAAAAAGACCGTGTATCTGTTCTTCTTTAGATGTTGCTTCAACAGCATTTGATATACCTTTAAAAATATTTCTATATTTATTAAAAGACATAATAATAAGGAATTGTGAAAAGAGCGATACGTGTTCTATAAAAAGAGAAAAAAGTAGAATAGATTGTGCATACTCTTGATTATCGTCACTTCGAGCATTCTTTATTGCTTTTTCAAGATATCTAACCCGATCAATCAAAGGAGGAAATTCTTTTATTTTTTTAAATTCTTCATTCAATCCTAAAAGCTCAAGCAGATGAGCATACGCATCCATGTGACGAACCTCACTTTCTGCAAAAGTAAAGCCGACAGCGCCAATCTCAGGTTTTGGCATTTTATCGTATATGTTACCCCAAAAAGTTTTAACTGCGACTTCGATCTGCGCAATAGCAAGCATTGCATTTTTTATGGCGTTTCTTTCTTTTTCATTTACATTAACCTTAAAATCTTGTATGTCACTTGTGTAATTAAACTCAGTATGTATCCAATACGAATGTCGTATTGCGCTTACATATTCATACAACTCTGGATATTCATACGGTTTCAAATTAGTTCTTTTTTTAAAAATATCACGCTCACGGAGCTTTGCTCTTTCTTGTCGATACAAAATGTATGATTTTGCTACATCAAAAAACTCTTTCTTCATCAATTCTTCTTCAACAATATTTTGAATATGTTCCACACTCGGATGTTTTTCTTCTAAGTTAGGATTTTCTTCAAGATATTTCAAAACACTTTTAGTAATCATTTGCGCATCATCAATAGTGCCTTTATCTACAGAAAGCATTGCTTTGTAAATTGCTTGTGAAATTTTCTCGGTATTAAAAGGCTCAATGGCACCATCACGTTTTTTAACATTTTGAGTGTAAAATGTAGGGTCTTTTTTCTTTTGCATAGTTGTCATTTTTTTAAATATGTTATATTGATAATGGTCTATACATGTTAACACAAACTATGATTTGTATATAAATCAAAAAAGTGGAAAGAATATTCAAACAGCAAAAAAAATAAGAGTCAAGAAACTCTCTACTTTTATTCAACTATTTCTTCTTATTTTTCTCCTAAAATTTCGTGATTCTACAAATTTTTCATTTTTGTTTATCTATATTATTCTGCCATCAACTCAATGAGCACAAGTTCAAGAGGTAAACTAGAAATAAAAAAAGTTCCTGTGCGAGTTCTTTGATAAGCATCAAGTAAAGCAGAAAGAGTTCTGGAAGATATCATACCCGTCTTGTCTTTAACCAAAGTTTGCAAAAAAGCTTTATCTACCTCCGATATTTCCGCATCTATTTCTTTAGAAAGTTCTGGAGCATAACGAAGAAGGAGTGTTAGTCGTAAATGATGAATAAGTAATTTCAAAAACACTTTCATATCTCCACCAGAGCCAGCAACCTTTTTTACTTCTTGTAAAGCGCTATCTATGTCGCGCTCTGTTAAAGCACGCAATAAATTGTTCACAGTTTCTGTGCTTGGAGTTCCAGTCACAGACTCTATTTCTCTACGTGAAATATTTTTGTCGACAGAATAACTTATGACTTTTTGTAATATAGAAAGTGTGTCGCGGAAAGACCCATCGCCCAGCAGCGCCACTAGCTCTGCTGCGCCTTGGTCCAGCTTTGCGCCTTCTTTTTTTGAAGTTTCAAGTACAACCTCGCGAAGTGTAGCGACAGTGGGCTTTTTGAATTCAAAAGTTTGACAACGAGATACTATGGTATCCGGGACTTTATCCAAGTCTGTCGTAGCAAGTATGAACACAACATGAGCTGGTGGTTCTTCCAGTGTTTTGAGCAAAGAGTTGAAGGACTCCTTGGTCAGCATATGTACTTCATCTATTATGTAGACTTTGTATTTAGATTCAAAAGGTAAAGTACTCACACCTTCGCGCAGCTCGCGTATGTTGTCTATGCCGCGGTTGGAAGCAGCGTCCATCTCGTATATGTCATTGTTAGATGTGCCAAGCTCGCGGGCAATGATCCTCGCCACAGTAGTCTTGCCCGTGCCACGGCTGCCAGTCAAAAGGTACGCATGTGCCACAGAGCCACCGGCAATGGCATTTTTCAAGACTTTTACTATGTGCTCTTGCCCTATAACTTCTTCAAAGTTCTCTGGCCTATACTTCCTGTACAAGGCTACATTGTAGGCATTCGCATCTTTTTTCTTCATATTTGGATTATACCAAAATTTCAGCCAGCTAGAAATGTAGAGATTATACTACGAACACTAGCAGCATCGTTGCCAGCCTCCATAAGCTTGTTGCGAAGCTCTTTGGCGCCGGAAAAGCCGTTTACATAAGCCTTAAAATGCTTTTTCATAACAGCAAAACTTTTTACATCGCCCAGAAGCTCTTCAAATAGCGCAGCATGTTTTACAAGAGTTTCTAGTTTTGTTTTTATATCTGTATTATCTTTTGCTCGTAGCCAATATCTGTCTTTCTTGCCGAATTTTTGCAAGACAAAATGATAAATATCTGCAAAAGTTTTCTTATTTTTCCGCTTTATTGTTTGACTGCTAAAAATCCATGGGTTACCAAAGACTGCTCGGCCGATCATTATCCCGTCAGCGCCAGTCTCTCTCGCTTTCTCATCGCCATCGGCCACACTGCGGACATCTCCGTTGCCAACGATAAGAGTAGTTTTGCAGAGCTTATCCCGCAAGTCCACAATCCTTTGCATGTATTCCCAATGTGCCGGCACTTCAGACATTTCTTTCCTTGTGCGCAAGTGGACAGTCAGCGCTGCTATATCTTCCGACAGCAAAACAGGCAGCCATGTGTCTATTTCTTCCCTGCTATAGCCTATACGGGTTTTGACTGAAACGGGAATGCTTCTGCCTGACTCTTTTATTCCATCCTTTGCCGCGCGGATTACTGCTTTTGCTTTTTCTGGATTTTTTATCATGCTTGCACCAGCACCCTGCTTTTCTATAGATCTGTCCGGACAGCCCATATTTATGTCTACACCGTCAAACCCAAGCTCAGCACACAGCTTGGCCGCGACTTTTATATTCTCTGGCTTAGAAGAAAAAAGCTGCGCTACTATAGGTCTCTCAGCTTCTGTATAGGACAAATCACGCAAAAGTTTCTCCCGGGCAGCAGGGTGAGCCAGTCCATCTGCAGAGACAAACTCTGTGAAGAATACATCCGGCTTGCCGCACTCTGCCACTATCCTCCTAAAAGCTGGATCGGTCACATCGGCCATAGGAGCAAGGATTAAGAAAGGCTTTTTCAATTTTTGCCAAAAGTTATTCACTGAATTTGTAGAATACCTTGTTTACAAAGCGAACGTCAAGGTACTCCAGTTTGTCATATTTATCTTTCATGGCAGATAAGAGCGGCTCGCCGGAGAGAGCAGAACCGAGTGTATTTGCTGTTTTCAGTAAGTCTGCATCTTTGGCGAAAAGTACCCCTGGTGCATTCGTTTGACCGCGCTTTTCAAGTATAAGTTCATTGTCTCCGTCCGCGTTCACATATATACCACGTGGCATGAGCCCGAAGCTTCGCACAGTGTTTGCAAACTTCACAAGCTGCTCAAAGTTATTCGTCTCGGAAAAATACGACCCGATGATATCTCCATCTGTATTGCGCTTGCCGTAAAATTTGAAGTAAACATTGTCAGAGAAATACGGAGCATCGTCAAAGATATAGCCTTCGCTGTCTATAAAGTAACAGTTGGAAGAATTTGCTTCATCTGGGGTTTCCCCGCACCACAGATATGTGCCACCACGTTCTATGACCCGTATATGCAGCTCGGTATTGTTTTCTATATTCAAAAAAAGAGTTTGGATACGCTTTTCTCTCTCTAGCAAAGTGCGGATGATCTTTTTACGCGGATATATCAGCACATTTCTTTTTGAAAAAATACCGAGATAAGACCCATCCACAACTTCATCCACAACATTTTTCACATCTTTCTCTTCTACTACCGTGGCATTCTCCAGCACGACTTTAGAAATTGCTAGCTTGTCTGCTCGCGAAGCTATGGAAAGCAAGTAGATGCTAGTAATAAAACAGAAGAAAAAAATTATTATCTTGCGATAATACTTTTTTCTCCTGATAGCAGTTGCTGGAGACTCTTTTACGATCTTCCGCCCGCGTGGATTCATGTGTTTGTTTTATAACGTGCTTATAAACTTATAGTGTCTTTGCCCATGTATTTCTCCAAAACTTTTGGTATTTTTATGCTGCCATCTGCCTGCTGGAAGTTTTCCATTATTGCTATCATTATCCTACCGAAAGCAAGAACAGTTGCATCATTCATATGCACAACTTCTATCTTACCGTCCAGTCTTTTCACTCTTGTATTCAAACGTCTAGCCTGGAAGCCGCTGGTGAGGTCAGCACTCTGTGTTTCCCTGTATTTGTTTTGTCCAGGCATCCAAGTCTCTATATCTATCTGACGATAGTCTGGAAAGCCCATGTCTCCAGTACAAACAGATACAACCCGGTACGGCAGATTTAATTGCTGAAGAATATATTCTTGGATTGCTACTAGAAAATTTTGTTCAGAGACAGACTGCTCAGGCAAAGAGAAAACTTCCATCTCCAATTTATCAAACTGGTGCTGCCTTAAAATACCTTTTGTGTCTTTCCCATATGATCCAGCCTCTCTGCGAAACGAGGTAGAATATCCAACATAACGTATTGGTAGCTCTTCTTCATTGAATATATGATCCATATACATTGGGCCAAGTGTGTGTTCTGCACTTCCAACTAGCATAAGATCATCATTTGGGAACATATAATGTTCTTCTGGAGTTAAAAATCTCGCCATCTTGACTTGCACTACTGGTTTTACAAAAACCGGCGGGATAATTGGAACAAAAGTTTTTTGCGGGACAGAAGAAAGTCCAGAATCCTTTGCAATTTTTTCCAAAGTATCCTGATTTGTGAGTATATCCAGACACATCTGAACTAGAGCAAACTGCATACGCACCAAGTCTCCTTTGATGTACGCATACCTAGAAGCCGCAACTTTTGTAGCAGTCTCAAAATCTAAAAGTCCCAGGGCTTCGCCTATTTCAAAATGCTCTTTTGGTTCAAAGTCAAAAATTGGCTTTTCACCCCAACTCCTTAGAACAACATTACCAGACTCATCTTCACCTTCTGGAGTATCAAGCGAGGGAATGTTTGGTATTTTCAACATAACTGCTTGCCAGTCTTTCATGACAGCTTTTAGCTCTTCGTCTTTTATCTGCAGACTTTCTTTTACCTCTTTCATCTCGGCTATCATTTTATTGCGAGCGTCTGAGTCGGCAGTGGAAGCTATAGACTCGGACATCTTGTTTTGTGCAGCACGCATTTCCTCGCATTCTTTAAGCAAGGCCAGGCGCTTATCATCCAAAGCAAGTAGAGCATCCACATCAAACGCAGACTTCTTTTTCTTTGCGCCGGCTGCCACTATATCTTTATTTTCCCGGATAAACTTTATGTCCAACATATTGGTATATAGTATCAAAAAATCACCTGAATACAAATATGCACTTTGTTTGCATGAAATATTGGTATAATCATACTCATGAAGCAACGCACCTTGAAACAAAGCGAGCTGCCGGAGAGACTTCTGGAAATCCCGCAGCCACCAAAAGAAATCTACATTGAAGGCACCTTTCCTGTTGGAGACGATCTGAAGTTTCTCGCAGTTGTCGGCTCACGCAAACACACTAACTATGGCAAAGACGCTTGCGAAAAACTAATAGCTGGCTTAAAGGGCTATCCTGTTGTCATAGTTTCTGGTCTTGCGCTTGGCATAGATTCTGTTGCGCATCGTGCTGCGCTAGACAATGGACTGAAAACCATCGCCATCCCTGGGTCTGGTCTAGACAGGCATGCTATCCACCCGCAGACAAACGTGGGTCTAGCAGAACGCATATTAAAAAATGGCGGCTGCTTGCTTTCTGAATACAAACCGGACTTTCGTGCAACACTTTGGAGCTTCCCACAAAGAAACCGCATAATGGCGGGGCTTTCGCATGCAGTGCTTGTCATAGAGGCAGAAGAAAAATCCGGCACACTCATAACTGCACGACTTGCCACAGACTACAACAGAGATGTACTGACCTTGCCTGGATCTATATTCTCCAAATCTTCCAACGGCACAAATATGTTGTTACGCATGGGAGCAACACCCATCCGCCACAGTGCGGATATATTGGAAGCGCTTGGTTTTGAAGTTGTACCGGAAATTAGAGAAAAAATAGACGAAGCTGACCTGACAAAAGAAGAAAAGAAAATGCTTTCACTGCTTTCTGAACCGCTTACAAAAGATGAGCTGATATACCGCTCTGGCTTTGGAACCATAGAGGCAAACATTATACTTTCTATGATGGAGATAAAGGGCTTGATAAAAGAAACATTGGGAGAGATCAGGAGAGCAATCTAGTGCATCAAATTTTGCACAATTTGCAAAAACCGCGCATTAGTGTTACTACTTAATGCAATAATATGAAACTTTTAATCGTAGAATCACCATCAAAAGCGAAAACCATTGAGAAATATCTTGATGGCGCTTTTACTGTACGCGCATCTGTCGGGCACATACGCGACTTGCCAAAATCCAACAAAAAAGCTATAGACATACCCGCGGGATTTGTACCACACTACGAAGTATCCAAGGGCAAAGAAAAAGTTGTCAGCGAATTGCAACATTTAGCGGAAAAATCCAAAGAAATAATCTTGGCGACTGACCCAGATCGCGAAGGAGAAGCGATTTCTTGGCATCTTGGTGAGCTTTTATCTGAGGATAAAAAAGTCAAAGCTCCAATAAAACGCGTAACTTTCCATGAGATAACAAAAGAAGCTGTGACAGAAGCTCTCAAAGAGCCGAGAGATATCGACCAGGACTTGGTAAAAGCACAAGAAGCGCGCCGTGTACTAGATCGACTTGTAGGATACGATTTGTCTGGACTTATATGGAAAAAAGTGCGCTATGGTCTATCCGCAGGACGAGTTCAATCCCCTGCGCTTCGCATACTTATGGAACGTGAAAGAGAAATCCGTGCATTCGTGCCAGAGAAATATTGGGTGCTGTCCGGACTTTTTGAAACTCCAAAGAAAGATAAGCTTACACTTACTTGCGCCGAAGAACCGCGAGACGAAAAAGTAGTAGAACATATACTGGAAGTTGGCAGAAAAAATGACTGGGTCGTAAGTGAAGTGAAAGAGTCCGAACAGAAGCGCTCTCCACGGGCGCCGTTTACCACCTCTACTCTCCAACAAACAGCCAGTTCGCGGCTTGGATTTTCTCCTTCTCGCACCATGCAAGTGGCACAGAAGCTCTATGAAGGCGGGCACATAACATACATGCGCACAGACAGCACAAATCTTTCAAAGCAAGCACAGGCAGCCATACTTTCTCTTGTAAATAAAAACTACGGCAAGGAATATGCCGAAGCACACATATATAAGACAAAATCCAAGAACGCACAGGAAGCTCACGAGGCTATACGTCCGACCAGGATAGACAAAGAGTCAGTAGGATCAACCGAAGAACAGAAGAAGCTTTACAGGCTCATCTGGGAACGTGCAGTTTCTTCACAGATGACAGATGCTAAACTCTTGAAAACAAAGATCGTGGCGATAGTAAGCGGCGACAAGAGCATTCCGGAATTCTCTGCGAACGGATCGCGGGTACTTTTCCCTGGATGGTTAAAAGTAGACACTGCTGCCCGCGGTGAAGACGTAGAACTACCCCTTGTAAAAGATGGAGACAAGCTAAAGTTGCTTGAACTAAATTCAACAGAAAAAGAAACCCAGCCGCCTTCACGCTATACTGAAGCAGGGCTAGTGAAAGAGCTTGAAGCCCGAGGTATCGGCCGACCGTCTACCTACGCATCTATAATAAAAACCATAGAGGAACGTGGATACATAAACAAAGAAGGCAGAACTCTTTTCCCCACCGACACCGGCGACGTAGTTTCCAGCTTTTTAGAAAAATATTTCCCTACATACATTTCTGACACTTTTACTGCGGAGATGGAAAACGAACTGGACGACATAGCTTCCGGAAAACGCAAATATGTTAAAACTTTGAAAGATTTTTATGGGCCATTTTCTGAAGAAGTTAAGTCAAAAGAAAAAATAGAAAAAGCCACAAACATGGGCGAAGCGCCTGCTGATATGCTCTGTCCGAAATGTGGAAGCAAGATGATAATAAAGCTCGCCCGAAACGGCAAATTTTACTCCTGCTCTCGCTACCCAGACTGTGATGGCGCACGCACATTAGAAGGCAAAGAGCTGGAAGGCCCAAAGGAAACCGGTGAAATGTGCCCACTATGCGGAGAAAAAGAAGGTGGGAAGCTTGTGGTGCGTGAAGGACGTTATGGGTCATTCATCTCTTGTTCTCGCTATCCAAAATGCAAATTTATAAAAGAAGACGAGGAAGAAAAGAAACGCAAGATGACGAACGTGAAGTGTCCTGTGTGTAGTAAAGGACATATGATGGAGCGTCGTGGACGGTTTGGCATATTCTACTCATGCTCCAACTACCCAGAGTGCAAGAACGCTATAAAAACCAAACCCACAGGGAACATTTGTAAACAGTGCAACAACTTAATGATGGAAGGCACAAAAACAATCCCAGAACGTTGTTCAATCAAAAACTGCCCGAACCATAATCCACATAAATTAAACAAATAATTTTTCAAAAAAAATCCCCACCTGCAACCAAGCAAGTGGGGGTATAAAAAATAAAAAAACAAACCGCTCTCTACTTTAACAAAAAATCTCAAGGCCCTTTTGTTGGCATATCTTCATACTCATAAAATTCTTCAAAGATAAGCAATATTATATTCAAAATGAGCTGAACAACAATCATCTTTAGTATCTCAAACCCAAAAACATAATACAGAACAGCGTGCATAATACATATTCCAATAAACAACAGATATATTGTATAAAACGCAGCTTGAGAAACAGTACTGGATGAAGGATTTATTATAACCAAAGCACTAATTGGCATAATAAAAACAGAGACTAAAATATATTTTTTACCAAGCATAGCTATAGAATTTTCATCTCGACTAGGCCAGAACAGAATATAAAAAATAAAAGCAATGGTCAGTGCAACAGCGATATCTCTCACCACAGGCGCATACTTTACTAAATAAGATTTGGTTTTTGTTTGAGTTGACATAGTTTTATTATTTAGTTGTTAAACATACTTTTTTAACACTATACGCCTATACACCCAAACTGTCAAATGTATTTACTTAACCTATTTTTTCTTTTACACTTGTACAATATGAATGATATTCCAAAACTTGAAGAAATACTTGAGCAAATGGAACAAAAGCCATCAAAGAAAGAACACGAATTTTTAGCCAAAGCTTACACTTTTGCCCAAAAAGCACACGAGGGACAACTGCGCAATTCTGGCGACCCATACTTCTTGCACGTAGTAGAAACAGCCAAAAATATTGCACGCTTTGGCATGGATGCAACTACTGTAGCTGCTGGACTGTTGCATGACACAATAGAAGATACTAGTGTTTCAGAAAAAGAATTAGAAGAAGAATTTGGTAAAGACATAGTCTTTCTAGTAAATGGCGTAACAAAACTTGGCAAAGTAAGATACCGAGGTGCAGAGCGACACATAGAATCATTGCGCAAATTTTTTGTAGCTGTTGCTGAAGATTTCCGTGTGCTCATAATAAAGCTTGCTGACCGTCTACATAATCTGCATACTCTACATTATGTAGAACCAGCCAAACAAAAGCGGATAGCTTTAGAAGCTTTGGAGGTGTATGCACCTTTAGCACATAGGCTTGGTATAGGAAAGTTGAAAGGTGAGTTAGAAGATGCAGCTTTTCCTTATGTCTACCCTAAAGAACATGAAAAAGTCAAAGAAATTGCTTCCAGTAGATATGAGGATTCTTTGTTAAACTTAGAAAAAGTAAAAGAGGAACTTACAAGAGTTTTATCCGATCAAAAAGTGCCAGTTGTAGAAATATCTTCACGCACAAAACACATATACAGTCTATGGCGTAAACTTCAAAAATACAAAATGGATATTGAAAAAATATACGATATAGCCGCCTTGCGAGTAATCGTACCGACAGTAGAAGACTGCTACCGAGTACTTGGCATAGTGCACGGACTGTGGAAACCATTACCCGAAAGAATAAAAGACTTCATTGCTCTACCAAAGCTAAACGGCTACCAGAGCTTGCATACCACCATCTTTACCAAAGAAGGAAATATAGTAGAAATACAGATACGCACCGAGGAGATGCACGGCATCGCCGAATACGGTATCGCCTCACACTATGCATACAAAGAAACAGATACAGGCAGAAAAACACCGAAGGTCGCTCAAAAATTTGCATGGATTGCACAGCTGCACGAACTACAGCAAGCTATAAACGACCCCGCAAAATACATGGACAACCTGAAGATGGATTTTTTTAAAGACCGAATATTTGTCTTCACGCCCAAAGCAGATGTTATAGATTTACCAGAAGATTCAAGTCCAATAGACTTTGCTTATGCTATACATTCAGACATTGGAAATAGAACCTCTGGGGTAAAGATAAATGGCAAAATGAGCGCTCTTTCTACCAAACTAAAAAGCGGAGACAGAGTAGAAATAATAACCCAGAAAAATTCCCGGCCTGCATCCAAATGGCTTGTCTTTACCAAAACAGCCCTTGCCCGCAAACACATACGTCAATACCTGGACGAAAATTCTCTATTAAATAAATATCTTTTTAATAGATTTAAGTAGGAAACACAAAAAACTTGTACAGGAAAGGGCTTACAGACTAAACTTACTTATGTTGTACAAATCAGCGTCTTCTTCAGCTTCTTTGGCTTCACTGGGTGCGCGATCATCTATCAGCTCCGGCTCTGTCTCCACGACACTAGGCTCTACTTGCTCGTCCGCTTGCGGCAGCTCTTCATTTACAGCTTCCTCTACAGCACGGCGAGGGACATAGCCTTCAAGTTCTGGATTTTGCTCGTGGAGCATTTTCTCTAAACTTTTTTTACGTGACATATATTTGTCCACCATTTCTGCAGGAGAATGTTGCTGGTTTGACTTGATAAGGTCAAGGATAGACCGCAAATCTTCCGAGGTAAAAAAGTCTATAAGTATTTTACCTCCAACTTGCTGGCGTTCTATGTGCACGCGTGTACCAAGGGCTTCTTGTAAACTCATCTCTATGTCCGATATTTCTGGGTCCGGCATATACTCTCGTTTACGCACTTTGTCATAGGCTATCTTTCTAGAAATGCGCTCGGCTTCGCGCACACTTATCTTCTTTACCACAATCTCTTTGAAAAGTGTTATCTGTTCTTCTGGCCTGTCAGAGAGCATCATAAGCGGGCGGGTATGGCCTTCACTTATTTGTCCCGCAGACAGAGCATCCAGTATTTCTTGCGGCAATGAAAGTATACGCAAAGTGTTGGAAACATATTCCCTGCTTTTTCCAACCTTTTTACCTATCTGCACATGAGTAAACTTAAACTCCTCTGCTAGACGAAGGAAAGCTCGAGCACGCTCTACTACATTTAAATCCTCACGCTGCAAGTTCTCTATGATAGCAAGCTCCAGCTTCATCATGTTGTCGTCACCTTGGCGTATGATAACTGGCACCTCTCGCAACCCAGCAAGCTTGGAGGCGCGCAAGCGGCGTTCTCCCGCTATAAGCTCGTACTCTGTGGCAAGGCCCCCCTCTTCGGTCTCTTTCTCTACTCGCGTTACCACAAGCGGTTGCAGGACTCCGTACTGGCGGATAGAGTCTGCCAGTGCACGAAGAGGACCTTCTTCAAACTCTCGCCTTGGCTGGAAAGGGTTTGGTACTATTTTTTCAACCTCTATAAAAAATACAGAGTTGGAATACAGATTTGACATGAGGACATTTTAGCACATTTTAGAAAAGGTAAAAATTGATTTCCGCAGAAATTTTAGTATACTATGTGGACATTGCCCGGGTGGCGGAATTGGTAGACGCGCACGACTCAAAATCGTGTCTCGCAAGGGGTGGGAGTTCGATTCTCCCCCCGGGCACAACCCAACAGAAGAACTGTTAAAAATTTATTTAACTACTACTGGCTCTGGGTCTAGTGTAATGCTAAACTTTTCTTTCACTTTTCGGATTATCTCATCGCATGCAAAAGTAAGATCAGAAAAGGAAGCATTGCCTTTGTTTATCAGAACAAGCGCATTGTTTTCGTAAGTTTTCATATTGCCAAAGTCGGCGCCTTTGAGCCCTGCTTGCTCTATGAGCCAGCCGGCAGAAAGCTTTTGGGCCGCATTTTCCTGCGGAAAATGCGGCATGTTTGGGTATTCTGCCAAAAGCCTTCCTGCCGCAGATCTATCTACAACAGGATTTTTGAAAAATGAACCGCTGTTTTTTATTTTTTTAGGGTCAGGAAGTTTGTTTGCGCGGATAGTAATGATGGCCATTCGTATGTCTACCAAAGTAGGATTTTGTATTTTATTTTCATCAAAATATTTTTGCACGCCGGCATAATCTGGCACTTGTGGCGAGTTTTTAGAAAGACGAAGCAAGATAGAAGTTATGATGTACCTACCAGACTTCCCGCTACGGAAAATACTGTCTCTATAAGAGAGCTTACACTCGGCATTTGAAAGTTTTACCATTTCGTCTTGAAGCCTGTCGTATACGTCTACAGAAACAAGCACATTTCTTATCTCTTGTCCGTACGCGCCGACATTTTGCACGGGTGTTGCACCAGCCGTCCCTGGTATAGCTGAAAGAGCTTCTATGCCAGAGAAGCCAAGTTCCACGGCACGAGAAACTACACTGTCCCAACTCTCTCCGGCGCCGACTTTGACTTCGGCAAAGTCGGCGCCTTCCCGCACCACTTCAAACCCTGCAATCTCTATTTTGAGCACAACAGCGCGCAGCTTGCCATCCACAAATATACTGTTTGACCCTTCGCCCAAGACTACAAGCGGCATATCCTGCTCCACAGCAAAAGTATTTGCTTGTATTACTTCTCGCACATTTGTCGCACGCAAAAGATACGCCACTTGGCCACCTACACCCATGGTCGTATACCCGCCCATGGCCACATTTTCCAGTTTTTCCATATATCTGCTATCATAGCACTATGTCAGAAAAAGTTCCTCAGATACTTAGCTTTGAGATAAATGGCGGAAAGAAGCTCTCCGGCACTATACGCACTAACTATTCCAAGAATGGCTCCGTGGGGCTTTTGTGCGCTTCTCTTTTGAATAAAGGCAAGACCACTTTACACGGCATAGCCCGCATAGAGGAAGTGTACCGAGTCATAGAGATACTGGAATCCATCGGCGTAAAGATTTCTTGGCAGGATGTAAACACAGTAGAAATATTGCCGCCGTCGATTTTTGAAATGCAAAACATAAACAAATCGGCTGCCATAAAAACACGCTCTATACTTATGATCATTGGCCCGCTAATACACGAGCTAGATGCGTTCTCCATACCCCATGCCCAAGGCTGCCACCTGGGCAAGCGCACCATAGCCGCACACAAATACGCGCTGGAAGAAATTGGCGCAAACATAAAAGTGACAGATGACACATACGATATATCAAAAACGATCTTGTCTCCAACAGAAATTATCATGTACGAATCGGGAGACACTGCTGTAGAAAATATCTTGATGGCGGCCGCCAAAATTAATGGCACCACAACCATAAAGTTTGCAAGCTCAAACTACATGGTACAAGAGATGTGCTTTTTCCTGGAGAAATGCGGTGTACAAATAGAAGGCATAGGCACATCCACCCTCACAGTACACGGGATAGCAGAGATAAATAAAGAAATTGAATACACCAACAGCCAAGACCCTATAGAATCTATGACATTCATTGCAGCTGCCATCGCCACAGATTCCGAGCTTACCATAACGCATGCACCGATAGACTTCCTGGAGCTTGAACTGTACAAGCTGGGTAAAATGGGACTTAAGTATAAAGTAAGCAAGAAATACAAAAGCAAAAATGGATGCACAAACTTAGCAGACATTACAGTCTTCCCTTCAGAATTTATCGCTCTTGACGACAAGATACACTCTGCACCTTATCCAGCCATAAACATGGACAACCTGCCATACTTTGTCATACCAGCCTTAAAGGCCAAAGGTCAAACACTTATCCACGACTGGACATATGAAAACCGCGCTATATATATGACAGAGCTAAACAAAATGAACGCTCAAGTAAACCTAGCCGACCCACACAGACTATATATAGAAGGCGGCAGCGAGCTGAAACCAGCAGAAATATTTTGTCCGCCGGCACTCCGACCTTCTGTGGTTATACTTATCGCAATGCTTTCTGCCAAAGGCCGATCTGTCTTGCGCAACGTGTACATGATAAACCGCGGGTATGAAGAGATAGTAACAAGGCTGCAGTCCATAGGAGCTGATATAAAGCACTTGCATGAAGAACAATCTGCATAAAGTTATAGTCATAGTCGGCCCGACAGCTTCCGGCAAAAGCGATTTAGCTGTCCATCTGGCAAAGCAAATAGGTGGTGAAATAATTTCCGCCGACTCTCGCCAAGTGTACAAAGGCTTAAACATAGGCTCCGGCAAAATAACACAAAAAGAGATGGGGGGCGTGAGACACCACATGCTGGATGTGGCAAACCCACGCAAGGTGTACAGCGTAGAACAATATGTAAAAGAAGCAAAGAAAGCTGTGGCGGAAATCATCGCCAGAAAGAGAGTACCCATAATCGCAGGTGGCACAGGCTTTTATATTGAAGCTCTAATAGAAGGCACGTCTTTGCCGGAAGTCCCGCCCGACAAAGCTTTGCGAGAAAAACTTGCAAAAAAAACGACCGAGCAACTTTTCACCATGCTTTCGAAACTGGACAAAACCCGCGCAAAATCTGTGGACAAAAAAAATCGCGTACGCCTTATACGAGCTATAGAGATTGCAGAAAAACTTGGCAAAGTTCCAAAGAGGAAATCAAAAAAAAACTTTGATGCATACTATATAGGGGTAGCAACAAATACCGAGATGCTAAAAGCCAAAATCGCAAAACGCTTGAAGGCTCGGATGAAAGCAGGAATGCTTGCTGAAGCAAAACTGCTGCACAAGCAGGGCTTGTCTTGGAAGCGTATGCGTGAACTTGGGCTGGAATACAGATTTATGGCAGAGTACCTGACAGGCAAGATGAGCAAGCAAGAAATGCTAGAAAAACTAGAAATAGCAATAAACCAGTACGCAAAGCGCCAGATGACTTGGTTCAAGAGAAACAAGGAAATACAGTGGGTTAGTTTGAGCTAGCAAAACTACATATAAATATCTTTGGATATATGTAAGATTTTACAGAGGTTGGCACCTCAAGAGAAAGTGTTTGCTTTATTTTGAAATTTGATTTTCTTATGATTTGCTCTAGTATTTGATGTTCTGTTGTATACAAGGCCAAGACACCACCCTTATTTAACTTTTGCTCGCAATATTTTACAAGATAAGAATATAGTTTTTCCAAATTTTCCCCTTTTAGGATATGCATCCCAAATGGTAAATCGGATGCGATAACATCAAAATTACCTAAATCAGGATTTTGGAAAATATCTGCCTTAACAAGTTTTATATTTTTGATAAGGCCAGCATTTTTTATATTTTTTGCAGCCAGAGCATTGGTTTTGCCATCTATATCAAAACCTACCAGTTTCAACTTTTGGTTTTCAATACCAGCTTCCACAAGTAACGTACCGCTCCCAGAAAATATATTTAGATAAGTACGCGATCGGAGTAAATCACAAAAAGAATTCATGGCATAAGCAATAGATGCGTTCATCCCACCTTTGATATTTTCCTCTTTATAATCACGCAAAGTCAGTGGTCTTTTAGAAACACGCACACCCACCTCCCAAACATTCGACTTGCCTATATAAATATCAAGATCCGCCAAAATATTTTCGGATAGTTCATAAACATCTTTTATATATTTCTTTATTTCAGAAACTTCTTTTGATTGTTCACCGGCACAACTGAGACGAAACGTCTTGAACTTCTCAGCAGAATAATGCAACACATAGCCTACCATCTCTCCTAAAATAGATTTATGATTGGATATATAAAGTGGGTTCAACTTCGCGCCACGAGATACAATATATGCATTTGAAATACTTCGCAGGCTTTTCACCAAATCCAAATCTGCATCCCCTGTGAGATAGATAAAATCTTCATGTTTTTCTATCACCTGAAGTTTTTTATAATTGTAGATTTCTTTCAGCACCACGTTCTGTAAACCTTTTACAAAGGTTATTTTTAAGAAGTTTTCCATTGCGGGCGATGAGGGAATCGAACCCCCGCCAGCGGTTTTGGAGACCGCTGTTCTACCACTAAACTAATCGCCCTGCTGAAACTAACCTGCATAGTCTAGCAAATTTCTGGGCAAAAATAAAACCCCCGTGCGGGAGTCTTACTTCTTCACTTCCTTAAAGGTAACATGCTTGCGAAGCTTTTTGTCAAACTTCTTAAGCTCTATCTTCTTCTGGACAGTCTTTTTGTTCTTGCGCGTCCAATAAACCTCTTTTGTGTCTTTATTTTGGATTTTTATAAGTTTATCTTGTGACATATATTTTCCTATTAAATGCTAGTCCTGCTATAGTAGCATAAAAGCTGGGCTGGGGCAAATCAGACCACCAAGCGCTTTATGAGCGGATTTATGCGTGTTACTATCTCGTAGTTTATGGTTTCCGCCGACACAGCTACTTCTTCAGCCGGCACCTTCTTGCCGACAATTTCTACTTCTTCACCAGCTGCCGTCATACCACCCAATACACGAATCACTATCATATCCATAGAAACCCTGCCTGTTATTTTTGCATATTTTTTAACTAAATAAACACTACCCACACTGGAAAGTGACCGCGGATATCCATGCCAGTAACCGACAGGCACGACAGCAAGCATAGAATCCTTATCCAACTCTTCCGTCAGATCATAACCTATCTTTGCTCCTTTTTTCATATTCTTCACTTCTGCAACAATAGCCTTCCAAGAAAGTACTGATGCAAGGCGGTATTTACGTCCGACGGCACGCCTTGTTTCCACAGACGGCCAAAGGCCGTACATACCTATGCCGATCCGGACCATATCAAAATGAAATTCCGGAAAAAACATCGTGGAAGCTGTAGCACAGATATGCTTTAGCGGTTTACATCCCATATCTTTTAGCTTTGCATCCCATTTATTAAGTTTCTCTACCTGACTTTTGGTATAAGACTTTTGCTTTGGATCTTCCCCCACCGCTAAATGGCTGTATATCCCCTCCACTTCTAAATGATCGCGAGCAGATACAAGCTCTGCTACTTTCCTCATCTCTTCCATTTGGAAACCCTGCCTTCCCAGACCGGTATCTGCTTTTATATGTATTTTTATTTTTTTAGAATTTTTTATTTTTAGAAGCGCATTTAGCGCAGTTATGCCCGAGATAGTGAGAGAAATATTTTTCTCTGCGGCTTCGCTATAGCATGCCGGAGATGTATATCCAAAAACCAATATCTTGGTTTTAATACCTGCACTGCGAAGCTCCAAAGCTTCTTCAAAAGAATCTACCCCCAGAAACCCTACCCCGCATTTTACCAGCTCTTTCGAAAAAGGCACAAGTCCATGCCCATATGCATTTGACTTTACTACACCCATCAGGATACAGTCTTTTCCTATAATTTTTTTGAATATCTTGTAATTGTTCCTTATGGCTTTCCTATCTATCTCTACCCATGTGCGCATTTTAGACTTTTCTGTTTTTGAAATCATCCTGAGATTTTAGCATAAATTGCCGAAAGTTGTATTTTGTGCTATCCTACTCCTTGTAAAATATGCGTCGGTGGTAGAGTGGTCAATTACAACAGACTGTAAATCTGTCGCCTTCGGGCTACGTTGGTTCGAATCCAACCCGACGCACCAGTATGGAACTTTCTTCCGAAAGTCCAATAGATGCGTGGGCTAGCAGACTTTGAAGGATACCGTACAAAGTGGCTTGCTGAAAATCCAGCAAAAACTGAAGACGACTTTGAAAAAGCGTCAAACGTTTTTGAAGAAATGCCCCCAATCTCTGGCGCAATAGATGCCGTACACAAGCTTGCAAAATATTTTGATGTATACATTTGCTCCACTGTATCATGGAAAAATACGTCCGGTGCATCTGGAAAGATGATGTGGATAAAAAAATACTTTGGTGAAGGTCCGGAAAATCCTTTCTATAAAAAAGTAGTTTTGACACATAACAAGCATTTAAATATAGGCGACTTTCTAATAGACGACAGAGCTAAAAATGGCGCTTCAGAGTTTTCTGGTGAATGGATACAGTTTGGCTCGGAAAAGTTCCCAGACTGGAACAGTGTAATTGAGTATCTAAAAAATAACTATAAAAAACCTTAAACAAACCTCCAGCGAAAATATTTCTCGCTGGGGTTTATTTTATATGTTTTATTATAACAACGCCTCCTTTTCCACCATCTGTATCGGAGATTTTGTCTTGCGAGCGCGACGGGTTACGATAGATAGCTCTTTGTCTTTCAGAGTTACATACACAGTATCGCCTTTCGCAACACCCTTTTCAATAATGTGCGTAGCCACAGGGTTTAAAATTTTTGTTTGGATCAAGCGGTTGAGTGGGCGGGCACCGTAGTGCGGGTTATAGCCTTCTTTGGCAAGATAGGAAAGCGCTTCGTCAGATATATCTAAAGAAATACCTTTTGCAAGCAAGCGTTCGCGCACCAAAGATATGCGTATGTCTACAATACTCTTTATAGCTTCTGTCGTCAGTATATCAAACAAGATTATCTCGTCTATGCGGTTTAAGAACTCTGGGCGGAAATGGTCTTTCAAGCTACCCATCACTTTTTCTTTTGTCTGTGAATAGTCTTCGTTTGCGCTGTTGTTGGTAAAGCCTATTGTCTCCATCTTTTCTATAAAATGTGAACCGATGTTTGATGTCATGACTATAATGCTGTTTTTGAAGTTTACTACGCGGCCCTTTGCATCTGTCAGACGGCCGTCGTCCAAGACTTGCAATAGCAAGTTGAAGACTTCTGGATGAGCTTTTTCTATCTCGTCAAAAAGTATCACCGAGTAAGGTCTGTGGCGGATAGCTTCCGTCAGCTGTCCTGCTTCATCGTGTCCTACATATCCAGGCGGAGACCCAATAAGCTTGGAGACACTGTGGCGCTCCATATACTCGCTCATGTCTACACGGATCAAAGCACGGTCGTCGTTGAACATAAACTGTGCCAAGCTTTTGGTAAGCTCGGTTTTTCCTACTCCAGTTGGACCAAGGAAAATGAAAGAGCCGATAGGTCTATTCGGATCAGAGATACCAGCGCGTGAGCGTCGTATAACATCAGATATTTTCTTTATAGCTTCATCTTGCCCAACTACGCGCTTCCTCAGCTCGTCCTCCATACGGGCAAGCTTTGCACGCTCTTCTTCAAGCATTTTGGCAAGCGGTATTCCTGTCCAGCGAGCCACAACCTCGGCAATGTCTTCGCTAGTTATTTCTTCGCGCAATATGCGTCGCGACTTCTGAAGTTTCTTTAGTCTAGCCAGCTTTTGATCAAGCTCTTTTTGTAGTCCCGGAATCTGCCCATAGCGTATCTCTGCTGCGCGGCCAAGGTCTACACGCAGCTCTGCTTGCTCTGCTTCCAGACGTAAAGCTTCCAAATCTTTTTTTATACCGCGTATGTCCGTGACTATTGTCTTTTCGTTTTGCCATTTTAGCTCCAGTTCGCGAGTTTTCTCCTGCAAGTTGCCTATCTCTTTGTCTATATCTTTCAATCTGTTTTTTGTTTCTTTCGGGTCAATGTGAGAAATCTCAAGCTCCTTTTTCAGTGCTTCTTTTTCTATTTCTAAACGCATGACTTTCCTGCTGGATTCTTCAAGCGCGGCAGGCTTGTTCTCTAAAGCAATACGAAGAGAAGATGATGCTTCGTCTATCAGATCTACAGCTTTGTCCGGCAAAAAGCGGTTGGTTATGTATCTTGTGCTCAAGTTTACCGCAGAAACTATAGCATCGTCTGTTATGTGTACTCCATGGAAAAGTTCGTATTTTTCTTTTAAACCGCGCAAGACAGCAATAGCATCTTCTACGGAAGGTTCGTCTACATACACAGGCTGAAAGCGGCGGGCAAGCGCCGGATCTTTTTCTATATGTTTCTGATATTCCTTGAGTGTCGTAGCACCAATAGCACGAAGTTCCCCGCGTGCCAAAGCTGGCTTCAGCATGTTGGAAGCGTCCAATGTTCCTTCCGCACCACCGGCGCCGACTATGGTGTGTATTTCATCTATAAATAAAATTATTTTCCCTTCTGCGCGCTCTATTTCTTTCATTATGCCTTTCAGGCGCTCTTCAAACTCGCCTCTGTACTTTGTACCAGCGATCAGTGAGCCAAGGTCAAGCGAGACCAGCTCTTTGTCTTTCAAAGATTCTGGCACATCGCTCTTTGCTATACGTTGTGCCAAGCCTTCTACTACAGCAGTCTTGCCTGTACCAGGCTCGCCTATTAGTATTGGATTGTTTTTTGTTCTGCGAGAAAGTATCTGCATGATGCGCATTATCTCTGTATCTCGTCCTATCACTGGGTCAAGCTTGTCTTCCCGAGCAAGCTTTGTCAGGTTTCGCGTAAACTTGGTTAGCAAGCGAAGCTTCTTAGGCACTTCCATTTCCCCAGTGTTTTGATTTTTAAATTCCGTTATAAGTTTCAATATCTGGTCTTTATAAATCCTAAACTTCGCGAGTATTTCTCTGGCTTCGCTTGGAACTTCGAGCAATGCTAAGAATAGATGCTCTGTAGATACAAATTCATCTTTCATCGCTTGCGCTATTTTTGCGCTGTGCTCTATAGCCTGTGCCAAGTCAGGAGTAAGAAATATCTGGTAAGAAGGTGCAACAGTTGTACCGGCATCAGGCAACTCTATGGTGTCTATGACTGTGTCTATAAGCAAAGCTGTATCTACGTCCATCTTGTCCAGCATAGATATGACAAGAGACTCTTCTTGCATAAGCAGTGCAGACAAAAGGTGGTTGGAGTTTACATGGTTTTGGCCACGCTCTATAGCAAGCTCGTGCGCTCGGCGTATAGCCTCTTTGGCTTTGGTTGTAAAGTTTTGAAATGGTGGCATATTTTTTATAATAACATTATTTTTATATAAGTCAAATGAGCTAATTTTGCACTTTCGGGGCTTTAGCGTATTTTTCTGAAATGTCCCGCAAGGAATTTATAACTTCATCCACATCGCCCCTGTTTGTACCTCTGCCCATGGAGAAACGGATGAATGCAGTATCCTCAAACTCTGCTAGCTTATAATCTTTCCTCATGTTCATTATAACATAAGACGCAAGCGCATCGTGGCTTTTACACGCACTTTTTGCGGAAACAAATATTCCGCGTGCATCCAGCTCAAAGAGTAGAAGCTCGGAATCCATACCCGACATAGCTATGTGCACGTTGTTTGGCAAGCGCTCGGCTTCATCTCCGTTTATAGAAATATTTTTAAAATTTGCCCGTAAACTTTCAATAAAATATTTTTGCAGTTCTTTCAGCCTCGCTGTTTCTACTTCGCGCATTTCCTCTGCTATTTCCAGCGCGGCGCCAAGCCCGACCACCAGCGGTGTCGGCAATGTTCCAGGACGAAGTCCTGACTCCTGCTCGCCGCCGTGCATCACACCCAATAGCTTGGCGCCGCGCCTTACATACAAAGCACCAACACCTTTAGGGCCATATATTTTGGAAGCATTTATAGAAAGCAGGTCTACCCCTAGTTTTTCTACATTCACGTCCAAGTATTGTAATGCCTGCACAGCGTCCGTGTGAAAGTATGGGTACACACTTCGACTGACAAATCCAGGAATACCTCGTGTAGTTTTTTTGAAATGCCGTATTACTTTTGCAATTTCGCGTACTGGCTGCACTGTTCCAACTTCGTTGTTGGCATACATGACAGACACAAGCACTGTCTCTTCACGCAAAGCTTCTGCTACATCTTTCGGGTCTATCAGACCTTTTTCGTTTACAGAAATGTATGTCACGTCCACCCCTTCGCTCTCCAGATATTTTGCTGTTTCTAAAATTGCTGAATGTTCTATAGAACTGACCACTACATGTGGCCGCTTTTTTTCTTCTATATACTCGCGAGTTTTTTTATAAGCATTTATCACGCCAAGCACAGTCAAGTTGTCGCTTTCAGTTCCACCAGAAGTGAAGAATATCTCGTCCGCATGCGCGCCTAGAACCTTGGCTGTTTGCAAGCGAGATTTCGCGACGGCATTTTGTGCTTCCAGGCCTGCTTTATGCAGAGCGTTCGGGTTCGCAAAAATCTTACTCCAATATGGCTCCATAGCAGCAAGAACACGCTCGTCCAAAGGAGTGGCAGAAGCATAATCCATATATATTGTCTTTTTATTTTGAGTCATAGCGTTTTAGACAGAAATAGTGTATAATACACTCTCAATACCCTATCATTATTATATAGCATATGCCAACACTTTCACTTGTCACATATATACTCGCGGGAGTTATAGTCCTGCTCATAGTCTGGGTTATCAGACTTGAAATGCGTTTGCGCAAATACTGGCGTGGGAAAAATGGCGCTGACTTGGAAAGCCACATAAATGAGATAGGCAAAAGTATTGATACCCTGTATTTAAAACAAAAAGATTTTAGCGCACACGCACAGTACTTAGAGAACAAATCTCGCGCAAGCATCAGGAACGTAGAGATGCTTCGTTTCAATCCTTTTAAAGACCAAGGCAGCAACCAAAGCTTTGCCATAGCAATGCTAAACGACGAAGGCGACGGTGTAGTACTTTCTACTTTGTACTCTCGCGAACGCATGAGCCTTTTTGCAAAGCCTATAAAAAACCGTTCTTCTGAATTTGAGCTTTCTGTTGAAGAGAAAGAAGTTCTAGCTAGGGCATCCAAAGAAAAATAACATGAAAGAAAAAAACACGACAATAGAAAAGCCGCCGGTGGTGGTGATAATGGGACATATTGACCACGGCAAAAGCACACTGCTTGACTACATACGCAAGACAAATGTTGTAGATTCTGAAGCGGGAGGCATCACACAGCATCTTTCAGCATACGAAGTAAACCACAAAGATGAAAAAGGTGTATTAAAAAAGATTACCTTTTTGGATACTCCGGGACACGAGGCATTTTCCCAAATGCGCAACCGTGGAGCTTCTGTAGCAGATATTGCTATACTCATAGTATCTGCAGAAGATTCAGTAAAGACACAGACAGTGGAAGCCTTGAACACTATACTTGATGCAAAAATACCGTACATAGTAGCTATAAACAAGATAGACAAGCCGGGAGCAAACGTAGAGAAAGTAAAAATGGACTTAGCAGAAAAAGGCGTGTACCTGGAAGGCTACGGTGGCAACATACCAAGCGCAGAGATCTCTGCAAAAGTCGGCACCGGTATAGACCACCTGCTAGAACTTATCCTGCTTGTAGCAGAGATGGGCGAGCTGAAAGCTAGGACGGACATGCCAGCCAAAGGTGTAATCATAGAATCTTTGCTTGATACAAAACGCGGTATATCTGGCACACTCTTGATAAAAGACGGCGTGCTAAAAAAAGGCATGGTAGTAGTATCTGATAGTGCTACTGTAGGAACACGGATCATGGAAGACTTTTTAGGCAAATCAGTGAGCGAAGCAGTCCCCTCTTCTGCTGTGCGTCTTATCGGCTTTGACAAACTACCAACTGTCGGCAAAGAATTTACAGCTTTTGAAAACAAAAAGGACGCGGAGAAAGCGGTGATAGATTGGCAAAACAATGCCGGCAAGAAGAGTATCTCCGAGAATATTTTAGGCGCAAAAAATGTAACGGGCGAAACAAAGATAGTGCCAATAATCATAAAGACAGACGTGGCAGGCACGATAGAGGCGATAGAAAAAGAGATCACAAAGATCTGCACAGACCAGATAACTTGCAAGATCATAAGCAAGGGTGTTGGCGCTATATCTGAAGGCGATGTGAAGCTAGCTTCTAGCGACAGAGAAGCCATGATAATAGGATTCAACGTAAAGACGGACAAGAACGCCAAGGACCTAAACGAAAACACTGGTGTACCAATACACACTTTCGATGTTATATACAAGATCACAGACTGGCTTCGTGAAGAACTGGAAAAACGCCGCCCTCGCAAAGAAGTAGCCGAAATTTCCGGTAAAGCAAAGATTTTGAAGTTCTTCAGTGCGACCAAAGACCGCCAAGTGGTAGGTGGAAGGATAACCGAAGGCAGAATAACTGTCGGCAACAATGTAAAGATCATCCGCAGAGACAACGAGATCGGCACTGCGGTGATAGTTGGTCTTGAGCAAGGCAAGATAAAAACAAAAGAAGTGCTGGAAGGCAACGAATGCGGCATCCTTGTAGAGTCAAAGCTAGAGATAGCTGCGGGAGACATATTTGAAGCATTTACTATGGTAGAGAAATAAAATGACACTGCGACAAGACAAAGTAAAAGAAGAACTGAAGCACTTGGCTGCAACTTTCATCGCAGCAGAAAGCAATAAAACCTCGCTCATAACTGTGACAGACTGCGACATTACTCCGGACTTGAAACAAGCAAAGGTGTATGTAACAGTTATGCCAGAAGACAAAGAGGCAGACACTTTGAACTTCCTAAAGCGCCAGCGCAAAAGCCTGCGCGAGTATGTAAAGGTGCGCACAAAAATGCGTGTACTTCCTTTTTTTGAAATAGAGATAGATATGGGAGAAAAACACAGGCAAAAAATTGACGATTTACTCAGAGAATGAGAATATTGTTTTAGTGTCCCGGTCGCCAAGTGGTAAGGCAAAGGTCTGCAAAACCTTTATACGACGGTTCGATTCCGTTCCGGGACTCCAAGGTTATTTGAAAAGTTTTAACAATTTGCCCAGGTGATGGAATTGGTAGACATAGGGGACTTAAAATCCCCAGGCGACAACGCCGTGCGGGTTCGATTCCCGCCCTGGGCACTGTGACACTCGGCTCGAACTGACTAGCAAAAAAATAAAAAATATGTTAATTTTATTTAGTTAGCAAAAAAAATGTTTGCCCTGTTAGCTCAGCTGGTAGAGCAGCTCCCTCTTAAGGAGATGGTCGGGGGTTCGATCCCCTCACGGGGCACAATGCTGGAGTGGCGGAATTGGTATACGCGCTAGTCTTAGGAACTAGTGCCGCAAGGCTTAAGGGTTCAAGTCCCTTCTCCAGCACTTTCAAAAATAGCCCGCAAATACGGGCTATTTTGGTGGGTGTTTAAAGATTTTTAAACACCCTGCCCTACTTGACTTTTTGTAGCTTTTATGATATGATACAGGGGAAATAAGTTAAAAATAAAACAATATAAACACACAGAAATTATGGGTACAATCTTATCTATCATCGCACTTGCTGCGATATTCCGCGGGGTATTTTACCTCGTTGAACTCGCATTCTTTGACTGGATCCGCAAGGAAGCCAGATCAAAGGAAAGCCGATTTGTTATCATGCCGAAAGAAAAGCGTATCATCCAACGCCTGGACGGAGACACTTTTGACAAGTTCTTCTACAACGCTACAGATGAATGCTTTGAATGCCAAACCAGATCTCACAGAATATACGCGACTGAAAGAGAAAAATGGGAAATCATCAAAGGCGATCACAATATCGCAAACGAGATGAACTGGTGGCAAGAATACATCTACAAAAACACTGGCGCATGGTGGTTTCAAAAGTTAAATATGAAATCATCTGTTTCAGAAAGAACAGTAGATGTCGGCAAATACATTGCCCCAAACAAAGCTGAAGATGAAGCCAAGATAGAAAAGTTGCAAGACAACAAGACTATCTACCTTTTCCGCACATGGGAAGAGTACAGCTTCAAGATCACAGGAGCAGAAGACATTACAGGCAACCCTGTAACAGTCTTTGTCACACTGCTTGGCAGAGTGCAGAACCCCTACATCGCTGAAGTGGAAACCAAAAACTGGGATACACTTTTTGGCGCAAAAGTAAGGGATGCAAGTATTCCAATCATCCACGAATCTTATTTCTACAAAGAAGCTCCGATCGCTCCGGAAAAAGCCAAAAGCTTGGAACCTGAAAAATTGGAGAAAAAAAGAAATGAAAGTAAGAATGAAATCTCTGAAAAGATCAAAGAAGCGCTGAAAGCGGTATTCGTAGGAAATGACAAGCATATCCAAAATGGTGGCTTTTCATTTGATGAAGTTCTTATCCAAGACATTGTCATGGAGAACAAGGACATAATAACTGCGATAGCCAAAACTGTAGTTTCAGAGGAAGAGAAAAAGCAAGCATTCAACAAAGCCGAAGGCGAAGCTGCTCTAAAAGGAAAAGTCGGTGACGAAGAGACAAGAATTCGCAGAGAGAGACTTAAAGATATGGGGGAAAATCTTGATGCTGCACGCTTGATAGCAATGGAAAATGCTTTCAACGGAGCCGAGGCCATATCACTGGGCAATGGAGCTGGTATGTTCTTCAACTATCCGGTGAAGAACGAAGGCAAACGCAGACAGCACAAACATGCTGCCGCAAAACAAACACCGGATAAAAGTCAAACAACACAAACACAAGACGATGATGAACAAGAAGATTAGTAAAAGATCATGGACCGTAGAGATACTATGTCTCCTCGCAGCCGCTCTCATAGTACTTTGGATTGCACCAAGCATTGGAAGCATTTCTTCCCTGCTAGGCACGATAGTCAAATGGGCTATAGGACTTGTAGTACTTGCCGTACTTGTATGGGTAGCATACCTTTTCATAAACAAAAAGGGATACTTTGCCCACAAAGATACTGGCAATACTGCGGAAAAAGCTGTTGATAAGACAGAAGAAACACAAAAGAAAGCAGCGGACAAGCACGAAGAAAAACATGCAGGCGGACACAGCGACCACAATCGCGGTCCGAAGATTGCAGGATATACGCTTTGGACACTGTTTACGATAGTGGCACTATTTGTCTTGGTAGCACTGTGGCCAACTTTGGTAGAGATATTCTCCAACAAAGTCAAAGTAACACCCAACAACTATTCCTCAAAGATACTGCTTGTATCTGGTGGAAAAGGGTATTACACAAGTATACATTTGGACGAAGGAGAAAAAGTCTACTTGGCTTACTACAACTATAATCCTCTATACAAAAGAGACGTACCTACAGGTGAAGTATTGGTAAGATGGGGAGATAAAATTGACATCCCTCCTGCTCTATACTACCGCTTGAAGTCCGCAAATGGCGAAAGCTTTTTTGTGGATTACACACAAGAAGAAGTGCTGAAATAGCGCTCTGTAATTACAGAGCCCTGCAAAAGCTATAGCTTTTGCAGGGCTCTTTTTATTTCCCATGTCCTAAACATTACTGTAGATCTAGCTGTACATCTCCGCCATGACTATTGTCCTTTATATACTTGTCAGCACCAATGGTGTTCGTAATGATAGACATGATAGTAAACACCGCCATCATGATAAACATGCCCACTACACCCCAGAGCATATGGCTCTTGCCTTGCGTACGCTTTTCCTGGTTTTCTGTGTTGGAGAGGAACTCAACAACTCCATATAGGAAGTATGCCAGAGCAGCAGCAAATGCCAAGACTATGATAGGGTTGATGATAACTCTGTTCACCTTACCCACGAGAGTATCAACATCTGCGTATGCAATTGGAATAATGAACGGGTTGAGCATTATGAAAGCAACTTGGGTAATTATTGACAGAAATTACCATCCGCATTTACTGTACCTGGAATACAAGGTATGTCATTTTTATCTATTTGATTGGTGTCACTAATACTAAAAGTATTTTTTATAACAGCCACAAGTCCCCAAATAGAAACTATAACAAACAAACCGATGATACCAGATATCATAGTGCTGCGAGCTTGCGTCTGAGCCTCTTCGTCCTTGGCTGTTACATACTTGATAACACCCCAGATGAAGTAAAGTACTCCAGCTGCTATAGCAAGTGGAATAAGTATATTTATTATCCGACTTATGACACCCAAAATACTGAAGGCATCTGTGCCGTTATTAGATGGATTACTCTGCGCGAGCGCCGCGACTGGCGCCAGAAACGCAACTAAAGCAATAATAGATTTCTTCATAAATAAATGATTTATAAAATAATAATTTGACCTTTTAATAATAAACTATACAAGCATTGTATAATGCCGGCATGCCAAACGCAATACTACTGCGCCTGGAGCTGTGGAATAAAGCTCTTGACGCCAAATGTGTTTGTTAGCACTCTCACCAGTCCCCACACAGACACCATGACAAACAATGCAAGTATTCCATACACCATGAAGTCTCTGCCCTGCTTGCGTTTCTCTTCGTTGTCCGCGTTAGCTATGAATTGTACCACCCCCCAGATGAACACAAGTATAGCCACAGCAAAGAGGAGCGGGACTATGGCGCGAGAGATAAGGCAGATGAACAGGTTCACAAGTGAGGCCAAGTCGGTTATGTTGTTGCTGCAAGCACCGCTGGCAGCCAAAGCGCTGAACGGCGCAAGCGATGCGAGTACTGTGTATATTTTTATAAATCTTTGCATATTATTGAAGTTGTTTTACCGTATCACCCAAAGCTTGCGCCAGCACCCATGATCCAAGCAGTATGGCAGCACCAAGCAAAGTATAACCGAAAGTTTTCTTCGCGTCACCAAGCTTCTCGCTGTTACCGCGAGCAGTCACAAAGAGAAAGCCAGAATAAATAATAAAGAGCGCAACCACAGGTATGCCTATAGTCAGTACTATATCCAAAATCTTTTTTATAAAAGACCCTATGTCGTTCACACCAGATAGCGGGTTTTGAAGTTCAAATCCGTTTTGTCCAGAAGTACCTGTATCTGTCAGGCTTCCGGAGCTGGCGGGCGGGCCGCCAGCATCCGCGCCAGCTGGAGGGCCTCCGGCATTGTTTTGAGCAAATACGTTTTTATAAATAGATAAAGAGGCAATCAAGGCTGTAGCCAGGGGAAAAACAGCAAATACTACAAACTTATTTATACTTTGCCAGAGTTTTGTTTTCATAAAAATATTATATCACAATTATTGGCTGTCCAAATAAAATGTATCGTATTCAGAAGAAACTCCCAGTCCAAGCATGATGGTCTTTACTATCAGCCACGCAGCCAGCGCTATAATGAAGCCTATCAAAACTTTCTTAAAAAGCCCTTTAGCCTTCTCTATCTGGCTGCCAGACCCGCCGGAAGACATGTAAAGCCAGCCAGCATAAGCAAATATGATAGCTGCGAGCGGCATAGCCAAGTCAAAAAGCAAAAAAGATATGAATGCGTTTATCTGCTTCATGAGCCAGCCAAAGTCACAAGGGTCTTTGAAAGCCACAAAGTTGCCTTTGCTGTCTTTTATAGTTTCCTCATTGCAGCCGATAAAGAGCTTGGCTTCCGCAAGCCGTGGTGCGACAAGTACTGCCGATTGCGAAAGTATAGCTACTGGAACCAAAAGCGAAACCAAAAGTGTAAGTGTTTTCTTCATATTAGTAGGTTGTTCTTTGTAAAAGTAAATTGAGCTTTGTATTAAGCGCAGATACGGCTGTATCTGGTGTATACAAACCAGAATTTATGCCGTTTATAATATCCTGCCAAATCAAGTCTGTACTTTCGTCATTTGGATCTAGCCATCCGCGAGCAGTCAGTCCAGCTCTGTATACTACTGGTGCATAGTATGTAGAAGGTGTTTGCGTCAGCAAGTCCCTCCTAGCCGGCACAGAAGTATCCCCAGAAAGAGAGAGGTTGGACACATAGCTTGAAAGGAAATCACGAGAAGACATGAGACTCGCTGCTATTATGGCTGTGTTCAAGTTGCGAGAAGATTTCAAGATAGATATGCCGGTCAGCCTGCCGAAAGTTATCGGGTCCGTGGCATCCTTCCACTGAAGTATTGGGGATATATCAAAATTTAGATTTGGATTGCGGCCTTGTATAGTAAAAAGCTCGCTGGCATAGCCGAAATATACAGCTAGCTTGCCTGCTATGAACTGGTCGCGCGAACTTGCAAAACTCTTGTTCCAAGTGTAGTTCTCGCTAGTAGGATTTGCAAAAGAAGTATAGAAAGTAAGCATCTCCGTTACAGGATTCCTGGAACCAGAACTCTGCATAACAAGGCTTGAAGTCTTGCCACCGGAAGCGGACACTATGCCATTTTGCTTTTGAAGCATAAGTAACGCGGAGATGTCTTTGGCATTTACAACATTGTTGTATTCACCAAGAGCAACAGTGTTCTGGCTTATGAGCCCGCTGGCATCTTTCTTGGTCAAATACGGTACTAGAGAAACGAGCTCTTCCCAAGTTGTCGGCGGTTTTGCTAGACCAGCATTTTCAAATATCGCACGATTGTAATACATAACCATAGGGTCAACAGTTATCGGAAATGCCATAACACCACGCGATGACAAGAAAAGATTTGCTTCGGTTATGTATGTATCACGAAAAGTTCTCTCTGGATAAGTAGTGAAAGGTATAGGATAAATCTTGTCCGAGTAACGAAGTATAGAATCAGTTGGCACCATTATCATGTCCGGCCCAATACCAGAGGCAAGTGCTTCTATAAGCTCGGTATTAAATGTTGCTGGATTTTTCTCCACATAGCTGACAGTAAAAGTTTTGTTGGTTTCATTAAAATTTGAAATCTGCTGAGATATAGCTGATCGCTTGACTGTACCCCACAAAACTACAGTGCCGGAGGCACCCGTCACCCCGTCTTTTTCTTTCTGACCTATAGGTATAAGCCCAGAAAAAACCAATACGCCCAAAACCAAGCCTACGCCAAATATAATAGCAATGACTGTGGGAAAGTTTTTCATAAATTCTTTTTCAAAATTATCCCGTAATGATGCGCTCCGGCAGAAATATCTTTCTCCAATTCAAATCCATGCGAAGCAAAAAGTGCCACAGCTTTGTCCTTAGGTATTAGAGCATCACCCTTTGGCCCCATACCGCCAAACGAATCCGACCAGTCTATGAGTAGTATCCTGCCTGTTGGCTTCAAAATACGCTTGACCTCCAAAGCAAATATCGGCTTGTCTTCCACTTGAAAAAGCACGTTGGATATAATGACAGCGTCCATAGACCGGTCACGGAGCTTTGTCCCACCGAGCTTTTCTATATTTGCCCAAATGATGTCTACATTGTGCAGATGCGCTTTCTCAGCTTCGTGCTTTACCCTTGTCAGCAAGTCTTTCTGCACTTCCAGTGCATGCACCCTTCCCTTGTCGCCGACCTTACGCGCAGCAGCTACAGTATAAAAACCCGAGCCAGCACCAAGGTCAGCAACTTGGTCGCCTTCTTTCAGCTCAAACTGCGAAATATTACTTTCTGGGTCAGCAAACATATCTCAATTATAACTTTTTATTTGCCGATTGCTATATAAAGTTGTGAATTCAGAGATTTTAGAGACAAGTCAGAGAGGCGATGGAGTCTCCTGCGCGAAGCTTCATTATAGTTACACCTTGTGTTTGTCTGCCCAAAGACGGTATTGTAGCAAGTTCTACTTTTATAACTTGACCCTTTTTAGAGATTGCGATAAGCTCACCTTCTTCGCCTACGATTTTGCCTATGATGAGCTTGCCAGTTTTGGGTGTAACTTTTGCAGTCTTTACACCAGAGCCGCCGCGTTTTTGCGCTTTGTATTCTTTTACAGAAGTTTTCTTGCCCAGACCATTCTCACTCATTGTCAGGAAGTATGGGGTTTCGCCTTTTTTTACCAGCTCTACGCCAATGACAGAGTCCCCCTTGCCAAGCTTGATAGCCCGCACACCGCCGGCAGCGCGGCCCATTTCACGTATATCACCTTCTTTGAAGCGTATAGACTGGCCAAGAGTCGTTCCCAGAATAACATCATCGCCTTTCTCCAAGAGCAACGCTGAACGCAAAGTGTCCCCCTTGTCTAGCTTTATCGCAATAAGTCCGCTTCTTCGCACATCTTTGAAGCTTTCCGCAGACATTTTCTTGCCGACACCCTGCTCTGTGACGAGCATAAGGGATAATCCTGTTTTAGCTTTAGTATCCTTTGGCATAGGTAGGATGGACTGAACTTTTTCATCTGCTCCCAGAGAAAGGAAGTTCATAACTGACTTGCCTTTTGTTGCGCGACGGCCCTCTGGTATGTCATACATCTTTATCTGGTAAGCCTTGCCAAGATTTGTAAAGAAAAGGAGGTCACTGTGAGTGTTAGCAGTAACGAGCATTGTGACAAAATCTTCTTCTTTGGTTTCCAAATCTATCACACCCACACCGCCGCGCTTTTGAGTGCGATACTCGGCAGGATCAGTACGTTTTACATAACCGCCCTGAGTAAAAACAAGCACGGACTCTTTTTCTGGTATCAAGTCTTCCACATTTATAGCTTTGACTCCGCCTTTGATAACCTTGGTACGGCGTTCGTCTGCATATTTTTCTTTTATCTCTCCCAATTCTGTAGAAATAACTTTCAATATCTTTTTTGGGCTTGCCAACAATGCCTCCAGCTCTGCTATAAGGTCTTGCTTTTCTTTCAACTCAAGCTCTACATTTTTGCGTTCCAATCCGGCAAGCTTCTGCAAACGCATCTCAAGAATAGCTGCCGCCTGTAAATCTGAAAACTTGAACTCTTTCATCAAATTCAATTTTGCGACAGCAGTGTCCTTTGAAGCTCGGATAACAGTGATAACACGGTCTATATGGTCTAGTGCTTTCTTTAATCCAAGCAATATATGCTCTCGCTCGCGAGCCTTGCGCAAGTCGTATTCTGAACGACGAGTAACAATGTTTTGCCTGTGCACTACAAACTCGGAAAGGATAGACTTCAAAGAAAGCGTCTGTGGTACTCCGTCTACCAGAGCCACAACGTTGTAGTGAAAAGCCTGCTCAAGCTGGGTATGCTTGTAGATATAGTTCAAAACTTTCTGCGGCATAACGCCGTTTTTCAGATCTATAACTATGCGTATGTCCTTGGTGGATTCATCCCGCAAACCTTTTACGCCTTCCAGCTTTTTTTCTTGCACCAGCTCGGCGATAGACTCTATAAGTGTAGACTTGTTCACGCGGTAAGGTATGGAGGTAATGATGATCTGTGCAACACCGGACTTTTGCTCCACAATCTCGGCTTCACCGCGAGTTACTACTCCGCCGCGGCCGGTAGTGTAGGCATGCATCATATCTTTTTCTCCATAAACAATACCGCCAGTCGGAAAATCTGGACCTTTGATGAACTGCAGCAAGTCTTCTGTGGTAGCATCTTTGTTTTCTATCAGGTGTAAAGTAGCGTCTATAACTTCCCCCAAGTTGTGAGAAGGAATATTTGTCGCCATACCTACAGCAATACCAAGAGTACCATTTAAAAGTAAGCTCGGAACAGCGGAAGGCAGAACTGCGGGCTCTTTGCGCGTAGCGTCGTAGTTTGGACGGAAATCTACAGTTTCTTTTTCCAAATCACGCAAATATTCAGCTGAGATTTTAGACATCTTGGCTTCTGTATAACGCATAGCTGCTGGAGAGTCTCCGTCTATAGAGCCAAAGTTTCCCTGCCCCAAGATAAGCGGATAACGTGTAGAAAAATCTTGCGTCAAGTTTACCATCGAGTCATACACAGCCGAGTCTCCATGCGGATGATACTTACCAAGCACATCTCCAACCACAGTAGCTGATTTGCGGAATTTTACAGATGAAGTTAGCCCCATTTCATGCATTGCATAAAGTATGCGACGATGTACAGGTTTCAGGCCGTCGCGGACATCGGGCAGTGCACGAGAGACGATAACAGACATAGCGTATGAAAGATATGACTCTTTCATCTCTGTCACGATATTCGTAGGTAGGATACCACCAGAGCGAGGGGCTTCGGCTTCCGGTTGGTTTTTAGACTGTTTTGCCATGTGCTAAGTATACTCCTATCTTGGCTTTTTTCAAAATTAAAAAGACAGGAAAATTATTGCGCTGAGCTATCGGAAACACTAGGAGAAGATACGACCTGCAAAGGAACCAAACCTTGCTGTGGGTCAGATGCTGAACGCTTGTATGTAGTGGTACTTTGAAGTACATTTGCCGTCTGTTTTGCATTTTGTATCATAGATTTGAAAGTAGCAAAAGGACTTTTATGCTCTGTCTCGGCGGTACTTTGTGCTGCTGTCTGTACGCTTGCCAACTCGTATTTCAGCATCGTAGCCCAAAGGCCAACAATAACAGCCATGATAGACAATGTCATAACAAAAACCCATCGCCTCCTGTGGTGTTCTGGGCTACGCCTTATTTTATGGATGAGTTTTATCATATGCTTATTCTAGAATACACTTTCCAAAACCACAACATCGGACTCCATGCCATCCAAGTCTTTGCGCTTTAGCGTCAGCTTTTCTATAGCTTCTTTTTTTTCTTCGCCTGCTTCTTTTAGAAAAGTCTTCAGAGCATCTTTGCCATCATCATAGTCCATGGGTATGATAATGTGCGGCTCAAACGACGCAGCTAGGTTGTAAGCGTCTTTAGCATCTACCGTATGGGTGCCGGAAATCGGTACGAAAATGATATCTGGGCTACCAATAGCTTCCCTAGTATCTGCAGAAACTTTTGCTGTACCCAAGCAGCCCATGAAGCAAATGCTGATAGAGTCTACAGTCAGCATGTAAATAGTGTTTATATATTTTTTGCCATCTATTTCGGCTTCACTTATTGCACCTTTTATAAAAATGTCTTTGACTTCATAGTCTCCGGGGCCGCTGATGGCAAAAGGCACAGTACCAGCGTATTCTACAGCCTCAAAGCCATTGTAGTCTGCGTGGTTTGTAGTAGATAAAGCTATAGCTGACCCGAAATGCGGGGCTTTCGCTGAAAGTTTGGACTGCTTGGACACGGGGTTAAAAGCAATAACCATGTCGCCGTATTGCACCTTGAAAAATTGTTTGCCGAGATAAGTGATAACCATACCAGTATTATAGCATTTGGATTGAAAGAAACCAAAACTCACAAAATTCTTGTACATAAAAAAATAGCCGGCTGACATTGCTGTCAAACCGGCCATCCAAACTAACCCGAAAAGTTATTTCGTATTTTTCTTGAACATTGTGCCATACCAAGGCTGTTCTTTGTTTTTGTAAACCGGAGCGCGGCCTTTTTCTATCTTTCGTAATTCTGCAACATTTGTTTTGCTGCTAGATGGATTTACGACAGGCATGTCTGTGCCTTGGATAAGCTTTTCGGATTTTTCTTTCCGTGTGGTTTTTGATGAAAAGATACTTTTCTTGGACATAGTGAACTTGTGATTATTTGTTGTTTGAATAAATGAACTATAATTTAACTAGATTGTATCATATACTGGGATACTTTACAATAGTGCTTGCTTTTTAGGCCATTTTGTAGTAATATCTCGGCATTAGTAGTCGGAACCGCCCTTTGGGCGAAACCCGCTCGGAATAACCCTTTTGCGAGAGAAAACGCAAAACACCCGAGAGGATAGTCCGCACTGAACGCGTTTTGGTTTGCGGATTTTTTATTTAATTATGAACAAAGACGAAAAAACAATAAAAGATGTCGCCGAGCATGTAAGCGTAGCAAAGGCATTCTTGGATAAAAGTGAAATTCCTCCGCAGCTTGATATGTTGGTGGAAGGTCCTGTTATAGACATAAAGAAATCTTCTGTCTATATAGACCTTGCGCCGTTTGGCACAGGTATCATATATGGACGAGAGTTTATAAATGCAAAAGACATAATAAAGAAAGTAAACATGGGCGACGTGGTGAAAGCCAAAGTTGTGGATGTAGAAAACGAGGACGGATACATAGAACTTTCTTTGAAAGAAGCAAAGCAAGCATTGATCTGGAGCGATGCAGAGAAAGCTATAAAGAGCAAAACTATACTTGAAATACCTGTTAAAGAAGCAAACAAAGGCGGACTTATACTGGAATGGCAAGGCATACAAGGCTTCCTTCCTGCTTCGCAATTAAAGAGTGAGCACTACCCTCGCGTAGAAGACTCTGACAAAGATAAAATATTGAAAGAGCTAAAGAAGATAGTCGGCAAAAAGCTTTCTGTCATCATGATCAACGCGTTGCCAAAAGAAGGTAAACTTATCTTCTCTGAAAAAGACAACAATCCGGAGGAACGCCGAGAGATCATAGGTAAGTACTCTGTGGGAGACGAACTTAACTGTGAAGTTGCCGGCATCGTGGATTTTGGAGTATTCCTAAAGATAGAGGAAGGCTTGGAGGGCTTGGTACACATATCTGAGCTGGACTGGGGGCTGGTAGAAGACCCTCGCCTCATGTTCAAACTTGGCGACAAAGTACGCGCAAAGATAATAGAAATAAAAGACGGCAAGATTTCTCTTTCTATAAAAGCCTTGAAGGAAAACCCATGGAAAGAATTTGAGGGCAAGCTTACAAAAGGCGACATCATAAAAGGAGTAGTGATAAAATTCAACAAGCACGGAGCGCTGGTTTCCATAAAAGAAGGCGTAGCTGGACTTGTACACAACTCTTTGTTTGGTGGGGAAAGCAAACTTCGCGAGAAGCTAGAGCTTGGTAAAACATACAACTTCCAGATAACACTATTTGAACCAAAAGAGCAACGTATGACACTAGCGTACCTAGAAGACAAGAAGTAGAAAACTATTGCACTAAAAAATCCCCTTCCGGGGATTTTTTAGTGTCTCTTAACATATAATACTTTTTATGATAAGATGCTTCAAAATAAAAATCACATAATTATGAAAAGAGTCTTACTTATTATCCTATCCTTACTAGCCCATAGGGATAAAAGTTATAGTCAAGATTGGCGCATTGTTACAGAAAGCGAATACAAAAGGCTACAATCTATAGGATCAGACTTTCTATTCAAAACTTATCAAGATAAACAAAATACATACTACTATTGGGTGGCAAAAAATATAGTTAAGACTCAAAGCAAGATGGGAGTTGAACCAAAAATTGAACAAGGAGATATTAAAATTCAAATTTATGGACATTTATCTACAAACTTACATTTCCCCCAAAAATCAGCTGGGGACACCTTTGTATTCAAAGAAGAACTTGCTGCTCAACTAGCCCTAGATTGCAAGTACGATAAGATACCCAGCAAGGTAAGTATAATAGCTAAAGATGACAGATATTCAGTTATTACAGATAATGAAAAAACGTATTTCATCTATAGAGAAGAAGCTATACTTATTGGATACACTCTTTTCATACCTAAAAAATATTATACCGAGCATCTTGAATTAAAAGTAAGATTTACATCTCTAAACGCTGAATACGAACTTGATGGTTTTGAAATCACAGTATATACACCATAGGGTAAAATGGTTGACCGAAACACAACTAAAATATTTTAGTTGTGTTTCTTTATTTATTAAACTCTGTCATTGCTTTTTCTTTTCCTTCTTTTGCGAGGACATTTAGCAAATCTTTGAATTTTAATTTTACCTCCTCTAGTTTTTTCATTTCAACCTTGGAAAATGCGCCGAGGACATTTGGCTTATGTAGTTTGCCGTCTTCCCCAACAATAGAAATACCTACGCGTAAACGCAGGAATTGTTTTGAACCAAGAACTGTGACGATAGACTTTATGCCATTGTGTCCTCCATCTCCTCTGTCATACGAAAGCCGGAGTGTTCCAAGAGGAAGGTCTATATCGTCTTGCACTACGAGCATAGTGTCGTTTGTTGCACCGAAATTTTTTAAAAGATGCGGTATTACTTGCCCTGAACTATTCATAAAAGTCTGTGGTTTTACAAAAATAAATTCTTTGCCTGAAACCTGTACCATACTGACATCGGCATTCATGTATTTATCTTCTGTCCAGTCGCTAGAAATGGCATCAAGAAGTATCCACGCTACATTGTGTCGTGTGTTTTTGTATTCCTCTCCAGGGTTTCCGAGGCCGATGACATGCATAACATATAGTTAACACACTTTTTTCTCTTGTGTCAACAAGATTGTTGTAGTAAAATTGTGGCATGGACAACGAAGAAAATAAAATACAAGCGATTAATCTTGGTGATCATACATACACAAAACCTAAAAAGGAAAATTCTTTTTGGGAAATTTTTAAGTTTGCACTGCTAGCACTAGTCATAGTGATCCCAATACGCACATTTGTAGCGCAGCCTTTTATAGTTTCTGGCAGCTCTATGGTTCCAACCTTTGAAAACAACGAATACTTGATAGTGGACGAGATCTCCTACCGTTTGCATCAGCCAGAGCGCGGAGATGTTATAGTCTTCCGATACCCAAATGACCCTTCAAAATTTTTCATAAAAAGAATTGTCGGCCTGCCAGGAGAAACACTTACGATAACTGGACAAAAGATTACTATAAAAAACAGCACCCACCCAGAAGGATTCACACTGGAAGAGCCGTATGTAAAGAATGAATCCACAGACGAGCGCACAGTACAAATACCAGACGGACAATACTTTGTAATGGGAGACAACCGCTCTGCAAGCTCGGACTCGCGCGCATGGGGTACATTACCGCGCAAAAACATCATAGGACGAGCTTTCTTGCGCATATTGCCTGTAGCTGAAGCGTCTGTACTCCCAGGAGATTATAAACAAACAAACTAGTTCCCTATGACAAAAAAAGAAACAACCAAAAAGCCGTCAAAAAAAGAACCTCTGACTTCACTAAAAGGCATGCGAGACATAATGGATGAACAGTACTATGACTTCCAAGGTTTTTTTGAAAAAGCACAAGAGATCGCCGTGTACTACGGCTTCAAGCCTATAAAACTGCCGACGATAGAGAAAGAGGAGGTATTTACATCTGCTGTTGGTGTCGGCACAGATATTGTTGAGAAAGAAATGTATACGCTAAAGACAAAAGGCGGCGAACACTTGGCACTACGCCCAGAAGGTACTGCAGGAGCAATGCGCGCATACATAGAGCACGGCATGCAGTCCTTGCCACAGCCGGTAATGCTGTATTATTACGGACCGTTTTTCCGCCACGACAACCCACAAAAAAAGCGCTATAGGGAGTTCCATCAGTTTGGTATGGAAATCATGGGCACAGAGAAAAGTATCGCCGATGCACTGATCATAAAAGTCTCCAGCATTATCCTAGAAGAAGCAGGGGCAAAAAATTTGGTTGTAGATATAAACTCTATAGGAGACAAAGATTGCCGCCCTCAATACATACGCGAGCTTACAAACTATTACAAAAAGCATCTAGCCTCCCTCGGAGCAATAGACCGCGAGCGACTAAAGACAAATCCCCTCCGCATACTGGACTCTAAGGATCCAAAAACTATAGAAGTAAACGAAAATGCTCCAGACTCCATGAGCTATCTTTGCAGCGAGTGCAAACACCACTTCAAAGAGGTACTAGAATACTTAGAGGAAATGGGCATAAATTACCGCATAAACAAAAGTTTGGTACGTGGGCTTTCGTATTATACAAAAACTGTTTTTGAGATAATAGAAATGGAAGGTGCAGAAGATGGCTCGCCGCTGACCATAACAGCAGGTGGCCGATACGACTACCTAGGCAAGCTCCTTGGCTCTAAAAAAGACATTCCTGCCATCGGTGTGGGCATGGGAGTAGACAGGATAGTAGAAAGCGACTGGTACAGCAAGCTGCATCCGCGAATAATAAAAAAACCGAAGGTATACTTCATTCAGCTTGGATTTGAAGCCAAACTAAAAAGTATGAATGTTATAGAGATACTGCGCAAAGCAAAAGTTCCTATAGTACAAGCCCTATCAAAAGACAGCCTCGGTGCACAGCTTGCTGTAGCAGAAAAGCTGAGCATACCATACACGATAATCTTTGGACAAAAAGAAGCATTGGAGAACTCTGTGATAGTCCGTAATATGAGCAACAGGTCTCAACAAACTGTAAAGATAGAGAAACTCGCCGAATATCTGAGGGAATTAAAATAGTATGATAAAGATAGTGCAAAAGGAAGATCCGGTCCTTCGCAAGATTGCCAAAGAAGTTTCTGAAAAAGAAATCGGATCAAAAGAAATAAAAAAAGTGCTGGCAGATATGAGCCGAGCACTTTTAGAGCAGGACGACGGCGTAGCTATAGCAGCGCCACAGATAGGTGTTTCCAAGCGTATCTTTGTAGTGTCCGGTAAAATTTTTGAGGAAGATTTCACTCGTGGACAAGGCTCTCAAACACACTCAAATACACCGACACACAAAGACCTAGTTTTTATAAACCCGATAATTACAAAAATATCTAAGGACAAAAAAAGCCTACAGGAAGGATGTCTGTCTGTACGCTGGCTATATGGCAAAACGAAACGTGCAACGTCTGCCACAGTAGAGGCCATGGACGAAAACGGCCAAACTTTTGAATACAAGGGCCGAGGCCTTATGGCGCAAATATTCCAGCACGAGATAGACCACCTAAACGGTATACTTTTCCACGACCACGCCAAAGATGTAAAGGACATTCCGCCAGAGAAGAGCCGAGATAAAAAACATCATGACAAAAAGTAACTTATCTATAGCATTTTTTGGAACACCCGAATTGACCAAAACTATTTTGGATGAAATGGTATCTGCAGGTTTTGCCCCAAAAGTAGTAGTGACGATGCCTGACAGAAAGTCAGGCAGGAAAATGCTTCTAACTGCGCCCGCAGCCAAAGACTGGGCACTGGCACATGACACGCAAGTACTTCAGCCAGAGAAACTGGACGAGCATTTTATGGCAGAATTTAAAAAACTAGGGATAGATGTGTGTGTAGTGGTGGCATATGGCAAGATATTGCCGACAGAGCTTCTACAAATACCAAAATATGGAATGTATAATGTACACTATTCTCTCCTTCCTGAACTACGCGGAGCCACGCCTGTAGAGTCTGCGATACTGCTTGGAAAGACAGAGACTGGTGTCACCGTACAGAAGATAGCTCCAAAACTAGACACAGGAGACATTATTGTGCAAAAAAAGCTACCCATAAACAAGGATGAGAAAACACCGGAGTTACGCAAAAAACTAAATGAAATAGCTAAAAAAATGGTAGTAGAAACCCTAACAAATATAGAAGCAGGTACACTTTCTGTTAATATCCAAGACGAAAACAGAGCAACTTATTGCAGTAAAATAAAAAAAGAAGATGGCAAAATAGACTTAAATGGAGATGATATAGAAAACTATAATAAATACCGTGCCTATTTTGGTTGGCCTAATGTATACTTTTTTGATGTAGATGGCAAGCGTATAGTTGTGAAAGAAGCTACACTTATAGGCGGCAAGTTTACTATATTACGAGTAACCCCCGAAGGGAAAACTGAAACGAATTGGCCTATTACTTTGAAGTAAAAGGATTGCGTTTTGAAATCCCCTTAAGCATCTTCTTCACACTTCGCGCGCCTCTCCTAAACAAAGTGTCTTTTTTGTCTTTCATGGAAACCAGCGCCACCATTGCTTCTTCTTTTACATCGTCTATGGCACTATACAAATCTTCTTTATGAGAAACCGTGCGCACATCACTTCCTATACCAGAAATTGTCAGCTCCGCCATATAAACGTCTCCGCTTTTATGGTGAGCTGTAGTTTTACCTACTTCCATATACACAAAAGGCTGATCTTTATACCTACTCAAAAACTTATCTAACGCAGACACCCTTTTTTCCGCATAATCTCGTATAGCATCCGTAAGTTCCATTCCTGTTGCTTTTAGTTGAAGTTTTGACATATATTTTGCAAGGCACGAACCCTGCTTGTTAATTTGATAAAAGACCTACCTTTATTATACTAAATCAACCTAAAATAAAAAGCAGGTCGTTTAGCCTGCTTTTAACCATGCTTTTTGCATTAGTTGTTTTTTGAAAGATACTCAAGTTCTCTATCTTCCATCGCTTTACTTATCCTATGGTTCACCGATACCTTCAAAGTATTTATCTTGTAAAGACTTGCGAATTTGTGATGGGGTGGTTTATCCACAGTTTTATCTAAAACAGAATAATCTGCTTTATCATTCCATTGGAACCCGGTATCTATGCGATTTGCGATAATCTGATTTTTACAGACTTTTGTATCGAGCCACACACAGAATTCCTTTTGTGTCATCCGTAGTATCCTTTGGTATTTGTGGAACATTAATTTCCTTTTATCCCATCCGTATTTCTTGCAATAATACTTAATAAGGTGAGGACCCATATAAGGTATCCTGAAGTAGGATAGCCTGTAGTCCAGCCTAGCTCTTAGATTTCTTAGCTCGAAAGATTTTTGCATTTCTGGGCTATCTGGATTTTTAGCAGAAACCGAACTGCCAAAGAAAGTCTTAACGTAATCCGGCAAATTTAAATCCAGCTCGTATTCATCTAGGCACTTTTCAAAAGCCTTTATGCCTCTACCTTTTGCAAGTTTTTCAAGCTCATCCATTATGTAATGTTTATCAACATCAAACAAAGCAAAGGCGAATACACAATCTATACTTGCCCTAAGATATTGCTTTTCTTCAGTTATTAGTTCATCCAGGTAACCTATTATTTGTCTGTTCATATTATTTAGTTTTTTATTTTTCACACTTTATCACATATAACAAGACATGTAAATAGTCTGCCTACTCTCCAAAATTTTTGCAATTTAGATCAATTTTTGTTAATATTTACTGGTACAAAATTGTATTCCCCGGTAGCTCAGCGGTAGAGCGACCGCCTGTTAAGCGGTTGGCCGTAGGTTCGATCCCTACCCGGGGAGCCAGTCAGTATGAAGCCCAAAATTCGGCTCGCGCGAAGCGCGAGCAAGTGTGGCGGAAAACATTAGTATTTATTTCTATCAATCAGTCGTTAATAATTATATTAATAATGATTGAGCCAAAAATAAAAACCCCTATTGCTGTCCAAACACCCCAAGATAAGGCGACGATACTTAAAATTATAACAATAATCAATTTCATAATTTATTTTAGAAAATATACTATATTATAAACACAATAGAGTCAAAAATAAAAAATATACCGAAGATATTCGCTTTACATATTTATAAAAAATACTTGTTAAATAACTCTACTGCCGGCTCGTTAGTGTACTCACCATGAGATATAGCAAGCCGCATGGCAAGTATCATTTCGTTTGGCTCGCCCACACAATCGAGCGGCTTAAAACCTTCTATACCTAAAATTCTACGGAAAAGTGGTAACAGACTTTTTTTCGCATACAAATCTCCTCCAAACATTTGCACAACTTCTCTTTTTGGTAAAAATGCAGAAAAGCAAGCAAAAAGAAAAACACATTTAGGGCAATTTCTACACCAGTACGCTTTACGAAAAAGGAGTTGGATCGGCCACGGAAGCCAAAAGTAGTTATTACAACTAGTAAAGTACGGTAAGTATTTTGGATATTTCACGAAACGCTTTACTATTTCTATCTCGTTATATTGCCGCAACAGAGAGCTGGTAGAAATACTCGGAGTTATAAACTTTTGTATGTATTCGTTTATAATTTTTTCTGCTTCTGAAGACTTGCACCATTGGTGATTTACTTCTAACCCACGATAGGTCAAGTTGCCGAAGTCTGCGCTTTTTTCATTTGAGAAAATTATAGAATTGTAACCTAAAAGCTCTGAAATTAAAACAGCAATAAAAGTAAATGTTGAGACAGATGGATATGCTGTAGAAACACCAAATAATGATGCTATAAATTCTACTCGTCCATCTCGTTTACGATCAACTTCTACAGTTTTTGCACCAACAATCTTGGCGATGCGTTTATGTGCAAATGTTGGAGCAAAAGAGAAAAAATCAAAAAGCACGCCAGATTCTTTTAAAATTTCTGCAGACAAGATAGAATCTTTTCCTGCGCCATTTAAAAGAAGCGTCCGCGCTGGCAAATCTATATATGCGAGCGCTGGTGCTACAGCACTTTCGCTATACGGGAAAGATATTAAGTCGCGAAAGTTCATCTGCATATCATAGAAAAACTCACCCAGACCATTTAGATATAAAGTATTCCAAAACTGTGCTTGTTCTTTAGTGAGAACAAAACTGTCTATCCGTATATCTCGTGTTGGGAATACTTGCCAATAGTTTATACCAAGCATAAGTAAGAGCGCTTGTAATGTGGTCTCTAATGTCAACTTTGGTACTTTTTCCCACACATCTGGTTTTAACCCCTTTAACACAAGAACATCTTTGTAAGTTCTTTTCTTTTTATTTTGAAATTCAACTTTGTAATAAAAAGAAATAATGGAACGCCTTGTGTCTATTTTATACTTTTCGAAAGTAAAATTTTTTGCCCGTGGTATTTTATTACTCCACAACATTTGATTATTATATCACAGTAAAATTAACAAAATTCTCCAATTCTTGATTTTTATTTTTTTATAATAAAATGATAATAGACTCAAAAATATAATAAACTTATTTTATATAAAAATTCTAATCTCAACAAAAAAAACCCCACCATAAAGATGAGGTTTTTGTATTCATAAAGTTTGCATTTTCCATATTGTAGATACTGGAAAAACATTTCCTTTTCTTGTACGCGTATTGTAATAAAATGCGCGCTTCTCTGATTTACCAGCATCAATTGAACCAGATAATCCTTGAACAAAAAACTCTCCAATCCAACTTTCGCCTGAACCATCTTCCGGACCTGCAAGATGCACGGTTGCGTTAAACTTTTTTCCAATATCCATTGTGCTTTTTACCGCGCTAATATTAATGGAAAATTGAATTGTCTTTCTATCAAAAAGACTTGCTTGTAGGTCATATTTTGATGGACCATTTGTGATTGCACATAATTCCTTGGGAAGTAGTGCTTCTTTTAGTGTGATTACCATAACGATAATTATTGATTTTTTAAGAACAAAATGAGGTTACGACCCTCGTATACGTTGCTGAATAACTCAGTCGTTTTTGTATTCTAGCATACTCCTGTGTAAAAGTCAAGCTGTTTTACTTCTAATATTCCATAAACAGGTTGCTTATATTAAAATCAAAATCGCTAGGCCTATGGCTATGCGATAAAACCCAAAAATTTTAAAGGAATTTTTTTCTATATATCTCAAAAGCCATTTCATGAATACAAGCGCGAAGATAAAGGACAGTACGAATCCAGATGCAAGCAATGCATACTCGTGGCTATTCCAAGCCACCGGGGTTTTTATGAGATCATAGAAAGAAGCAGCTGCGATGGTGGGTATGGCAAGAATGAAAGAAAATTCCACTATCGCCTTGCGTGGTATCTTCATAGCCAAGCCGCCCAATATGGTCGCGGCAGAGCGAGAAACTCCAGGCACCACCGCTAACGACTGTGCAACGCCTATCCAGAAACTTTGCGTGTAAGAGATACTATCCAAGCTTTCTACTTCTATATCCGCGCCCGGTTTATCATTTTTATGGAAGAATTTCTCAAAAAGCAAAATAGCAACACCACCTAAAAGCAGTGCCAATGCTATGGTATGCATGTTTTCAAACAGAACATTTTTTATAACTTTGTAAAATAGAAAGCCGATGATGGATGTCGGGATAAACGCCAAAAGCACTTTGGTAAAAAGTGCTTTGCTGGTCAAAACTTTTTTTGCATACAGCAGCACCGCCGCAAGCATTGCCCCAAGCTGTATTACAATAACGAAAGTTTTGAAGAACTCACTGTGGTCTATGGAGAGCAAGTGTCCAGCCACTAGCAAGTGTCCAGTGGAAGAAACAGGCAGAAACTCCGTAAACCCTTCAATGATACCGAGAACTATCGTGTGCCAAAATTGCATAAAATTTTAATAGCTATTTATGACTTCTTTGAATGCTGATAGCGTGTTTGCATCTGAGTTTACCCGCCAGTCTTTCTCTTTGTTTTCGTTAAACCATACCCATCCCACAACACTTGGGTAATTCTTTATATTCGTACCAAGACCGGTGCGTACCCAATCTGCTTTTGCAGAGCCTTGCGCAGAAGACATGGATGTGAGGATGATAGGCTTGTTGTGGACAGAAAGCTTAGTAATAGCGGGTCCAAAAACTTCGTCCCATGTCTGCCATGGAGAGCCGAAGTTAAACCCATCTATACCTATATAGTCCACATACGCATCACCCGGATAGTAATCTTCATATTCGTTGTCAGTTGTGTCTGGCACAGAGTCATTATTCATTGTCCAGCCAAACTTCACATTTGGGACGTTTTGGAAAAAGTTGTGTATATATCTGTATGCAAGGACATGTTTTGCTGGAGTATTGCCGTTGTTTACCCCAGACCAAGGCTCCCAGTCTCCGTTTGCCTCTTCAAAAGGTATAAGGATGACCTGCCCACCGAAAGATTTTGCATCAGCTGCAAACTGGGTAAAGTAAGAGTCCCAATTGCCAGCCAAGATAGAGTCGTAATTGAAGTTTGGCTGTGAATCGGTCGGTAAATTGTAATCTTTTGCCTCCCAATATATGAGAGTGGTCTTGCCGGCATTCTTCAACGGATTTGCGAAGCTGAAAGGAAACTGGTTTTCGTTGCCCCAGTGTACAAATACTCCAGCCATTTTTACAGGTTTACCCACAAGGCTCTCAAACGCAGTTATATTCGCTGGCTGCCAGCCGTTGAATACACCCCACATATAGCCGATATTTTGCGGCTGTGGCGTTGTTATGAGCGGATTTGGCGTTGTCGCTGGTGTAGTAGATGTATTGGTATTTGAGGAGCTTGAATTACCAGTATTCGTGTTTGTTGTATCAGTTGTACCAGTATTTTGAGTTGTATTTGGTGTATTTGAGCTACTACTATTTGTATTTTGTGTATTGGATGATTTAATAGGACTTTGGAAGTTAAAAAGTGACTGTTTTGGCACATTTTTATTCTCCCTGAAATGCATTTTCATACGGGCCACTGCAGCTTCGTTTTGGATTATGTTGTGCTTCACCAAAACCATTTCGATGTCAGATTTATGAGAAATAATAACAAAAGCCAAAACTGCAAGCAATGCAAAAGAAATGATATTTTTCATATCTTTCAAGTATAGCAAGCCGTTTAGCACCGGTCTAGTTTAGCAGTGGGAGCACATCCTTGACAGTTTTTACATCTGTATTTGTCGTAGCCAGATAGTCTACGATGCTTTGCAGGTTCTCTGGAGTTACACTATATGTTTCCCCTTCGTGATCAACTTGGTGGAACATAAGTATAAGCCATACATGCGCGTTGTTTGCAGCATCTATCCAAGACTTCACTATAGACAAAGGGGTATCTACATTTACAGACTGTACACGCAGGTCAAACTTGTCTGCAGATTTTGAGTTAAAGCCTGCCTGTACACCACGAGCCAATGTATAGCCGGCATTTTGTGCCATAGACTTCACAGAAGCATTTGTATCCCCGTATGGATACGCTAAGGTTGTAACAGTACCACCTATGATAGACTCAATAGTAGACTTTGAATTTACAAGTTCTGCTTGAGCTGTCGCCTCATCTAGCTGTGTTAAGAATGGATGAGTTATAGTATGAGAGCCAACTTCATGTCCGGCATTTTTTATTTCCACTATCTCTTCCTGGCTAACGTAGAAAGAATTTTCTTTAACAACAACATCATCTATCGTAATCTCCCCCGCACTATCAAGCCTGTTGAATAGAGTTATAGAAGATATATTTGCTGGTGAGTAAAATGTCATGTCTAAGGACTTCCATTGTCCACCTGTGGAAGGCAAGGTAGCCAAGTCACTGTATTCTACGGTACTATCTGCATAGGTATACCTCGCTGTTATCTTTGTGCTTGTTGTGGACTTGTACTTCTCTGCAAAACGGTAAACCTGGTCCTCGTTTGTCGCCACATCTGCAAAGACCCACTTTGCATCTCCGTCAGTGTAGTTAGAGATAGATACTTTTACAGCTTTGTCAGTGTTGTAGCCCGCAACCGGATATTCAAATGAAGAATCATTTGTGCCCCAGTAACCCTCTACCCATCCATCTGGTATACCAGCATTGTCATTTTCTAAAGATGGATTATTGACCAAGTTTGGAATACTTCCCGCCAAGCCAGAAATAATATAGAAACTTCCTTTCATGCCATGTGAAGCAAGTATAGGCAAAGCATTTGTATAGTGAGATATCCACCCATCATCAAAAGTCAATGAAACGACGCCATGATCCAGAGAATCACTATTTGGATATTTTGCTACCAGCGAGAAATTATCCGTGGTAAGTTCTCCGACAGAATTCAGGACGTGAAAAATAGTTATCGCGACAGCATTTGGATTTGTCTCTATTTCCTGTTTTACAAAACTCCATGTGTCGCCAGTGGGAGGAAGTACCGCAACTTGCTCAAAGTTCTGAGATCCATCAGTGTATGTATATCGGGCCATAAGCGTAGTAGATGTGTTTGCTTTGTAAGACTCAGAGTACACATATTCTATACCGCCGCTGATTGCTACATCGTCAAAATACCATTTACCGTCTCCGTCTACATAGTTAGAAATAGATACTTTTACAGCTTTGTCTCCATGTATACCAACAACCGGATATTCAAATAAAGCATCATTTGTGCCCCAGCCGCCTGAATGCCAATTTATAAGCTGACCATTTGCATCAGATATTTCCAAAGATGGATTTAAGATAAGATTATCTGCATCTGAAACATTATACACTTCAAATGGAACATCAAAACTTATTGTTTTGTTATTTGCCACGTCTTTTGCCACAGCATGCACAGAGTGTAGGCCGTTTGAGACACTAGTAGTATCGAAGTGCTCAGAAACAACTACTCCATCGACTTCGTAAACCAAACTAGCAACACCCACATTGTCCGAAGACAAAGACATAAAATCTATCGAGCCAAAAATAAGCTGATTTGGCGCAGGATAAGTCATTTTCACAACTGGGGCTTCTGTATCCCCTGGGTCAGTATTTCCTGGGTTTGTATATCCAGAATTTGAAGGAGCTCCAGGCAGAATGATTATAGGAGTATTGGTGTTGTTTAGATTATTATTTATTACTACATTTGATTGAATATTTGGTGTTGGGTTAGAATTTGGAATATTAACAACACTATCTGACTCAAGAACATTATGGTTATTGGACTCAGTTATATTTTTTTTATCTTCTCCCTTTATAGGGGTTGTTTCTTTTTTTATATCTATCTTTTCAGGATCCTTTTTTAATGTATCCGAAATATCTACTACAGTAGCATTAGATGAAGTTTTATCATTTACGTCAACACCTCCATTAATCATATCTTGATTACCTTCCATGGATTCTTGTGTCAACGTTACAGCATCTATTACTGAAGCTGTATTAAACTTTTTGACTAATTTACTAAAAGCACTAGAATGGGTAAGATTGTTTACACCGTATACTAACGCACTGATCACCAAAAGGGTAACAAGCGACTTGAGCCATAGAGGCATGTTTTTTTGTTGTGGTAACTTTGGTATGAATTTCATAAGCAAAAATGTTAATTTCTATTAAATGGCTAATACACGGCAATAATCCTCAGCTATAAGCATACGAAGAAGAAGACCATTTTCTTTTTGGGTACCTGTATATGGCACTATGCCGTGCGCTTCGGCAATCTTTTGTCTTTCACTGAAACTACTATTTATGCCCTTATTTGTCAAGTAGTTTGACAAGGATACTTCTGTTGGTCTTATGCTGGTTGGGACTTGGCATCTGGGACCGCCTTTGTCCGAGATACTTATGCTTGGTGTGACAGATACACTCGCATGCAAAACATCTACAGCTTCGGCTGTATTATTTTCTTTTACCCTCTCTAACATACGACTATCCTTCACTATACTTACAATAGACGACGAGCTTTTAACAGTTTTGTATAAGATTAACCCAGCCTGCAAAGAAACCAGTACAAATATTATAGAAATGATAAATATCGAAAAAATTTTTGGAATTATTTGCTTTTCTTTAATTTTTGTTTTCATATAAGTTTTTTAACATAAAGAAAAAGCTGATAAACTTTTTTTATCAAAATAATCAAGATATGCACCAATGTTGAAAGCCCTAAAAATGATACGGGTATATTCATAAATTTATACAGACGTCAGCATCTCTACCCTCTCTGGCTTGAACCATACAAGATTTTTGCGTTTTAATATAACCTCTTTGATAAATTGTTCCCAAAAAATATAGGCGTTAATGTACATGAAGATGAAATAGGTAAAAGGTGCAAGCAGCAGATCTATGCGTTTCTCCCTTATACAAGCGTAAATAGAAAATACTAAAGTGATAGCAAAATAGGGTAATAATAAGAAAAGTGCTACTTTTAGATTCAAAATAGGCATAAGAAGCGTAATGCTGGAAAAAATCAGACCCTCTATGTACATAAGAGACAGCTCTAGAGACTGCTTGGGTTTTAGAACTATAGAGAAATGCTTCACAAGGTTCTGCCATCCTCCACCAAACCAGCGGCGCATTTGGTTTATGTATGACTTCAAAGTTGCTGGGTCCTGGGTCAAAACTATTGCCTTTCTGTTGTAAGCAATCTTGAAGCCAAGCTTATGCAGTTTGTAAGTAAAATCTAAATCTTCAGTGATGGTATCATGGTCGAAAGTCAGATAATTCTTAAAAATTTCTGTGCGGAAAGCGCCCGCCGCACCAGGAATAACAAACATAAACCCAAGATAACTTTGCGCCAATTTGTGCAAATTCTGCCCTATAGAGTAATCCACCGCTCGGCAACGTGTCAGCCAGTTGTATTTCATACTGCGCACATACCCTCCGGCAGCAGCCACCTTTGGATCGTCAAATTCTTTTACAATTTCCTTAGCGAAATCTTTGTCCAGTATCGTGTCTCCATCTGTGGTCACAACAATATCGCTAGTTATAAACTGAAGTCCATATTCTTGCGCACTAGATTTGTTGCCGGTATTTTTTGGAGTTTTTATAGCGTGTATTTTGCCCTTGTATTGCTTAAGTATTTCTGGGGTTCTATCTGTACTAGAGTCATTGACTACCAATATCTGATCCAGCTTTACTGTTTGAGCCAAGCACGACAAAATACACCTTTCAATGGTTTTTTCCTCGTTGTAGCAAGGAATCATTATAGAAATTGTCTTTTTCTGCCGTTCCATAAAATGGTTAAAACTGCGCCAATATACCACAAAATAATAAACTTTGCAAGTACATCATATTTACAAAGAAAAACGCCCCTTTCTCAAGAAAGCGTTTTTGAAATGAACCGCGCAAGATTGCGCAAATGCTGTTTTAGAAGTTAAGAGAAAGCTGTATCGCTTGTATTCTGCTTGTTGCAGACTTTTCTTTTTTTGCTGCATTTTGAGCAGCCTTTCTCTTTACATCTTTTATGTACAAGCTGACAAACTTTACCCACTTGGCTGTCTCGTTTTTGAAAAAAGCTGGGCAATTTCTGAGGACTATAGAAGTCCAAGAATTCTTTTGATAGAGAGGATACTTTTCCTTTAAGGATTTCTCTGTATCCCAAGACTTTATAATCTCACCAATACGAGAGTTGTAGTCAACAACATTTTTCTTCACATAGGCCAAAAACTGGTCGTTTGTGACATTTGTTTTTTCTTTCATTATTTTGTGATTTTTTTATATTATAAAAGCCACAAAATTTTTGTCAAACATTTTAGAGTTTTTTCTTGGTTTTTGACTTATTTTTTGTTTTTTTAGATGTTTTTGAGGTAGTTTTTATTTTATTTTTGGGTTTTTTGCTCCTGCAATAGTCACATTTGCACGGAGTACAATATTCTTTCACATATTCTTTACCGTAATCATAAGTAACCTCTTCACCTGCTTTTATATCCTTGATTGCAGAAATTAAAATCTTACCCTTTTTTATATCTACCTCTGCATTTGGTCTATGGGAGTGATTTATATATCGGGCAAGATTTTCCCTGCCTTTTCCGTCTATCGTTATTTTTGGATTTATTTCAAAAAGGTACTTGCCCCCTCGCCTATCTGCTTCGGCATGAGTTATCTCTTCGCCTACATACTCTATGATAAACTGCTTTTTCTTTATTGACTCTCCGGCAAAAAGACCAAGGCCAGAGAAAGAACGTTTGCGTATAAGTTTCATAATAGAACAATTATACTTACACGACAGAAAAATGAAAGTGTGGATAAAGAAACACGGTGTTATGTTAAAATTTCTGCATGAATAAGCTCGAAAAAGTTCTGAAGAAAATCAAAAAACCAGCAGATATACAAAACTACCTGAATAGCATAGCATTCAACTTTGAAAAAGACGGCGAGACATGTATGTCCCCTAAAAATGTGGCAAAAGAAGCCAAAGCACATTGCTTAGAGGGGGCAATTTTTGCGGCGGCAGCCCTTAGGGGCATCGGGCTGCCGCCGCTTCTCTTTGACTTGAAGAGCACAGCAAAAGACTTTGACCATGTCGTGGCTATTTTTAAATCTGGAGATAAATGGGGAGCTATAAGCAAGACAAATCATGCTGTACTGCGTTACCGAGAACCCATATACCCAACACTGTATTCACTCGCACTTTCATATTTCCACGAATATTTTCTAGATAACGGAACAAAGACATTGCGAAGCTTCTCTAGCCGGCCATACAGACTGCCAACAAAAGATCTGAGCTGGATAAATAGCGACCAAGACCTGTGGGAGATCGGTGCTGCGCTGGATGAGGCGCCACATAAAGAATTACTTTCCAAAGCGAATATTAAGAATTTACGAAAAGCTGATAAGATAGAGATAGCAGCCGGCAAGCTGGTTGAAAATAAAAAATGAAAATTCACAGATTTATTTATCCGCTCAAGTCGGAGGACAAAGAAATATCTATACAAGACGGTGCTTTAGTAAAACAATTTACAAAAGTCTTGAAACTAAAAGCAGGCGAGCATGTTGTGCTGACAGACGGCGCTGGTTTACAATCCCTTTGCGAAATTGTAGACGTAAAGAAAAAAGAAGTTACACTGAAAGTTTTAGATACAAAAGAAAAAAATACAGAAGGAACAGCCGAAAAGAAAGTAATACTTTATGCTTCCGTATTGAAAAAAGAAAATTTTGAATTTATTGCCCAGAAAGCCACAGAGATCGGCGTCGCAGCCATAGTGCCTATCATATCTTCCCGCACCATAAAGACAGGCTTAAACGAAACCCGCTTGGAAAAAATCATCCGCGAAGCCACAGAACAGTCCGGCCGAAGCACTATTACGCACCTTTTCCCTGCTATGGATTTTGAAGAAGCGCTGTGGCACTCACTAGAGAATAACGACAAAACAGTTTTGTTTGATGTTACAGGAAATACGCCATACGAAACTGGTAACGACATTGTCGGGGCTTTCGTTGGCCCTGAAGGCGGCTGGAGCGAATCGGAAATATCCCTTGCCAGAAGCAGCGGTGCGGAAGTTTGGTCTTTAGGTAAATACACATTGCGCGGAGAAACAGCTGCAATCATAGGCGCTTATGTTGCCCTAAGAAACTAGCTCTGTGGAGTGGCGTAAGTCCGTATTTTTTTATTGCATCATAATGCGCTTTTGTGCCATAACCTTTGTGTAAATGAAATCCGTATTCTGGATATGTTTTTGAATATTTTTTCATTAAATTATCGCGCGAAACTTTTGCCACAATAGAGGCAAGAGATATTATGCTTTCTTTTTCATCCCCTTTTATTATTGTTTTTTGTCTGACAAATTCCGCGGGTGCTTTTAAGCCACCATCCAGTAAAATTGCCGCTGTAGTGTCACGAGTCAATGCATGCAGAGAATTATTTAAGGCTTTAGATACAGCAGGAGCAATACCGATTTCATCTATCTCTTTAGCCTCAACATAAGACACAGCGAAATTGCACTTATCTTCACTTTTCCATCCAAGCACCAAATCAAACCATTTTTCTCTTTGTTTCTCGGAAAGCTTTTTGGAATCACGCAAAAGCAGCCCTTTTGGAAAATTGCGTACGGGACTGCCTTTCCACATAAAAGCGCCCACGCATACAGGCCCAGCTATCGGCCCCCTACCCACCTCGTCAATACCAATGCAAATAGCTTTTTTGTCCATACCTTCCATAATACTCGATTTGCTATACTATAGATACACAATATGTCCTCGAAATTCATACACTTACATACGCACAGCCACTATTCACTGCTTGATGGACTTACCAAAATACAGCAGATGGTAAAAATTGCAAAAGACGCGGAGATGCCCGCTATCGCCCTTACAGACCATGGCAATATGTATGGAACTATAGAATTCTACAAAGAATGCAAGAAAAATGGAATAAAGCCAATAATCGGCGTAGAAGCATATATGACCTCCGGCAGTAGACATGACAAAAGTGCCAGCGACCCAAACGGTAAGAAATACTACCATCTTATACTATTGGCAAAAAACAAAACTGGCTATAAAAACTTGATAAAGCTTGTAACCAAAGCAAACCTTGAAGGCTACTACTACAAGCCTCGCATGGACAAAGAGCTTTTGTACGAAAATAGCGAAGGTATCATTTGTTTATCTGGCTGTATGGGTGGAGAACTTTCACAAACTATCCTAAAGGGTGATATAGAAAAAGCAAAAACTTTGATAAATGAATATCAAAAGATTTTTGGTAAAGAAAATTATTTTATAGAAATACAATCTCATCCAACTATAGAGAATGACAAGAAACTACGAGACGCCCTGATAGTACTCGCAAAAGAGCATGGCATACCAGTTGTAGCAACTCAAGACTCTCACTACCCTTGCACAGAAGACCACCACGCACATAGCACACTGCTTAGGATAAATACCAGCATAGACGGTAAGGAGGGCTTAGAGTTTTCTCAAGATGACTTTTCTCTAATAAATGAAGCTAAAGCACGTGAATACTTCAAGGACGCACCAGAGTCTGTGGACAACACTTTAATGGTCGCAAACATGTGTGAAGAGTACGACTTGGAGCTTGGCAAGGCCTATTTCCCTTATTATGAAATAGCTTCCGGCAAAACTGCCGACGAAGAACTGCAAGACTTGGCATATAAAGGTTTTGCCTTCAGAAATCTGGAACAAAACAAAACATATTTGGACAGACTTGAATATGAGTTAAAAGTGATACGAGACAAAGGATACCCCGGGTACTTTCTTGTTGTTGCAGACCTGCTGCGTTTTGCTAGAGAAAACGGCATTCTAACAAACATCCGAGGATCAGTGGCAGGGTCATTGACCACATACCTTGTCGGAATCACAAACGTAGACCCAATAGAATACAAACTGCCATTTGAGAGATTTTTAAATCCCGAGCGTCCCTCGCTACCAGATATAGACATGGACTATGCCGATAACAGACGCGAAGAAATGCTCTTATACGCAAAGAGAAAATATGGTGAAGATAAAGTAGCTCAGATAGGAACTTTTGGAACTATGATGGCCAAAGGCGCAGTGCGTGATGTCGCTCGAGCTCTTGGTTACCCATATACTACAGGAGACAGACTTTCTAAATGGATACCACTTGGCTCACAAGGCTTCCCCATGACTATAGATCACGCCATGGAGCTTGTACCAGAACTTGCCGAATCTTATAGAACAGAAAAAGATACAAAAGAAATTATTGACCTCGCAAAGAAACTTGAAGGCTGTGTACGCCATGTTTCTGTGCATGCAGCCGGCGTAGTGATAGCACCAACAGAACTTTACAATTACACTCCTGTGCAATACGACCCTAAAGGCGGAGCGATTATCACCCAGTATGACATGCATGCGGTGGAAGATGCTGGATTGCCAAAATTTGACTTTCTGGGCATCAGAAACTTAGCAATACTTTCAGACGCCGTGCGTATAGTAAAAGAAACGAGAAATATTGATATAGACATAGAGCGTATAGATATAACAGACAAAAAAACATTTGAACTTCTGGCCAAAGGAGAAACAGAAGGACTTTTCCAGCTCAATGGTTCCGGCATGACAAGATATTTAAAAGAATTACGCCCCAGCACTATCCATGACATAAATGCTATGGTCGCCCTGTATCGCCCCGGCCCGATGGAATCTATACCAGAATATATAAAACGTAAACACAACAATTCACTAGTAAAATATCTTGATCCAAGAATGAAAGAAATACTAGACCAATCATACGGGGTTATAACCTACCAAGATGATGTGATGATGATATCTATAAAACTTGCTGGATATTCTTGGCTGGAGGCAGATAAGCTACGCAAAGCCATGGGAAAAAAAATACCAGCGGAGATGGAAGCTCAAAAGGAAAAACTTTTACACGGCTTCCAGGAAAATGGGTTGACGGACAAAAAATCTATGCAGCTTTGGAAACTAATAGAACCATTTGCCGCATACGGCTTCAATAAAGCACATGCTGCCTCGTATGGCCGAGTAGCATACCAAACAGCCTATATGAAAGCAAATTTCCCTGTAGAATACATGACTGCCATTTTGACCGCGGAGTCTGGCGACGTAGAAAAAATAGCGGAAATAATAACTGAATGTAAAAAAATGAATATCGAGGTTTTACCGCCGTCTATAAACGCCAGTTTCGGTGGATTTACAGTTATAGACCATGCACTAGAGCAAACAGGTAAAGGCACTATTCGTTTTGGACTTTATACAATCAAAAACCTGGGAACAGATATTTCAGACGCTATAATAACAGAGAGGAAAAATGGAGGTAAGTTCATAAATATAGGTGACTTTCTGGACAGAGTAAAGCACAAAAACGTAAATAAGAAGTCCCTTGAAGCGCTTATAAAGTCTGGGGCAATGGATGACCTAGGAGATAGAGGAATGCTCTTTGGGAATATTGAGGGTATGCTTGAATATAACAAAGAGGTAAAAAAAGTAAGTTCTGACCAGGCTTCACTCTTTGGCGATATGGAAATAGCCTCCGCAACATTTTCACCCAAAAATTCCCCTGAAGTAGGCAAAGAAGAAAAGCTGGCCTGGGAAAAAGAATTGCTTGGCCTTTATATATCTGGTCATCCGTTGGACAAGATACAGGAGAAACTGGAAAATATGGCATTTAACATTAAAAAGGTTTTTGATGAAGTAGAGGCAGAAAAGTCTGTCACGATAGCAGGAATCATAGAAAATGTACGGGTAGTTATGACAAAGAAAAATGAACGCATGGCTTTCATAAAACTGGCAGATCTGACAGGGAGCATAGAAGCAGTTGTATTTCCAAAAATGTTTCCGGATGTTCAATCCATCATTTTACCAGACAACTGCATAGCTGTCGTAGCTAGAGTATCTATGCGAAATGATGAAAAAAGTTTGGTAATAGAAAGAATGAAAAAAATATAAATAGCACAAAACCCGCCGTATGGCGGGTTTTGTGCTATATTCTTTAGTCCTGTATTGGTTCGGGTGAAATATCCTTCATTATTTTCATAACTTCACCGGCATAGTTTGGAACTATAGACGGAGGATTGTATTTCTGAAGTATTTCTTTAACGCTCTTGTCCGCGTAGTGATGATCAGTATTTGGGTTGTTTCCGCCAAGATTTCGTCCGACAGTTTCTATAGACTTATCCATAGTATCAAAACTTATCTTACACGAACCCCATCCAAATGGGCTGTTTTTCACTTTCTTACAAGCATACTTTCCGCCAGTAGACTCGCGCATAGCGATGGCTGGCAAGAGACGATAATCAATATCGTTCTCAAACGCGACTTCGGCCATTTTGCGGCCATATCCTTCAAGTGGAGCGTCGTGTTTTTTGAAATATGCATCAATCTTTTCACCTTGGGCATCTAGAAGCGCATTCTGGTTACGAAGAGCTTCATCTGCTTCATTCTGTTGTATACTTACGTTTTCGCCAGTCAGTATCGTCGGGATTCCCGCGTTAGCAAGAGATCCTACAGGCAAGATACTAGTTAAAAATGGTAAGAATATAAGCGACTGTACGAACTTTATGTGTTTCTTGTTTTGCATAATTGGCAGTTGAGCTCTGCCAAACTCCATGTCTGTGTCTTTTATTCCAATGGCTAAATTGCCGGAAATAAAAAATCCCTTATAGATCAAACGACTTCTAAGGAATTGTCTACATAGTAGCATACTCGTAAATAAAAGTCAATAGTTACACAACATTTTACTTATGCGTCAAATCAAAAATATCCTTATTTTATAAGGGTATTTTTAAATTATTGGCTTGACAAAAAACTCTAAGAAATGACTAATTTTCTTTAGTTTTCAAAGCTTTTTGGGCTTTAGTGCCAAAACAAAATAACGCGACTAAAAACCAGCTTATTTCCAGCTTAAAATCCTAAGAGAGAGAGAGGCATTTTGCAGTAGATTTTCAAGGATTTTATTTTATTTCAAGGCAAACTTCGTGCGATTTTTCATAATCAACAATGAAAGTATCACGACCATAAAACCTGTCATAGACATAACAGGTATGGTTATGTATCCAAAGATGTTTGTATAAAGCATAGTACAAGAAGGGCCAGTAGCAGAACAAGGCAAGTTCACGCTTGGCAACCAAGACAAAAAATTATGGTAGATAGAAACAGTAAGACCAACTATAGCTAAAACGAGAGAATAATCAGTAATAAGTTTTTCCTTTTTCCAAACCGACATACCAAAAAGGAAAGCCTGTGGGTACATGAATATTCGCTGGTACCAACACAACATACACGGAGCAAACCCAACAATCTCAGAATAAACCAAAGAAAGCACCATACTCATTGTGGATATAAAGAATCCAATACTGTAAGCATTCTTTGATGTAAAACTAAGCAGCACATTTGGCTTCTTATGATAAAACACAAGAGAAACCAGAAGCAGTACGGCAAATACTTGCAGTAACACTACGCCTACGCCATTTATTGTATTAAAAACTGAGATAAATTTCTCCATTTTATTGAGTTATCGTTGTCGCCGAATCTTGAACCACGGTATCGTCTGTGGTACCCACGCCCATATTCGCCTGTAAAGGACAGCTTGAAGCAGCTGCAAGTTCGGCAAATGACTGCTCTCCTGTTTTTCTTGTTCCATCAGCAAACTCCCATGTTGGGTAGCTTTGTATGCCAACATCAGTACACACAGGTAACTGACTTGAACCGTTAGCAGTAGAACATTCTATATAAGGCAATTTTTTTGCAGATTTTTTAAAAAGTTTCTTTTGAGCCTGGCAATGCGGGCACCAAAAAGCTCCGTAAAACTTTACACCGTTGTCCTTCAAACACTGAGCAAACTCGTCATATGGACCAGGTCCACTTGTTGATCGGTAAATAAAAAATCCTCCGACTGCAACGATAACTACTATAATTAAAGCAAAAATTGTATTTGTTTTCATAACACCATTATTATATCACACTATCCTTTCTCCGCTATTACCAGTGACTTTATACTTAACAATAAGTTTGTATTGTTGATCCTCAGACCGCTATACACAAAACGTTATTCCTGAGCCCCTACTTATTCCCATGGCATTTTTTATATTTCTTACCAGAACCACAAAAACAAGGATCATTCCTCCCTATTTTTTTTTCTATATTTTTAACTTGTTCCTGCTCTGCTTGAGTGTTGCTTTCGTGTATTTCTATATATTTTGGTACTGACTTAGACTCTTCCACAGGTTTACCAGCATCGACATTTATGGTTTTGATAAGAGAAAATACTTGTTCTTTGAAATTTATCTCCATTTCTTTAAACAGTCGCAGACCTTCTTTTTTATATTCAACCAAAGGTTCTCTTTGGCCATAGGCGCGTAAGTTTACAGACGAACGAGTATACTCCATAGTTTCCAAATGTTCCGTCCACAAAATGTCAGTAACATAAAGCACAATTCTGCGGACTATTTCATAGAAATTATCATTACCGATTTCCTTAATCTTATTTTCTATTGTAGACTTTATTTCGTTATTATCTCCAATAAGTTCTGCAACATACCCTTTAACTTCATTCATGTCTGCTTCCAGCATCTTGCGGCGACGAGAATAAATAGATGTACGCTGTATATTAAGCACATTATCGTATTCTAGTGTATGCTTACGAGCATCAAAGTTGAAGCCTTCTATTTTTTTCTGAGCATTTTCAAGCGAACGGTTTATAATCTTGTTTTCTATCGGCTGATCTTCAGGAAAACCAAGTTTCTCCATCATTCCTTTTATATTTGAACCACCAAAAACACGCATTAGATCATCATCTAATGATACAAAGAACTGAGTCTCTCCGGGATCACCTTGACGGCCGGCACGACCACGAAGCTGGTTATCAATACGGCGCGCCTCGTGCCTTTCTGTGCCAAGCACAAAAAGCCCGCCAATAGCCTTAATACCCTCGTGTGAATCTTTCTCATATGGCGCGCCACCTAGTATGATGTCTATACCACGCCCTGCCATGTTCGTAGCTACTACCACAGAACTCTTTTTGCCGGCTTGTGCAATGATTTCTCCTTCTCTTTCATGATTTTTAGCATTAAGTATAGTGTGAGGTATTCCTTCTTGCATAAGATATGCTGCCAAAAGTTCGTTTTTCTCTATAGAGACAGTGCCTATCAAAACTGGCTGACCCTTAATATAAAGTTCTTTAACTTTTTTTGCTATTGCTTTAAATTTCCCTTTTTCTGTTTTAAAAATCTGGTCATTATGATCTACACGATGTATTTCTCTGTGTGTAGGTATAGTTATAACATCCAAGTTATAAACTTTTTGAAACTCTTCTTCGGAAGTTTTGCCGGTTCCTGTCATGCCGGAGAGCTTTTTGTAGAAACGGAAATAGTTTTGGAAAGTTATGGAGGCGATAGCACGAGTTTCTTTTTGGATTTTTACACCTTCTTTGGCTTCTATGGCTTGATGTAAACCTTCGTTCCATCGGCGGCCGGGCTGCATGCGTCCGGTAAAAGCATCTACGATAACAATTTCTCCATCTTTAACCACATAGTCTTTATCTTTCAGGAAAACAGATTCAGCGCGGACAGCTGTTTCCAAGTGGTGGACATATTTTATGCCTTTTTCTGTATATATATTGTCTATGCCCAGTTCTTTCTCAGCTTTATTTATGCCAGCATCTGTCAAAGATATAGCTCGCATTTTTTCATCTACTTCAAAGTCTTCGCCTTTTACAAGTTTTTTGGCAATTGTTGCAAAGGACTGATACAGATCTTCCGAATCCCCAGCCTGCCCAGCGATAATAAGCGGCGTTCTAGACTCGTCTATCAGTATAGAGTCTATTTCGTCCACCACCGCATAGTGATGCCCGCGCTGTACAAGTGCTTCTTTGTTGGAAACCAAGTTGTCTCGCAGGTAATCAAAGCCAAACTCATTGTTTGTACCGTAAGTTATATCGCAAGCATAGGATTCTTTCCTTGTAGATGGACGCAGGAATTCGTATTCTACTTTAAATAGGCCTGTTTCATCATGATCTTTTGTCTCTGTATGAGAAGCATCGTAAACATAAGAAACATTTTGGGAATTTATAACGCCAACAGTAAGACCAAGAAATGCATAGACCTGTCCCATCCAAGATCCATCACGTTTACTCAGATAATCGTTCACAGTCACCACATGAACGCCTTTCCCCTCAAGCGCATTTAAATATGTAGGCACAGTTGCTACCAAAGTTTTTCCTTCTCCTGTGCGCATCTCGGCAATCTTGCCTTTGTGAAGTACCATGCCGCCGATCAGCTGCACATCGTAGTGCCTCTGTCCAAGTGTCCTGCGGCTTGCCTCCCGCACAAGCGCAAAAGCCTCCGGCAAAATGTCATCCAGTGTAGCACCTTCTTTTAGTCTTGTTTTGAATTCTTCTGTTTTTTCTGGAAAAGCATGATCTGGTAATGCTTTATATCCTTCCTCAAGACTAGCTATTTTCTGCAGTGTTGGCTTCAACTTTTTTATAAAAGCTGAATTGCCGTCCCCAAACCAAGATTTTATGTCCAATATTCCCATAGTCAGCGTATTGTAGCACACAAGGCATATATAAAAAAGTAAAAAGCCCCCGATAGGGAGGGCTCTTTACTTTGAGTGCGAAAGATGAAACTAAGCTCGCTTCTTCTTTGAAGCCTTCTTCTTAGCTGTCTTTTTAGCTGCCTTTTTTGCTTTCTTTTTTGCTGCCATAAAATTTAATGAAGGTTATTTTTTAAGTGTAGTGCAGTTGTACGACCTCCGCGATATTATTAAAAATATTTCGTCGGAAAAAATTAACAACTACAACTTCATTTACAATTATTATACAGAAAAAAATTTTACACAAGATATTTTTCATAAAACTGTGGATAACTTTTTGAAAAAATTTCTCGCAAAATTTTTACTTGAAATGCAATGCGCCGCGAACTATACAGTTCGCGGCGCATTATTCTACTCTACTTTTGCGTGAAGTCAGCGAGTGCTTAACTCCAACACAATTGCCTATGTGAGCGCAGTCGCTGACTTCACGAAAAAGTAACGATCACGCAAACGTATTATAGAAATAATTTCAAAAAACTGCAAGCACTAAAACGATTCTATCAAAAAAACACAAAACCCCGCCGAAGCGAGGCTTTGTGAGGCAATTGTTTCGAATAAATTCGTTGGAACTATTCGCTCACACCAGTATATTAACAAAAAATAAAAACAAAGTCAAGCAAAATACTATTTTCCGGTTATTTTATGTTCCAACATTCTCTCTAGCTCCTCAATCTTTGACTCTAAGTGCATCAAATCTTCTTCTATTTTGTTTATAGATACTGTCTCTTTCGCAATTTCTGCTTCAGTCTTCTCGATTATTTTTTTTTCATTCTTTAAACCAGAAAGAATAGTAACATCGCCTACAAAAAATGAAACAAAAAGTCCCGTGAGTAATAATGTAGAAACAGAGATTATTATACTTCCAGGACCAGAAAACAATACACCAAACATTCCACCTTTTGCTTCCAATATGTCCGTAGTATGCCAAACACCTCGCCAAAAAAGTACAATAGCAAAACCTCCAATAAAAGTATAAAGTATTGGGTGATGCGAAAGCGTAGCACGAATTTTATCTTCAAGTTTGTCAAAAAAATTGTAAATTTTTCTTGCTAAAGATTTTTCAATATTCATAAAAACAGTATATCAAAGTTGTGCAAATAAAAAACTGCCTGCCGATGATAGACACCGACAGACAGCGAATTTTAAAATACTGCGAGTTAATCAATAACCAATCTCGCAATATCATTTGTATCACTCCGAACAAAATACATTCCTGCAGAGGGCAGCGTAAACATTTGCCTTCCTTTGCCTTCCTTCACTTTTGCACCCGTAATATCTGTAACTATCCAAACTACATTTGTCTTACATTCCAAATACACACTTCTACCAGAAATACTTCTTACAAAGAAATCTTTACTTTGTGCAAATTCTTTTATGCTAGTCAAAGAACTTACTTGGAAATGCATTGTATCTTCTACTGAAAGGTTAAAAGTCTGCTCGTCATACCCATAAACATGCGCAGTATAGGTGCCAACAGTTGTCGGGAGTGGAAATGTCGCTGTCAGCGTACCGTTATTCGCCAGCCCAGGATTTGGATTGGAATACGAAAGAGTGCTTGACATGTACGGGCCGTATCCGACAGTCAGATTGCAGGTGTGCGAAGCAGCATTGGTGTATGAGAACTGTATGTTCACATTCGTGCCGACAGTAACCCCGACAATAGTATTTGTCAGTGTTGAAGGCGTTTGATCCGTAACACATGTCGTAGGCAACAGAACTGCTGCACCATAACTTGTCTCAAAGCTGCCATACAGCTCGTAGCTTGTCTGCGGAAGCAAACCTTGGAAGGTCACATTTTGCTGTTGAGCGCCTGTAACAGCCGAAGTTGCCACAATAGCGCTGTCTTGCGCAACTGTAGCACCTGCCTCGCGTATATACACACGCAGCGTGCCTGCTTGACCAAATGCATCTAGTACAGCTGTACGAGTGATCGTGCTGCTTGTAGGAGAGCAGCTGCCAAACCAAGAGACTGCCGGGAATGCACCTGCGATTAAAGTCGCGCTGCAGTCCGATGTATCCAAGACAACATTGTTCCAAGACAAAAGCTGTTTCAGCTCAAACCTATCGCAAAAAGCCAAGGCCACTTGTGCGGAAGAAAGATTCTTCACTGTGTCTCGTAATATAAGCGTAACACCAACACCAAACACCGTATCGTTCCTGTAAGTAAACGGAAACTGGAAAATAGTGTCTGGGTAAAGAGCGACTTGCTTTTTAATAGCACATCGCGCATTGCCGGTATTTATCGTAACCTCACTGACATACCCGCCAACTATGGGCGCAATACTGTATGAATACACGATCGGGTCATAGGTCATAAGCACATACGAAGTAGAGTCAAGAACTATGGTACCAAGCGAATCCGCATAGGCATAGACCTTCACATAGCTCTTCAATGTATCAGGCACAGTAAGCGTGTCTGTGAAAACCGAGCTAGTAAACTCTGTGATCGGCCCCAGAAAAGACACAATGCTGTTCGTATCTGCTTTGACTTTTGTCTGCAAATACACGGTATCCGATGTTAGATGACTTACCTCGCAATAAGCGTGGTTACCCACAGTTTTGTGGAATTTGTTTACCGTAACTACGGAGTCTAATACAGTGTTACTGTAAAAATCTTTTCCTAAATAAAGCGGCTGGGCATCGCACATATACGAACCCAGAGCAAAAAGTAAAATACGTACTTTGTTCATTTTTCTTATATTTTTAAAGTTTGGTTGTATTATATATTATATTGCGCATTTGTCAATATTTACCAAATATGCTATACTCCCTTCTGCCTGGCCAGATATTCGCGCTTCGCGTATGCGGAGTGAGGAAAGTCCGAACACAGCCTCCTTGGCGCCGCGGTGCGTATGTGCTTTATTGCTTTCTTTTTTGCTGCCGTAAACTAGAAAAGCAGTATGTGCGCACCGCGACGCCTGGGCAGGAGCAAGGTAGCGGGTAATACCCGTCGTCCGCAAGGACAGAGGTGCGAACAGAAACGACCCGGTTTAGTCCGGCTGAAACGTGCTAAATCCTTATCCCTGTGCAAGACCGTGTCCCACACAGCTCCTCAAGAGCGAATTGGGAAGAGTCGCTAGACTTTGTGAGCAATCACAATGCAAGATAAATGAATATCGCCACTGCTTTGGCAATGGTACAGAATTCGGCTTATAAGCCAGACATAAAGAGAACCCCTTTCGCTCAAACGAAAGGGGTTCTCTTTGGCTATTCTAATTTGACAAAAATATAGTATATGCTATAATGGGAGCATATGAATATGAAAAGTATCAAAAAATCCATATTTGGTCTAGGTATTTTCGCCCTTGCAGCCATGCCTTCTGCACAAATTTTCGCGGCAACATCTGCAAGCTCTAACCAGAGTGCGGTGAACAATACTACGGTTATTACCAATGCAGTTTCATCTGGAGATATATCTACCACATCGGTAAATGTCTCTGGTGTTTTTAATGCACCAGGTTCTACTTCTGTAGCTACTCGCTTTGACTGGGGTCTTACTCCATCTCTTGGCAACTCTACAGCATTTGTAAACTACTCTTCTGCAAACGGCACTATGACAGCTACCATCTCTGGACTTGTTTCCGGTCAGCAATACTATTTCCGTGCATACGCCCTAGCCAATGCTTCTGGTGCAGGTTTTGGTAACACTTTGTCATTCACAACTACAATGACAGCTTTGCCTTCAGTTATAACCTCTAGCTCTTCAAACATCACTACTTCTTCTGCTACTCTAAATGGCGTATATAATGCCGGCGGATTGTCTAGCGCAGATGTGAAGTTTGACTATGGAACTTCCTCTTCAAGCCTTACTCAGACTACAGGATTTGTAACAAAAAATGCTTCTTCTGGAACATTCTCTGAAAATATTTCTGGGCTTAGTGCGAACACTACCTACTACTTCCGAGCTACAGTAAAGACAAGTACTGGCACAGTAAACGCTTCGCAAATACTTTCATTTACTACAAATCCAAATACTGTGGTCAACAACTGTATCATAAACTACTTCTATGCTTCGCCCTCCACTGTGAACTATGGAGCAAATACTACACTTTACTACAGCACTTCAAACTGCAATAGCCTATCTGTAGACAACGGCGTTGGTACTGTCTCAAGCGGTGCAGCCAGCGCAAATACAAACACGCTTTACAACAACACAAACTTCACTTTGACAGCATATGGCTCAAACGGAGCTGTGCAGTCTAGTGCATATGTGACAGTGAACTCAAACAACGGCGGAGGCAGCAACTACTGTACCATAAACAGCTTCTACGCTTCCCCCTCTACTGTCAACTACGGATCAAGCACAACAATATACTGGTCTACAAGCAACTGTTACAACGTGTACATCTCTAGCTATGGATCTGCAAGCACTTCTGGATCGTTCAACACTTCCGCTATATACGGATCTACTTTGTACACCATATCTGCTTCTGGAACATACGGCTCGCCTTCACAGACTTTAACTATAAACTCTTACAACAATGGCGGCGGATGCACATACAACTGCTACAACCCTTATCCAACACCCACACCAGACCCTATATATGTGCCATCACAGCCACAGATAATATATGTGCATGACGGGGTTAACTATTATGACACTTCTTACAATACAGAAACTGCAAATGATGCACTATCTCTTTCTATAGATTCTGCTTTCCCAGACATATACCGTGGAGACGTGTTCACTTACGAAGTGAAGTACAAAAATATAAGCTCTCGCAATATAAAGAACGCGAGGCTAACTATAGACCTGCCTCGTGAAGTAGAGCTTGTGGGCTACTCTACAGGAGTAACTTCAAACAGCCGACATACAGTGGAAGTTTCTATCGGAGCGCTTTCTCCAAAGGAGTCCGGCTCTGTAATGCTTGATGTCCGCGCAGACAGCAACCTGCTAAAGAACTCTCGCCTTTTGGCAAAAGCATCTTTGACAGGACAATTCTCAAATGGCGAAAACACTTCTGTCTCTGACTACTCTATCGTATCTGTAAAGAATGGACGAAACCCTCTGCTTGGCGCAGCTATATTTGGAGAAAATGGCTTCCTGCCTGTAACATTTGGCGGATGGCTCTTACTCCTAGCATTGCTTGCAATAGTAGTCTTCACGGGACGCATATTGTACCGTGACTACAAAGGCAAGAAATCATACAGCAATGCCTACGGTGCAGATGACTACCACGCACATCATTAATTCAATCACTAAAAAATCCCCATATGGGGATTTTTTAGTGGGTTATTCCCCTTTTTCTTCTTCCTTTTTATCTTTAGAGTGACCGGCAGCGTCCACTTCATAGCTGGTGTTTTGGGTTTCAAAGAAGTTTACAAGCTCGTACACATCTGTAGCCGTAGACATCCACTTGGCTGGGTTTGTAGCATTGTAGTGCGGAGCAAGACCTAGCTCTTCCAAACGGCGGTCGGCAATATACTGCACATACTGGTTCACATAGTCCGCGTTCAACCCAAGTATGCCTGTCGGGAAAAGGTCTTTATTGTAAGCTGTTTCCAAGTTTACGCCTTCTATAACTATATCGCGGATCTCGTTTGCGAACTCTTCTGTCAAAAGCTCTTCATTCTCCTCCAGAGCATTTTGTATAAGGTTTATACCAAACTTCAAATGCAGAGACTCATCACGTACAACCCAGTTTATCATACTGCCAAAGTTGCGGAGCTTGTTGCGCTGGCGGAAAGAAAGCGCCACCATGAAGCCTGTATAAAACCATATTCCTTCCATCACGATGTTCGTGGCTACAAGATTCCTGATAAAGTCTTTTTTGCCGTCCACAGTCTCTATATCCAAAGTGTCTTCTGTCATTCGCTTCAAGTACTTTGCGATAAACGCTTCCTTTGCGGTCATAGACGGAGTTTCCAAATGTATGTTGAAAACTGTTTCTCTGTCAAAAGGAAAAGTTTCCAACACATATTCAAAGGCCACGCAGTGATTTGCTTCTTCCCACATCTGCTTTGCAAGGTATAGATGGCACTCAGGACTTTTCAAGTACGGGTACACACCGAGGGCCAAAGACCTGTTCACTATAAGCTCGGCTGGGTTGAAGAACGCCATCAGGAACTTCACCGCGTGGCGTTCGTCGTCTGTCATGTCTTTCCAGTCCTTTAAATCCTCGCCAAGGGCGATCTCGTGCGGAAACCATGTATTGCGCACAGCTTGGGTGTACAGTTCGTATGCCCATTTATAGCGCATTGGGTGGAGGTTCATATCCTCCGGTGAAGCTTTTCCTAATAGCATAATATTTGGTTAAAAATTAAACTGGTAATGAAGAATCTTACTCGCAACCTTCGCAAATGTTTGCATCTGCTGGGTCTACCGGGCCATGGACTACAAACTGCTTTTTAGTGGCAGGCATAGAAGGCACGGCCACGCTAGCTGTGGATGCTGCAGATACGGCGACTTCTACTTTTGGCACTTCTACCATCACAGTTTCAGCCATGACAGGCGTTTCTATTGGGGAAACGACGGGCTGCGCTGGTGTTTCAGAAATTATTTCTTCTACAAGTGCCTCCACTTTTTTGTCTCGGAGCACTCCGAATCCGCGCTTACCTATAGTCTCTGCTTTATTCACACGCACAGTAGACTGCTCTGCTGTGTGACGAGGCTTCATGTGCAAATAGTATGTAGTCTTTAAGCCCTTCTCCCAAGCGCTCTTGTAAATGTTCATGATCTCGTCTATATCACGAGTTTCCAGATACATGTTGCGAGATATTCCTTGGTCTACCCACTTTTGTGCCCTAGCTGCCACCTCTACGAAAGCATACGGGGAAACGTCAAAGGAAGTTTTGTATATCTTCTTCAGTCTCTCTGGTATTGCGTCTATGTTTGAAACGTCTCCGTGGTTTTCAAGTATTTGATTTGAAACTTTCTCCCACACGCCTTCTTTCTTCAAGTCTGCAACCAGGTTTGGATTTACTTCAAGGTACTTTCCGGAAATTTTGTTGCGAGAGAACATTTGCGCGAAGCGCGGATCAATACCAGGAGAAGTACCTGCCACAAGGCCAATGTTCGCGTTTGGAGCGATAGCCAGCACTGTGGCATTTCTCATTCCTTTTTTCACTTTTTCTCTCAAAATGTCCCAGTTTAAGCTTGGTGAAATACTTGTCACAGATTCTTTCTTTACAGAAAGCGCCGCGCCGCGCATGTCCTCTAGCTTGCTCAAAGTATCTACTGGTACATGACCTTTGGACCATTCGGAGCCGGCAAAGTTCTTGTAGCTGCCGCGCTCGGCTGCCAAGTTTGCAGATTCGTCTATAGCCATGTAGCTGATAAACTCAAAAACTTTATCTGCCAAATCAAACGCTGCCTCGTCTTCATATGAAAGACCTAGCTGCTCTACCGTGTCTGTAAAGCCCATAAGTCCCAAACCTACAGCGCGATTCTCCGAGTCTGCCTTTCGAGCTTCTGGTATAGGCAAAGTATTTATATCTACAAGGTTGTCCAACTGTCGTATGGCAAGCCTGGTAGATTCTTCCAGTTTGAACCAGTCTATCTGCTCTGCCTTCACATGACGAGCAAGGTTTATGGATACAAGATTGCAAACAGCTATATTGTCTCTGTCTTGAGGCAAAGTAACCTCTGTGCAAAGATTGGAAGAATGTATAGTGCCGGTGTTGTTGTTTAGAGCGCGCACATTTATGGTGTCTTTCCATGTCAGCCAAGGGTGCGAAGTTGTTTCCAAAGAGACAAGTATGTTCTTGTACTGCTGGCTTGCCGGCAACTTACTCCAGAGTTTCATTTTACCTGCCTCCGCCATTTCTACATATTCATTATATCTTTTTGAAAATGCTTCTCCATACAAATCCACAAGGTCTGTAACCTCGTTTGGATCAAACAAATACCAGTCTGCCCCACTCGCAACCCTTTTCATGAACTCGTCTGAAATGTATACAGCTGTATTTGCTGTGCGTGTACGGCGATAGTCGTCACCATTGTTTTGCTTCAAGTCTAGAAAGTCTTGGAAATTCAAATGCCAGTTCTCCATGTAGAAACACAGTGCCCCCTTTTTCTTGCCACCGCGCTGCACTGCCCGCACAGCAGAGTCTATGATGTGCATGAAAGGCACCGGACCGGAAGATATGGTATTGTTGGATTTCAAAAGAGAACCCTCTGCCCGCAAGCGGGTGACAGACAAGCCGATACCGCCTGTCGCTTTGGAAAGAAGCAGGACATCTGACACAGTCTTGCCTATGTGCTCCATTTCATCTTGTATTTCCATGAGGAAACAGTTGGACAAACGAGGATTGTTTGTCCCCGCACCAATGTTTGTAGAGCCAGCCGCCAAGTACTCAAGATTTGAAAGTTTGTTATAAAACTTTATCGCCTGCTCTGTTGGATTTTGCTCGGTCAAGCTCATACCCATGGCAACACGCATCCAAAAGTATTGAGGCAGCTCAAGCGGCTTTTGTGAACGATCTTTCACCAAGTATCTGTCTACCATTGTAGAAAGTCCGGAGTATTTATACAGTTCGTCTCCGTCCATATCTAGCGCTTTTGCTAAAGTATGCAGGTCAAAAAGCTCTTCCATGCGCTTGTCCAACAGGCCAAGAGACACTGCTGTTTTTATATATATAGGAAACTGGTCGCCATGCGCCTTTGCAAACTCTTCAGTAGAATGAAAATCACCAAGAACTTTCTTGTAAAGCGTTTTGAGAAGCAGTCTAGTAGCAACTTTATCAAACTCTATATCGTACTGAGCATTTTGCAATGCAGCGTTTATGGTCGCCACATCCATTTCTTCGGTAGTTATACCGTCATATAAAGTTAGCTGTGTTTCAGAGGCGATTTGCGTCACTTTTCCGATGGGATCGGTCAACCCCACGCACGCGCGCTCTATAGATCTGTTAATGTGGTCCGCATTGAACGGCTCTCGTGTCCCGTCTCGCTTTGTGATGGTGATGCTCATAATTAAAGAAAGGCTAAGATAATAACAGCGACAACAAGTGTCGCGGGCTAACACAGATATTTTACCATCGGCACGCTATAGCGGCTAAAAATTGTGTGGAAAATTCACAACAAAATCGTTGTAAGAAATATATTTGACATAGTGTAAATACCTGCGGCAAAATAGTTAAATTTTTCAACGGATTTTAGATGGAAAATTGAATCAGATCACCGATGTTGATTTTATGTTTATCTGCAAAGCCAGAATTGAACTCGAGTACGTAGAGAGCCGGAGTACTCGGCATATAAACCTCCGGGAAACTCTCTGGTAAAACATTTTTTTGTATGTAAACCACGCGTTTGTCGCCATCTAGCCACACCATATCAAGAGAAATGAGGGTATCCTTCATCCAAAACCCGTATTTATCCGGTATATCAAAAACAAAAAGCATTCCTGCATCACTTGGAAGATTTGCAACTGATCCAAGACCCTTCTCTCTTTCTTGTTCAGTATCCGCAACAGCAACCCTGTAATTTCCTTCGCCGATTTCCAAGCTAGTATTATAGTCAAAAGATGGTTCTGTGTCGGCTTGCAAACGCAAAATAGCAAAAGATATTGCCGCCAGCAACACTAAAACCAAAAATATGCGGAAAAGTTTTTTCATATATAAATTATATGTCAAACTAACCACAATAAACAAATTGCCGTGCAAAAAACCGCCGATAGGGGCGGTTTTTTGCTGATCTTGTGTGATCTTTTTAAATTCCCTTCAAATCTTCCATTGCTTGGTCCACTGTAGCGTGGGTCATGCCAGAGGAAGATGGGCCCTTACCGCCTTCCGGCTCGTTTATCTTCAAGTTCACGCGTGCATTATTCTTCATGCCTATGACTCGAAGTAGAGTGCGGATGGCTTTTGCAGTGTTGCCCTGTCGTCCAATGATCTTGCCCATATCGGCTGGATTTGTAGTGAGTGTTATAAGCACACCCATTTCGTCCACCGTACGATCAATCTTTACATCATTTGGGTTGTCGACAAGAGCCTTCACCACATACTCAAGAAACTCCTTATCTGTATCCATTAGTTCGTGCGATCTATCTTGTAATCCTCGCAGTAAGCCGACCTCAACTTTCTGCCGTATATACAGTATATGAATTATGTTCTATAAAGTCAAAGCAAAATCCCCCTTACGGGGGATTTTGCTATGCTGCTTGTTTTAGTTCTTTGCGTTTCTTTGTAGGAGATTTCTTTGAAAGCACATTTTTCTTTTTGCCGTCTATCACTTTGTGATGAACAAGGAAGTTGTGGACAGTATCTGTGGCCTTTGCTCCGTTGCCAAGCCAATATTTTACCCTGTCTTCCTTGAAGTTCACTGCGCCTGACTTTGGATTGTAGTTACCAAGGATTTCTATGAACTTCCCACTCTTTGTGCTGTTCTTGGAGTCAGTCAAAACAGCGCGAAATTGCGCCTCGTTCTTTCGCCCTATTCTCTGTAGTCGTATCTTTAACATGAGGTGCATATTAACAGAAAAACAGGAAGTATGCAAGCGCCTAGTAAAATAAGCCTTTTTATGTTATAGTTTCTGAGTGAAATCCAAGACTCTTATAGGCACAATATCTGTAAATACCCGCGGTGTTGGGTATGTCAGGATCCTAAACGAAAAAGACAACGACATAGAGGTATCTCATGAAGACTTGGCCACCGCGCTGCATGGAGACACCGTTTCTGTGAAGCTAAAAGGCAAAAGCAGAAAAGGCGGACGTGCTGGGGTGGTTTTTAGCGTATCCAAGCGAGCCAAAGTAGGCTTTGCTGGCACATTGGTAGAAAATGGAAAGAATGTTTTACTTTCCCCTTCTGACCCCAAAATGTATACAGAGATACTTGTGCCAAAGAAATCTCTAGGCGGAGCAAAGATCGGGCAGAAAGTTTTTGTTACGATAGATGAATGGAAAGACATGGACTCGCTGCCGAGCGGCACAGTAGAATACGTTCTTGGTGTCCCCGGAGACAACGATGCTGAGATGAAAGGCATAGCGCTTGAGAAAGGTTTTGTAGAACATTTCCCAGAGCCTGTGCTAAAGGAAGCTGAAATGCGGAAAAAGAAAGGCATAAAGAAAGCGGAAGTCGGAGCGCGACGCGACTTCCGCGAAACCACGACTTTTACCATAGACCCTTTTGATGCAAAAGACTTTGATGATGCGCTTTCAGTCAAATTCCTGCCAAGTGGTGATGTAGAAGTTGGCATACACATAGCAGATGTGTCCCACTATGTTACTCCGGAGAGCAAGCTAGACGCGGAGGCAAAAAAGCGCGGCACATCTGTGTACCTTGTAGACCGCACTATACCCATGCTACCAGAAGTACTTTCCAACGATCTCTGCTCGCTGCGCGAAGCGGAAGAAAAACTCACCATGAGTGCCGTGTTTGTCCTAGACAAAAATGCAAATGTAAAAGACGAATGGTATGGCAAAACTATCATAAAGTCTGATAAGCGCTTCAACTACGAAGAAGCACAAGATATCCTGAACGAAGGTGGGGGTATTTTTTATAAAGAACTTTATACACTAAACACCCTAGCAAAAAAGCTGACAGACCAGCGCTTTAGAGACGGTGCGCTTTCGCTGGACCAAGAAGAAGTAAAGTTCGTACTGAATGAAAAAGGCGTTCCAATAAAAGTTTATAAAAAGATACGCCAAGACACTAACAGACTCATAGAAGAATTCATGCTACTTGCAAACAAAAAAGTTGCCGAGCTCATAGGAAAGCCAAAGAAAGGCCAAGGTGAAAGTATTTTCATCTATCGCGTGCATGACTTGCCAGACCGAGAGCGTATGGCAGACCTAGCAGACTATCTGTCTAAACTTGGCTACAAAGTAAGCTTGAAAGACGGTATTATACCCGCCAAAGAACTCAATGCACTGCTCAAGAAACTAGACGGCAAAGATGAAAAAGATATGATCCAGACTTCCGTTGTGCGCAGCATGGCAAAAGCTGCTTACTCTACGACAAATATCGGTCACTATGGACTGGCATTTGAATACTACACTCACTTTACTTCCCCGATACGCCGGTATCCAGATACAGTAGTGCATAGGTTGCTTCAAGAATACTTGGATAAAAAGCACATTAGCGAAAAGATGTGGAGCGTATATGAAAAAGTTGCTATAGCTTCATCAGCCAGAGAGAAAGAAGCCAGCGATGCAGAACGCGCTTCTATAAAATACAAGCAGGTGGAATACATGTCTTATCGTATCGGCAAAAACTTTGAAGGAATAGTTTCTGGAGTTTCCGAATGGGGAGTATATATAGAGGAAAAGGAGACAAAATGTGAGGGTATGATAAAATTAAAAGATATTGCAGGGGACTATTTTGATGTGAACAGCAGCAAGACCGCCGTGGTAGGCCAAAAAACAAAAAAAACCTACAAGATAGGCGACAAGGTAAAAGTACGAGTGGCTAGAGTTGATATGGAAAAGAAGACCATAGACTATGAATTCATCTAAAAAGAAAATCGCATACATATTCTGGACGCTGCTTGCAGTGGCTATCGGTCTTGGCATTGCCGCAGGAGTTACAAGGACTGCACAGTATGCTTATGCCAAACTTGGTTCTCCAGGAAAAGAACTTTTTGCCTCTGCAGACCGCGCGCCTATACATATAGGCTTGCCGAAGATAGGAAAAGGCACAAAATTCCTGACAGACTCCGTTACATATAAACGTGCAGAGACCCAAGATGCCGCAGTTGCTAAATCTCCAGCATCCAACAATGTAAACTTTGGACAGCAAGCAGATGAAGACACCATACGCATAGGCTGGGTTGGAGACATAACTCCTGTAGATACTTCTAAGATGCCCGGAACTTTTGCTCCGTTCTCTGAAGTATCCAGTTTGCTCGTCTTGCCTGATATAACAGCCGGAAATTTGGAAGGCGTAATAACACAAAGCGATACATCTAAATGCTCCGAAGGTGAAGCAAATTGCTTTGCATTTCGCGGAGATTTAAACTTTGTAGAATTACTAAAAAATTCTGGGTTTGATGTCATGAATATGGCAAACAATCACGCATTTGATTTCGGCAAAGAAAGCTTTTCTGACACAGCTAACGCTTTGCTTGCAAAGCAAATCACTCCTACCGGAGCTCCAAGCCAAGTATCTATCGTAGAAACAAAAGGAGTAAAAGTCGCATTCGTCGGCTTTGCCCCAAATGCAGGCACAAACCCCATGCTGGATATAGAAAATGTAAAAAGGACTATAGCTGACGCCAAAACCAAAGCCGACATAGTAGTAGCATTCATACATGCAGGGGCCGAAGGCATGCAATACTTGCATGTGACAGACAGCGAAGAAGTATATTTGGGTGAGAACCGCGGCAACACCATGCAGATAGCGCACGCCATGGTGGATGCCGGCGCAGATCTAGTGCTTGGCTCTGGTCCGCATGTTTTACGCGGTATGGAAAAGTACAAAGGCAAAGTCATAGTGTATTCCATGGGCAACTTCTTTGCTTCAACAAATCTCTCCACTCGCGGACTACTTAGCCTCTCTGGTATATTTATGATAGATCTTGCAAAAGACGGTACACCGAAAGCCGCAACACTTGTACCGCTTTATCTAGACACAAATGGCATACCGCATATAGATGGAGTGGAGACTTCCATTTCGCTCGTAAACAAACTTTCTACTGAAGACTTTGGCGGTAATGGCATCATGTTTGATGATGCGGGTGTAACCCAAATAAACTAATGCAAAACACATCGGACAAAAAGCAGATCCTGCTCGCGGTTTTAGTAGGAGTTGCTATTGCCGTGTCTTTGTTTGCGTACATGACTTACGCAAAAGGCAAACAAGGCCCAGCAGGCGCGGCCGCGCCTGCTGGGCAACAAACCATAGTAAATGGAGACACTCCCGCACCACCCAAGCCAGAAGTTTCTTTAGTTTTCGCTGGAGACATAATGCTTGGCCGAGGAGTAGCCACCTCTGTAGACAAAAATTTTGCCGGAGACTATAACGCTCTTTTTCAAAATGCAGATTATTTCAAAAATGCCGACATAGCTTTTGCAAACCTAGAAGGCCCTATATCAGACAGAGGTAGGAATGTAGGTAGCAAATACTCTTTCCGCTTTGTACCGGATGTAAAATATGCCTTGCAAAATTCTGGGCTAGATGTGCTGTCTGTTGCCAATAACCACGCGGGAGATTGGACTATAGACGCATTTGCAGACACGCTGATGCACCTAGCCGATGTCGGCATCACTACTATCGGCGGCGGAGCAAATAAAGCCGAAGCTGAAACTGTAAAGATATTAGAGAAAAATGGAGTTAAAGTAGGCTACATAGGCTTCACAGATGTTGGGCCAGACTGGCTAGCAGCAAAAGAGACAGAGACTGGTATCCTCCTTGCAAAAGATAAAGATTTTGTGGACATTGTTTCTCGTGCAAAATCACAAGTTGACATATTGGTAGTTTCAATCCACTTCGGCGAAGAGTATTTGAATAACACCCACACCAAAAGACAAGAGACTTTGGCAAAGCAAGCCATAGACGCAGGTGCGACAATAGTTGCCGGACATCACTCTCACGTCGCAGAAGATGTTGAGTATTACAAAAATGGACTCATCATCTATAGTCTGGGTAACTATATTTTTGACCAATATTTTTCCAAAGAAACTATGCGCGGGCTCATGGCTTTCGTCACTGTGGATAAAAATAAAATCTTGCGTGCGGAGTTTATGGACAACGTACTAAACACTAAATACCAGCCAGAGAGTTTGGAACCTGCAACTATAAAAATCAGCGGGACAATAAACGAAGCAGAAAGCCAAGACAAAGGATACATAAATGAGGAGGCACCTATAACACAGCAGAACACCGGCTCATGTGAAAAAGGAAATATTGGACTTTCAGACCTAATGTACCTGCCAGTGGGGCAAGACATTTCCCTGTCTACAGAAAAATACGTACCTGACGATTTACAGCAAATAGACAGGAAATATACCGCCGGCAAAATCATCTGCTTGCGCAAGGTCGCGCTTGATCCGCTGGTGGTAATGATAGAAAAAGCAAGAGAAGACGGAGTAGGCATAACTGTTTCCTCTGGCTTTAGAAGTTATTATACTCAAAAATCTATTTTAGATTACTGGTTGGGTGTTTCCGGCAATGCTGCATATATGCGCATAGCAAAACCGGCACACTCTGAGCACCAGCTTGGCACCACAGTAGACCTTTCTACTCCATTCATAAACAATGAAAGCGCAACGGACAGATTTGAAGGCACAGATGCCGAAAAATGGCTGGAAGAAAACGCAGCAAAATACGGCTTTGTGCGCAGCTATCCGAAAGGAAAAGAAGAGTTCACTGGTTATGCCTACGAGCCTTGGCATTATAGATATGTCGGAGCGGACTATGCGCAAATGATTCGGAGCGGCAATACAACCCTAAATCAATTCCTGAAAAATCTAAACCCGAGTTTCAACTAAGTATTTTACTTCGCATACGCTGCCGCATCGTCAAACTTGATAGAGAGAAGTTTGGAAGCGCCATCTGCTCCCAAAGTTACTCCATATAAAACATTCGCACGAGACATTGTTTCTCTATTGTGAGTCACTACAACAAGCTGGGAATACTTTGCCAGAGTTTCTATCATATCTCCATACCTCCTTGAGTTTGCTTCATCCAGCGCGGCATCTGTTTCATCTAAAACCAAAAATGGCGGCGGATTTACTTGCGATATTGCAAAAAGAAGAGCAATAGAAGTAAGCGAGCGCTCGCCGCCAGAGAGCATTGTGAGTTCCTTAACCTTTTTCTGCGGCAATGAAACATTTATATCTATGCCGTGCTCAAAAGATTCTTCTTCATCCGTCATATCTGCTTCTTCTTCATCCTCTCCCTTCTTTTTCTTTTTAGTTTCTACAATGACGGAAAGAAATGCCGTACCCCCGCCGAACATCAGCGCAAAGAACTTTTGAAATTGGGTATTTATTTTCTCTATGCCGGACTTAAACTCTGTATCCAGCTTTACCTTTAGCTCTCGGATCAGAGCATCTATATCATCCATGCTCTTGGTCAAGTCTTCTATCTCGCGTGCAAGGAAAGTGTCGCGTTCTGTAGCCTCTTTGTACTCTTTCATTACATCCGAGCTGCCAAGCCCGCCGGCATCTTCCAGCTTTATTTTTATACGCTCTATTTTCTTGTGCATTTCATCTTGAGAAGTGGAAGTATCCCCCGTCAAGACATTCTTTTTATATTCCAAAATATTCGGCCCGACAAGCGCAGCGATTTCCTTCACCTCCTCTACAAATCTGGCCTCTCTGGTCCTCAAAGATTCCTCTCTTACCGCAAGCACAGACAGCGAGCTGGTAAGCTCGTTTTGCTTCATCATCAGGGCGAAACGTGACTGGTCCTTTTTCCTATTTTCGGCCTCTATGTCATGCAAACTTTGTCTATGGAGCTCGGAATCTTTGTAAAGTTTTTCTTCCTCTATCTTTACCTTGTCCAACTCGGCAAGTATTTCTTTCTGTTTATCTCGCATTTCTTCCAGAAGTTTGTCATCCGCGTGCGCTACTTCTTGTGCCCCGTCTACAGGCAAAAGGTCTTGCGTCAAACTCCTTATTTTTTCCAAATGCACCCTGGCGTCCTGTATACTTTGCACAGAAAGTATGGCGTCTATTTTCTCTACAACACTTTTTATAAAATTCTCTATATCTGTCCTTGCATGAGTTATTTGTTTTGGCTTATCCTCTGTCAAAGAAACTTTTACCTTTGCTTCTTCAAATTCGATAACACCCTCTATGCGTCCAAGCTTGCGGGATATTTCATCTTTCAATGTACGCATATCTCGTAAAGCTTTCTCTATAGTGGTCAAACTTTCCCTTTTTTCTTCCAAGATAGGATCTATAGCCACATCTACATATCGCAGTGTTTCCTCTATCTCAGCGAGTTTTGTTTCAGTATCTTTCCTTTCACCGCTAAGCTTATTTTTTTCTTTCTCTATCTCACCCTCTTCACGCTTTAAATATTCAAAAGATAAAGTCTCCAGATCATGACGCATCTCTTCTGCTTTTTCTATTTTCTCAACTTGTTTCTTCAGAAAAATAATATGAGGAGCGATTTCTCGACGAAGCGTAGTCGCCTCTTTCATATTCTGTTTTGTTTTTTCCATCTTTCTTTCTGACTCTTTCAGACGATACTGGTAAACTTTAAGCCCAAGCGCATCTTCTACCATACCGCGCCTATCTTTGGATGAGGCGTTGAGTATTCTATCTGCTTCACCTTGAGATATAATATGGTGTCCGGAGCTACCGATGTTCACACTGGAAAGCAACTCATGTACGTCCTTCAACCGTACTTCTGTTCCGTTTATCATGTACTTATTTACTCCATCAGCATATACCTCACGAGAAATAACTATCTCATCATAATCCAGCTTTATGTTTGTATTCTGGATTGTCGCTAAAGTAAAAACCTTTTTTGTATTATCAAAAGCTATAGAAACACTTGCACGCGCAAGTTTTGGCAGTGTCTTGGAACCTTTGAATATCATATCCGAACCACTCTTGCCTCGCAAACTTTTTATAGACTGTTCGCCCAAGACGAAACGCACCGCCTCTACAACATTTGACTTACCAGAACCATTGGGACCAACGATAGATGTTACAGGCGAATCAAAAGAAAGCTCGCTTTTTTTTGCGAAAGATTTGAAACCAGAAAGTTCAATTCTCTTTAAATACATATACTTTTATTTTAATCAAACCAATGCCTTGCGACAAGAGTTTTCCTTGCAGCCTCTTGCTCTGCCTCTTGCTTGGACTTACCCTTTCCGGAAGCTATCTGTTCTTTGCCGAAGAATATACCCACAGTAAAATGTTTGTCGTGGTCTGGCCCATTTTCTGCCAGCACTTTATAAGAAGGTGTAACAGATTCATACTCTTGAGCTTTTTCTTGCACTAGAGACTTTGGATCTCGCCAAAGCTTTTTTTCTACTATTTCCTTTACTCTAGGCAAAAGCGAATCCTTTATAAACCCACGTGCGCGGTCATATCCCTGATCCAGATATATCGCACCAACATATGCCTCGTAGGTATTGGCAAGTATATACTGTCTAGCTTTACCTGTATCCTTTGTCTCCCCTTTAGATAAAAGCAAGAAGTCATTCATACCAAGCTCCGCGGCAATCTCCGATATAATTATTGCATTTACAAGCGCAGATCGATAAGCCGTCAGCTGCCCTTCAGGAGAATCTGGATATTCTTTATATAAATAGTCCGTAACCACCAACTCAAGAACAGCATCGCCCAAAAACTCCAGACGCTCGTTATGAGCAAAGCCAGTTTTTGGGTTTTCATTTATGTACGACCTGTGTATAAAAGCTTGCTTCAAAAGAAGCTTATTAGCAAAATATATTCCTGTTTTTTCTTCAAACAAAGATGTGTCTTTCATGTTTTAGACAACCATGAATGAAAAATCAAGATATTTTAATTCCTCATTCTTGATCATAAATTAAACTTATAATCTTCAATTCTAACGGATGGAAAGCATGGGTATAGCTTTTGCAAACATACCTATAACATCGTCATACATGTTCAGTTTAGATATCTCCTGTAATGGAAACCATTGCGCTCCGTCCAACCCACCAGTACCAGTTTCCAATACAAGCTCGCCGTATTCTGCTTTAGCTAAAAAATACGAAACCTGCTTTCTTATTTTACCTTTTGTTGGATGATTTGCAATATACTCATTTTCCCCAAGTTTTGCTTCAATCTTTATACTGAGTCCGATTTCTTCTTTTACTTCCCTTATTGTGCCAATCTCATCACTTTCGCCATTCTCTATACTACCCTTGGAAAGTGTCCAATAACCAAAAACGTCGTGTACCATGGCAAAAAATATTTCCCCATTATGCACAGCATACACTATAGCCCCGCCCTTTTTCTCTACAGGAAAAGTAGAAGGGTCTTCATTTTGGCTTATTTTCTTTTTTGTTATTTCATCTTTGCCGGGCTCGCCAATCTCTTTGTATACAGCGCCAAGGACTCCATTCACAAACCGACCGCTGTTCTCGCCGCCGAAACTTTTTGCAAGCTCTATAGATTCATTTATGGCAACCTTGGGCGGAACCTCGTTATAGTCTCCAAAAAGCAACTCGCATAGACCCATGCGCAAGATATTCCTGTCTACGGTATTTATCTTGTCTATCGGCCAGTCAGGCGCAGCTTTTTCTATGATTTCGTCTACTATCTTTTTCTTTTTTATCACAAGCTCAAGCAGCTTTGCTACAAAATCTTTGTCGTTTAACCCAGGAGCAAACTCGGACAGATTTCTGTCCAGTATTTCGCCTATTTCATTGTCCGGCAACGCATTGAAATCCCACTCAAAGAGTGTCTGAAGTACTATTGATCTGGAAAGGTGCCTGTTTGCCATATTTTAACTTTTGGAAAGAACTTAGAGAGGGAGCCGCTACTTTTTCTTCTCGGCTTTTTTCTGTTTCTTTTCCACTTTCTTTACGACATCTATAACCTGCTTGCCTTTGTATCGGCCGGTTTTCATGTCCACCCTGTGGCGTAAATGCATGCTGCCTGTCTCTTTGTCAACACCCATGCGCAAAGCCTTCAGCGCGTGGTGGCTGCGGCGGTTTTTGGTATGGGAATGTGTATGTCTCATTCGTACTGTCATATAATTGTACTTTACCTTATTTCAAAAAATAAATCAAATATCTAAAGAAACAGGGTTAAATTTATCAAGAAAACATAAAATCACTCCAACACTCGAACTTCGAACAAAAAATCTATAAGAATAATTATAGCATACAAAAAATACCAAATATCTAAAAGATATTTGGTATTTAACAATCTAAAAAATCAAACAACAAACGTGCATTCTACAACCAAAGAAATATATTACCTTCACTCCAGCTACGCCAAAAATTAAAAGGATAAGCTACTAAAAACCAAGCTCGTTCACCAGTGTGCCAAAGTAATCGAAAAGAACGGTCCACTCCATAAGCATCTTTTGCGTGAATAATGTATAAATCATTTTCACTAGAGTTATTATTTATTAACATGTCAATAAGAATTTTCCAGAAAGTATCTAAATCTAATGGGATAGAGTTGTTGTGTTGTCGTATTTCCGTATCATTCATATTTCTTGATAATCTATATTTATTCAACTTATCAGTCATACCTTTACACAAGTCAGGCAAAATAATTTTATTGGCACTACTTTCATAAAACCATGTTTTAAAATTAGAACCAAAAATCATCCGGACAACACCTTTTTTGTCATCCTGAAATAATACAGAAATTGATTTAAGTGATTGGTATTGTGATGAAGGATTATTCTCTTTTGCTTTAGTGATTAGAGTATTTATAGCTTCTTTTGCTTCACTACTAACAAATGGCGCCTCAATAAGGGCTTTAATATGTTTATTCATTATATTTTATTTTTAATGTTCTGTGCGCAGTATACCAGTATTACAAAATTTGCCAACTAACCATCCATGCGTCCATTTTTATATCTAAAAATAACAAAAATAACTAATATAAATATACCTATGCCTAAAAAATAAGCATATTTATATCGAGAACCTGCAAACAAACCAACACTTTTATGCTTAATTCCTGTTTTGATAACTGAATCTGTTGATTTAGAAAAATTATTATCAGCATTATTATTTTGTGTTGATATTTTATTTTCAATATCAGCTTCACTATAGATATTTTCAAGAGAAACTGTACTATTAACTTTGTTGTTACTCCTTTGTGTGGTATCAACATTGTCTATAGATAATTTATCTTCTGTATTATTTTTAATATCAAAAATTGGCTCAATAAATATCTCTCCTATTTTTGTAGTTACTCCTTGGGTTACATTTAAAGGAAAAGTGAGGGGCGTAGATTTTTTACCATTTTTATTTTCAAAATATACACTAAAAATATAATATCCTCCGGATATATTAGATATATTTATTTGAAAATCTCCTTTTGAGTTTGCAATAGTAGATGAAGAAAACTCTGAATTTTTTAGAAGAGTTACTTTACTTAATGGATAAGCTTTACCTGTAAATACAACATTGGTATATGGAATAAAAGGAAGAACAAGACTTCCTTTACCGTTATTATTTTGTGATATAGTACAAGAAGATGTTTTAAAAACACAAGCATTTGTACAAGAAAGGGCTCCTCCAGAATAATTAAGGCTAGCACAAGATGCGCCTCCTAGATTATTTCCATCACACTGCTCTCCAAAATTAATAATTCCATCTCCACAACCAGGAACCGTAGCCGAAATTTCAACCGTTATAGCGTTTGTTGCAAATGGATAAACAAACAAAAAACAAACGAGAATAAAAAAAGGTGTTCTGTAAGATGGTTTTATAAAATGATTCATTCGCCATTTGACTTATTGTCGATTTCCATTTATAGCTTCATGAATAATCCTACGCTTCATTCTTTTAAACCAAGCTAATATAATTCTCCAAAAGACAAGGGTGGCAATAAGTATTATAGAAATTAATTGCCATGGTATTACAAAAAAATGGTAAGTTTTAGTAGCATTCTGAGAAGATGCCCCCCACGTTAAGTCAATATTTGCAGTATACCATCCGATATGAAAGTCCTTTATTTGAGCAAGTACTGTATTTAAAAACCCTATATTTTTCTTTTCCTTAGACTCGCCCACCCAAGAAACAGTGAATCGGCGAGTACTTTGAGGTAAAACACTTCCTTCGTTCTTATTTGCTAGAAGTGAAACAGATCTTATATGAAGTAAGTTATTTATCTTTATATTTCCACGCGGAATAACTCGATCACCTCCAATATTATTAAAACCATAAGTAAAAACTATAGGTAATGTACTAAAAAACCTCTTACCGCCTTCCGTACCGAAGTCAGTAATCCCGGCCGATTCGTCAACATCACCAGAAACACGCAATAAAATAAGAATCCCTATCTTGCCTCCTATAACAACTTCACTTCCACCATTCTTATTCTCCGGCTGATTACCAAAAAATAAAGCAGCAAAATATCCTCCTGGTTTTGCGTCTTTTGGTACTGTTATTGTGTATGGTACTGTTTTACGCTCATCTGGAGCTAGATTTACTTCAGTATCAGTACTTATCCACGTTGCAAGCCCGCTTTTGTCACCAGTAAAATATGGGGCACCAGTATCACCGCGTGATTCAAAATTTTCATAAGAAGTATAAAATATCTTTTCCTCTTTTTGTTCATTCAGAAGCTCCACTTCTCCTTGTATACTTTGTCCAGGATCAGCTGTTATTTCAATTCTTGCTGGTGAAACAGTAAGAGCATTAGCGGTCTTAGTGTTTATGCCAACCAATACGAGTATCAGTAAAATAAGATATTTTTTTTTCATATATATTTTTTTTAGAAATTTGCAGTTGCTATATATGTAAGATTTGCAGTATATGCTCCAGCTTCAGTAGAAGCAGTAATATTTGCCAAATAACGGACAGAATAAGTAGTATTTGCAGATGAACCAACCGCAGAGGCCACCTCATCTGGGAAAGAAGCTGTGTCGAAAGCGAAACCAGAAGCTGCATATGGAGCACTAACAACACCTGACCCACCAGAAGCACTCATTCTTAACCCAAACTGTTCTGTTCCAACAGATGAAGATGAGTTTGTGTTACCTATAGAATCTATAGTGTCACTGTTAGAAGTAAGTGTAGTACCGTTAATCGTCATCGTATAGCCATTAGAAGCGTTTGTGCCTGCGACGAGAGTATGAGCCTCCGTCTCAGAAGCTGAACCTGCTGTATCTCCCGTGGCATAACGAGCTGCTGAAGCAGAAAGTGTCCCAAAACCAATAGAATTGTCAGATATAGTAAAAGTTATAGATTCATCAACAGATGCAGATACCTGCACTTGATCACTACTTAAAATAACAACAGTGGCATCCCCCGTATCACCAAAAACACCTCCAATTGCAATATCATAACTTGCTGGTGTTGCATGGTTTGTAATTTGAGTATCCCCAGTTGTTCCCGCGGTTGCATTTGTACCAATTTGTATTTGAACACAAGCATTAGCTGCAATAGCAGCAGCTCCAACTCCATCGGTCGGAGCAGTAAAAGTTACGACTTGTCCAGAAAGCGCAGCGCCCCATGCTGAAGCAGAAGGAGAAGCGGCAAGAGTTTCTTCATTAGAATAGGAAACCCCATTACAGCTAGACTGTCCACCAGCAGAATGAGCCAAGTCAAAATCACCGAAATCAACCGAATTCATATTAAAACCAGCAGGAAATGTCACTGTTATAGTATCTGAAGAATCTCCCGCCCCTGTTGGCGTTCTAAATACTATAGTATGGTTAGCTCCCGTACTAGCAGTAGATGTTGAAAGTGTGTCAGATTTATTTAAAAGAGAAGCAGCGAACGCAACATTAAAAGGAGTGTTTAGCAACAAAAGTGCTAAAATTAAAAACAATGAACTAAACAGATAGGGTAGTTTATCTTTTTTGAAATTAAACATAATAATAATAATAATAATAATAATAATAATAAATTATTTCTAATACATTTTAGTAAAGATTTAATTTTATGACAAAATATTCTGTGGATAACTAAAAGCCCGCGGTAATAATATAAGTTATGGTTGTATTATAATCTCCAGCCTCAGTTTGTGGTGCAATATTGCCAATATAATACCCTGAATACGTTGTCGGAATATTATCCCCGTCAGTATCCTGAGCTACATCGCTTGTGGTATTTATATCTGCCGCATAAGCATATCCAGAAATAGAATCATAAGGAGACAAAACAACACCATTTCCGCCACTAGCAACAAAACGAACTCCAAATTGCTCTGTACCAATACTTGGCGTTGCACTAGAACTACCTATGGCACTAATAATATCTCCTGATGAAGTTAATGTTGGACCGCGCATGGTTACAATATATCCGCTATCAGCATTGGTAGAAGCAGTAAAAGAATGAGCCGAAACCTCTGTATCAGATCCTGAGGTATCCCCTGTAGCATACCTTGTACTTAAACTAGAGAGGGCACCGAAACCTATGGAATTATCAGACAGAGAAAAGGAAAGAGATTGGGGTTCATTACTATTCATCTGTCTTATACGAATAATTGCTCCTGGGCCACGCACATTGCTAACGGTGCCTCCAGCCGTTGCAAGCAAAGTTGGATTACTAGACCCTGGCCCATCAATCAATTTTCTTGAAACAGCCGTAAAACCACCTATGTCATTGTTCTGACTATGATAAACATCTGAAACCTCTTCAGGATACATAAATTTAGCTCCATTTTGAGTAATATATTGCGAAGAAAACTGATCACCGCCACCCACATCTGTAGGTATAACCATAGCAGAAATAAAAACATCATCTACTTCTGTTCCCGGATCTTCAGACATCGATATTGAAACTGAATCATCGCCAACCGCATCTTCTCCTGTAGTTCCCTCAACATCCCATTCTCCTGTATTATTAGAAAAACGAGACATTTTTGTCCATGTAACATTGTTTTGATCAAGATAAATATCAAGATTTCCATTTTCTGTTCCTGTGGCAACCTTATAAAAACTATATAAATTAGTATTACCCGTATCCGCCCCTAAAGTTGATCCATACCCTCCTGCCCCAGAAAGCATACCGTTTGGCACAGCAGTCCAACCGTTTGGAGTCCCCACGGAACCCTCATTAGCTTTGCTTGGTTTTTGTCCGACAACCAAAGTTAATAGATCTCCAGCAGATATGGAACTAGGATATTCTGGCCCATCATTGTTTGTATTATCATTTGGAGTATAAGATATAGCTCCTGGAGTTTGCCATGTTATAGTCCCAGTTGCTCGTGTACGAATAAACACACCAGGACCTCTTACGTTTGTCTTAGTCCCACCAACAGTTGCCGTCATTGTAGGATTTGCAGAACTAGTGCCAGAAGTAACAGTCGCACGAATAGCAAAACCTCCGATATCCCAATTATTAGTACTATCCATTTCACTTATTTCTGACACCGCACCAAAAGTAACACCTGTCTGCGAAAATGATTCGGCAGAAAATTGAGAAGGAGTAGTAACATCAGTAGGTATACTCATTGCACCAATAATAAGATCCCCCGACTGCACTCCTGGATCAGAAGTCATAGCTACAGATGCAGGACTATTTCCAGTAGTGTCTTCTCCTGTTGTTCCAGAAATAGACCAATCATTTGTACTATTAGTAAGTCTATAAATCTGAGCCCAAGCTACATTATAGTTTTTGTATGTTAAGAAAAGATTTCCAGTTTCTGTACCATCGGCTACTCTATAAAAAGAAAAAATATTAGTATTGCCCGTATCTCCACCCAAAGTATTTCCGTATCCACCTGCGCCAGTAATAGACCCTCCAGATATAGCCGTCCAACCCTGTGGCGTGTTAACACCACCACCATTTGCAGTATTGGGCTTTTGTCCAACAACAAGTACTAATAAATCCCCAGAAGCCACGGAAGCTGGATAAGCAACAGAGGTACCGGCCAAAACAGCGGTCGCGGTAGATTCTTCATAAACAACAGGTGAGGGTGTTGGTTGTGCTGTTTTAACTTCCGGCATGACAGAATATGTATCTATAGGATTACCATTTGAATATACAACCCTAACACAATATTCATAACTTGGAACAGCTCCATTGTCTTTCAAAGAAAAGTCCCATTTACCCACTTGCCCAGAGGAGACCGAAGAAATGGAATTTGTAAAATTATTAGATTCTTCATATGTCTGATTCACTACAGTATCCCCACCATTAACAGGGTCGTTTGCATTGGCTGTTAAACTATCTCCATCATCTGGAGAAGAATTATCGTTATAAGAAATAATAGTAGCTCCAGTTATATCGGTATACGACTCTCCAGAAAAAGCTCCGTCACATGTACCATTCTTTTCAGAAAATTGTAATTTAAAGGTTTTACCACTTCCAGATAAGTTCATGTTTGTAATACGCAAAAGTTGCCTTAAACGAAAAGGATCTCCGGCATTAGAAAGTGCTATAGCAGTATTTTGTGTAGCTAGAGAATTACCCACATCAGTATTATTAGAATTTTCAAAAAAACGATAATTATTTTGTTCAATAATAGGTGCAATTTCTCGTACAGCTAGATGGACACCCGCACGATCGTCTGTGGTACCTTGATTAAATCCAACACTTCGCGGACCTTGACCTGCAACTGTTTCATTAACCATACTAAATCCATTAGCTCCAAAATCAATACTTTCAAGAAGCGTGCTATTAGACCCTGCTGGAGCAGGAGAATTTCCTCCATAATAACTATCGGCGTATCTAACACTATCAGACTCAGGATACCCATCGTTAACCAATTGTTCAGAAAAAGTTCCGTCGTTGTCAAAAGTCACAATACCAGAAATATAAACTTCAGTATCACTAGACCCAGACATAGTTGCTACTGACGCATACATAACATTACTATTGTTCGTACGATTAATCACAATAGTTTGATCTCCTGTTGGAATACTTGTACCTAAAAAAAAAGTATCTATGCGTCCTGGTTCCGCCACTGAATCTAGTGCGGTGGCTTCAGTTATTTCATTCATAGAAACACCTCCATAAGTAACACTTGTAACTGTTTTGGTTGCAGAAAGAGTATTAACAAAAACTAAAACACCTCGAGGTGTCCCTCCTGGAGAATGTGTCCAACTGAAAGAATCTTCATTAGAAGAACCAGTACTGGTATGTGATTCACTGGAGCCTATTTGGGCTATGGCAGCATAAGTTTTTTCAGGCTTGGGTGGAAAACTAGCACCAGGTATTTGTAACCATCCAGAAAAAACCCAAATAATAAAAAAAATAAATATCCCGAAAAACTTAACTAGCCTTTTAACTATCATTAATTTACAATATTTATCTGACAAATGAACGAAGAGTTCGTGTTTTTTTCAGTAAAAATTATTGGGACACTAAAATTTCCACGAACAGATCCAATAGTATTTAACACAGATATGCTTACAGTATTCTCGTCTGGCTTTGGGTTATATATATAGTTATCATTTTCTGCAAACTTCACATCTATACCCTGTGGACGCTCGCCTATTTTTAATTCATAATTTCCACTTAAAATTTTTGTTAACAATATATTTGTATTTAAATTATGATTTTCATAAACATTTAGACTGAAAGGTGAAACATTACAACGATGTACTGCATTTAAATTAACGACAGTTTCTTTTAAAGAATTCTTGTCTTCTGTCTCTAGTAAAGAAACATCTTTGGATAATTCTTCTATTTGAAAATCTTCCACGTTTGTAGTTTCTTCTTTTGTTTGAGGAATTTCTTTATTCATCTGACTAAGATTATCTACAGTGTCTGTAGTAGTAGTATTTATTTCATTTTTATTTAAATACTCATACTCTGCTTCAATCCACATAGAATCAAGATAAATAACAGGAGTCGCGCCATCCAATACGGGCACACTTCTAACACTTATTTGTATTTTTGAAATATCTTCCCATGTGGCTACTTCTTCTATCGGTATCTTAAACTGTGTATTATCAAAAGAATCTTTATCTACAAAACCCAAGCTCTTCCAATCAACACCATCTAGTGTGTACAAAACCTCTACTAAACCATATGAATCAAGCTTCTTGGTTTCACCTAAAGATGCTTCTTGCCCGTATGCAACTTTTGTAAATAATTTAAAAAATGATATTGACGCGGATTCTGGTACTGAAACCTCTTGCGGGATTTTGGGTTGCTCAAGTTCTAAGGTATTATCTTCATTCGCTGACAGATTTGTTTCTTCAGGATTTTTGTCTAAATTTTCAACTTGTATATCATCATTTGTGCTATTTTCTTTTACGGATTGTTGATCGGGCACCACAGGAATATCACTATCTATTGGTGGTATTTCTATAGATGGTTCTACATATCCAACAGTCCAAGAAAACTTAACGACAATATTCTTTGGAATAACATCTTCCGGAATATCTTCCTTAAATCCTCCACAATATATTTGAGCAGCAATATTTCCATTTAATCTAGCAGAATTTTCCTCTGTAAAAATAGATGCCTCTCTGGATTCTAGTGAAACCTGTGGTGCCCCTTCGGCAAGTTGTGGATTCTCCCATCCTCCTAAACAGGTAGATGGATATAATAAATACTCGTTAGCTCGTGCTTTTGATTTATATAAAAATAAAACAGAAATAATACTAATCACAAAAAGTGATAAGCCCACAAGAAATAGTTGCGTGGTTTTTTTTAACATACCTAAAAACAATTTTAGCAAAAGAGCTAGGTAAAATTAAGTGGAAAACCTAGGTGTCTAAAAATATACCCTAACTAATTAACGACAACAAGACAGCTTAAAACCTATTTAAAACTAATTTTCTTTTAGTAAAGCAAAAAGAATTACTCCTACTGATACAAAAAATATTCCAACTAGAACTAGGAAACCAGAAAAAACATAAGCAATAATGCCAAGGTTTAAGGATGTAATAAGTGTCGTTGCTGTAATCCAAATATCTCTAGCTGTGTTAGTAATCATGGAAGGTTTTCCTTCTTTGTCTAAAATTGGATATCCACTCTCATCATATTCTTGGATTTCTCTTGGCATCTCAGAAAATGTTTTGCCATCAGTCATTTTAAGAACATGTGTTCTTATAGTATCAGCCTGTATTTTAAGGCTAATAGGACCACGAACAGGAATATCTGGGATTTTGGCATCACTAGGTGTTGTGATATTTTCTTGCGAGACGCTCTTATAAGTAAAAATAATACCGACAATGCCGCTGATAGCAAAGAAAATACCTATTGTTACTAAAAATAACGACACGAAACGAAATATTTTTTTCATAGTCTCTATTTTATCATAAATAAAAAAAAACACAAACCGCTTTGTATATTTAAGAAGTCTCTATTGTCTGATTTTCCTAAAAAGAATAGGAGGAAGTATATAACATTTGAAATTCTAAAAAAGCCAAGATACAAATTTATTATTGTGCTTGATTCGCACTTTTGTCTACACATAAATTTTGTTTTTAAAATAATTATTTTTTCTGCAATTCTAAAATTGATTGACTTGCTTTTTCAAATTTTGATTTTGCTTCTGTATATTTATTTAGCAATTCAATCTCTTTGTCATCAAGTTTTGCATTGAGCATATTATTCAAATAAACTTGGATTTTATCTAAAGCATCATCAAGAATCATTGTTTTTTCAAGTCCAGCTTCTTTAAATAAGTCGCGGTCATTTTGTCCTCGTCTTCGGGGATCAAAAATTCTAGCGAGGTCATCATTTTGTAATTCCAAGAAATACCTTCTATTATTCTCATTGTTTTGTTTGCTATCTTTTTCTTTAGCTAACTTATCTTTTTCTTCGGTAATTTTCTGTTCATGTTTTAATTTACTTTCAAAAAAACCCAATTTTTTATTTTCCAAAGCTCTGATTGAAGTTTCAAAATTTCTTATGTTTTCCTCAGATAGTTTAATATTTTTTGAATATTCATTTATTTTTTCAATATCAGAAGTAAATTTAGGAACAGAAAATTCTCTACCAGCTTCTTTTGCTTCAAAATAAATTGACTCATTTAGCTTGTCTTTTAGTATTCGTTCTTTGCTTTCTTTTATCAAATCAAGATAATTTTCAGCAAATTTTTTGTTAGTGTCAATAGTTTTTTGTTTAGATTCTATATCACTGGTTGAATTAGCTCGACCGCCAAAAAGTTCATCTGTTTTCGCGCGTTCGATCATCATATTGATACCTGCATCAGACAACTCAATAATAAGATTTTCTTTTAACTTTTGCTCATCAAGGTGTTTTTTGTAGTATTCTTGTAGTTGAGAAAAAGAAAGTTTGGTTTTTTTACTCGCTTCTGTTTCTATAATTTCTTCGGGATAATTATGAGTAAAATCATACTGCACTAAATATCTATCAAATCCAAAAAATTCTTTTTGAAATTTTGATGAATCATTTCCACTATAAAGTTTTTTAATAGTTTCTAAATCGTTGTTTTCTATTAAAGAAATTAATTTTTCATTTAGAATTTTTGTCTTTTCAATATATTCCTTTATGGGTTGGATTTTTGGAAACTCTTTTCCAATTTCAATATCATTTTGAAGTGATCTTGTTAATTCAGCCAGATATTCATCGTGTGCCACATCACCAGTTTCTTTCTTCCAACCCTTTTCATCAACTTCATGTTTTCCAGCTCTCTCATATAAATATACTAAATTGATATTTCTTCCTTTACCACTATTGCCAAAATATTTGCCGATAATTTCTCCAGCTTCCTTGTTGTTCTCAAATAGACTTTCATATTTTTTCAAAAAGTCTCTAGCTTGATTACGAAACTCTCTTAATTGAGTAACAATTTCATCTCTTTCTTTTTTAAATGTTTCAACCCGATCAATATCTTTTCCAATATCGTTTATTCCATTTTTCTCATTTTCTTGATTCAGTTGTTTAACTATTTCCTTATGAATAACTGACTTTGTGGCAGAAATCGCTTCATCTTGTTCTTCTGGTGAAAGTTTTACAAGATTATATGTTTTGATTAAATTCCAGTTAAACTTGCCTTTCTCAATTTCTGATACTGAAAGATATTCCTTGTTTAAAAAATTATCAGCAATTTCTCGTCCTTTCTTTTCTAATTCTTTGTTTTCTTTTTTTAAAATTTGTTCTTTGCCTTCCTTTGTTTGAGAAAAAAGTTCGTTAACTTCTTTTTCTTTTTCGGGAATCGAAGTTTCAAGATTTTTTATTTCTTCATTTAAATTATTTACTTCCTCTTGCAAATCTTTCCACTCTACTTTTTCACCAGAAAAGACTTCATCAAATCCTTCTTTTGTATGCAAAATCTTCTCAACTTCTGTATCTTGACGAGCTTCCTCAACCGCTCTATGTCCAGATTTAATAATATCTTCTCGTCGTGATTTTATTTCAGCAAGACGCTTTAAAATTTCTTCTCTACGAGAAATCATTTTAGTCAGCTCATCACTTTCTAATTGGTATTGAGAAGATTTTGATAATTCTTCTTGCTCTTCGGATTGTTTCTTTTGATTTTCAGCTTCTTGACGCTTTAATTCTTGCTCTTGCTTTAAAGCCTTAATCTTTTCCAACCCCGACATTTTGTTGCTTTTTTCTGGATTCATAATAGGTATATCGTAGCATCTTTTAGAATTTATTACATTATTTTCTATTTACTCCTTCTTAATAAAAAACCGAAAAAAGTCTATTTGTACCATTTGTCAGACTTTTTTCATACAAAAATCAACCTTTGATTTTTGGTATAAACAGGCAGTTATTTCAAAACACCACGCGTCCTTAGCTCTTCTTTGAAATTTTTAATCACTGGTATATTTTCCCACAATGCACTTATATCAATGTATTTATGACTATCCTTTTCCTTCAAATACTTTTCAGGAATTGCATATGTTTGCTGTCTATAATCTTCTGGTTTGTAAACCAAATGTCCCATCTGCACTATTTCACTTGGAATACCATAATCATTGACCTCGACTCTTGGATCGTAAATGTTATCTATGTACACTCGTCCTTTCTCATCGTATGCCATAGCAAAAACCAACTCATCACCCTCTGGACTACTTACTTTATATTCCTCGATGTGAATATTATTTTTTTGTGTTTTATCAGTAATATCAACTTTATCGTACTTATCAACACATTTTTTAAAATCAGGCATCATTGTTTCAGGAAATCGTGCTTTAAAACATTTTTCAACATATGAGCCAATATTTTGTTTGTATACTTTAGCGAAGTGTTTAACTTCTGGTTTATCATTGATAAACTTTTCCATTCGCCAAAGACTGCTTTGCTTTAACTCCTCAGCATATTCTGGGTTAGTGTTTAATCTTTCTAGTTCAGTTTTTATATTTCTAAACTCTGCAATACTTTCAAGACCCTGCATCCATTTATACAAGCCACCGCTCAAAGTAAAATTTCTAAAACCGTCCGCACCTATAACAAATCTTTCGTATCCCTTGAAAAATCGCTGACAGAAATCTTGATACGAAGCCCATTCTTTATTTTTTAGAGTTTGATAATTTTCCTTAAATTCAAACTCGTCCCAATAATGACCTTTTGTGCCTTCGGTTGGAGGAGTAGGTAAATATTCATATGCGGAATAGTGATTATATTTTTGAGGTAAAGAATTTATTATTTTATAAATCCGTTTATCTAGTTTTGCACTTTGAACATAGTGATGAAGCGGGCTATTTTCATCGCCTTTCATATAACTTCCGTCATCTCGTTCACCGGGCAATGATTTCCACTGATGATCTGACTTAGAAAATCTAAATAGTCGTGTTTTCCATTTGCCTGGATTTTGTTTATCTTCCACCCAAGACATAACATCACCTCCATTTAATTGCGTGAACATAAACTGTTTATTGTCTATCTCGACTGAAGTATAAAACTTATCTTTCATTTCTTGAAACATTTTTTGGATTGATTCGGGCTGTTCACTTAAATGAGATTCAATTTCTTTTAGTTCATTTTGCAAGACGGAAATTTTCTCAAAATTTCCGTCTTTTTGTGCTTGTACAAAAAGTTCATACACAGAAGTAAGAGTTTTTACAAAATATTTTCCTTGCTCCTCTTTAATTTCCTTAATAGGGCTTGTATTTGAGTTTTCTAATTCTATCGGACGACCAACATGAACATCACGAATGAGTTTGCCTTCAATTTTTTCGCCAACACTAATAGCAGAATTTTCAGAAAGCGATCGTTTTACAAGAGAAATCTCTTTGCCTACTTTTAGACCAAGTTTTTCAATAAGTGGTTCACCGAAATTTCCTCTTTGCTCGTTGATATTATTTACAATTTTATTAAATCCATTATTTTCCATAATTCAATTCTATACATTTTCCGAACCATTTTATTCGTTCAAAATGGACTCTTGTCCGAAAAAGGAGCCATTGTCGGGAATCGAACCCGAGACCTCATTCTTACCATGAATGCGCTCTACCGACTGAGCTACAACGGCATATAACATAAAACTAGTACAGTCTAAAAATATATTATTTTGTGTTTTTTTGCAAAGAAAAATCTCGCTACATAGCGAGATTTTTCTTTCTGCGCGAGTGATGGGATTTGAACCCACGACCTTCCGCGTGACAGGCGGACGCTCTAACCAGCTGAGCTACACCCGCATCATAAAAGATGCATCTTGAAGAAATCTACCAGAAAAACGAAAACATTGCCAGATTTCTTGTGTCGGCGGGAGGAATCGAACCTCCGACCTTGGGCTTATGAGTCCCACGCTCTAACCGACTGAGCTACGCCGACAAAAATCAAACTGCTTTACTTTTTATTGATAGTTAAATGCAGACTAAATTAATGCGACATTGTAAGGCATAAGCCAAATCGTCGCTTTTCTCAACCATTTTACCCGGTATAAGAGACATGGATTTTGGCATGTCACGTGCCGGAGTGTTGCGGGGTCAGGAATCGAACCTGAGTCCTAAGGTTATGAGCCTTATGAGATGCCACTTCTCCACCCCGCGATATAAAAACAAGTTTTTTCATTCTACTAGAAAATTTTCCAAAAAGCAAGATGCTGGGGTTTTGCGCTTGCGCAAAACCCCAGCATTAAGGCTCCCAACAGCATCATCCATTAAAGCTACAAATCTCGTTCGAAGAATCTTCCATCAAATACTTGCCAACGTGCTGATAATATTCCAACTGAGCCTGTTGTGCTTCCTCTCTTTTTTGTATGACAAGATCGTCTATCAAATGAAATTCATCTTCCTGCTCAAAAACGGGCAGAAATTCGGAAAGTATACAGTTTAAGATAAATTTCCCACGCACAGAGACCTTCTCGTGCTGTAACATCTTGCCAGCAGAAACAAAAAGTGATAAATCTCTTTTTGTAATCATTAGGTTAAAGTGATCATACGCGAAAGTTTTCTTGCCTTCTACTTTCAAAAAAGCAGAAAGGAGCGCGCGCTGCTTGTAAAGCAGATTTAAATAAGAATTATTATCCATAATACAAATATTTGGTTGTTTTTGAAATGTGATTTCCGTAAACAATAACACACAAAAGGTAAAAGTGCAACAGTGCTGTTCTTTATAAAAACTGCTTTTTGTGTTAACATTTTTCAATATGGAAAAAGAAAAACTAGCGCATTATAGGCACACTCTGGCACACCTTTTGGGCGCTGCAGTTATGGAGCTTTACCCAAAGAGCAAGCTGACCTTGGGTCCAGCTGTAGACAACGGTTTTTACTACGATATAGACGTTGGAGGAAAAAGCGTAACAGAAGAAGATTTGCCAAAGATTGAAGAAAAGATGAAAGAGCTTTTGCCTACATGGCTTGGATTTGAAAAAAAAGTTGTTTCAAAATCAGAAGCCGAAAATCTTTTTGCCGGTAATGAATTTAAACAAGAGCTCATCGCAGGCATAACAGAAAAAGGAGAAGAAATAACCTTGTACACTTCCGGCAGCTTCACAGACTTGTGTCGTGGCGGACATGTGGAACATCCATCAAGGGAAATAGATATAAACTCATTCAAGCTAGACCGCGTAGCAGGCGCGTACTGGCGCGGAGACGAGAAAAATAAAATGCTTACCCGCATATACGGACTTGCGTTTGAATCAAAAGAAAAACTGGACGAATATATAGAACAAACGGAAGAAGCAAAAAAGCGAGACCACAGGGTTATAGGAGAAAAAATGGATCTATTTTACTTTGACGAAGCCATTGGCAAAGGTTTACCTATCTGGCTCCCAAACGGCAACATAATAAAAGAAGAACTTGAGAAATGGGCAAAGGAAACAGAAGAAGCTTGGGGCTACAAACGTGTCACAACACCAATCATAACAAAAGAAAACCTTTTCTATACCTCTGGACACTTGCCGCTTTATAAAGAAAGCATGTATGCCCCGATTGCGATTGAAGATGAAAATTACTATATCAAGCCAATGAACTGCCCATTTCATCACAAGACTTTTGCTGCGCGGCCAAAAAGCTACCGAGACTTGCCTCTGCGCCTTGCAGAGTACGGATGGTGTCACCGTTATGAAGATTCTGGTTCACTATTTGGACTCATGCGAGTACGTGGAATGCAAATGAACGATGCGCACATATATGTAGAAAAAGAGAAAGCTGTTGAAGAATTCGTACAAGTTATAAAACTTCACGAATACTACTATAAAAAACTCGGTATCACTAACTACGAAATGGAGCTTGCACTTCGTGATCCAAACAATATGACAAAGTACCATGGAGACGAAGCTGACTGGAAGGATGCGGAAGATATGACAACAGAAGCCATGAAGTTATCCGGCGTACCATTCAAGGTGGTAAACGAAGGCGCCGCATTTTATGGACCAAAAATGGATTTCCAGATTTATTCTTCAATAGGACGCTCTTTTACCGCATCTACAAACCAGCTTGATCTGTATATGGGTAAAAGATTTGAGCTTGAATACACAGACAAAGACGGGGTACGAAAAACTCCAGCTATCATCCACCGAGCACCGCTTGGCACACACGAGAGATTTGTCGGTTTCCTTATAGAGCACTATGCGGGCAAATTCCCTACTTGGCTTTCTCCGCTGCAAGTAGCTATAGTACCGGTGAAAGAGGCGCATGAGGAAAGCGCGGCGAAGCTCGCTAGCGAGCTTCGCCGCGCGATGGTCCGCACAGAAGTCATCGCAAATGGAGACAGCCTGGGTAAACGTATCCACAAAGCAAAAACAATAAACACTCCATACATAATCGTACTCGGAGACAAAGAAGTTTCCTCTGGTAAGCTAACGATAGAAAAACGCGACGGCACAAAAATAGAGATTTCAGCCGAAGAATTCCAACAAAATATTGTGGAAGAAATAAAAAATCGCTCCTAGAGCGATTTTTTATTTCTATATATCTAGCTCTGCCATCTTGGCATTGGACTGAATAAAGGATTTGCGCGGAGCAACTTCCGAGCCCATAAGCATGTCAAACACAAGATCCGCCGCGACAGCATCCTCTACAGATACTTGCTTTAAGGTGCGTGTTTCGTGCTTCATTGTTGTCTCCCACAGTTCATCTGCATTCATTTCTCCTAGACCCTTGTAGCGCTGTATAGAAACTTTGGCTGACTTTTTGGTTTTTGATGTTTCCACCTCTTCCGTTTCTTCCTCTGCTTCAGCCTCAAGCTCTTCGGCAGATTCAACTTCTTGTATGTCACTGACATCTCCGCCAACTATCTTGAATTTCTCTTCATCAGAGAAAGCATAAGCAACTTCCTTGCCTTTCTTTATCTTGTAAAGCGGCGGCTGAGCTATATAAAGGTAGCCGGACTCTATAATCTGTTTGAAGTACCGATAGAATAATGTAAGTAAAAGTGTGCGTATGTGGGCTCCGTCTACGTCCGCATCTGTAGCAATAACTATTTTGTGATAACGGATTTTTGCAATGTCAAAAGTATCACCGATAGATGTACCCATAGCTATCACTAAGTTTTTTATTTCTTGTGAACCAAGCATTCTGTCTAGACGTGCTCGTTCTACGTTCAAGATCTTCCCACGCAAAGGCAGTATCGCCTGAGTGCGCCTATCTCGTCCCATTTTTGCTGTACCGCCAGCAGAGTCTCCCTCTACTAGAAATAGCTCAGACTCTTCTGCGCTCCTGCTTTGACAGTCTGCAAGCTTCCCTGGCAAAGTCATTCCTTCCAATGCGCCTTTTCTGAGTATGGAATCCTTTGCGGCTTTTGCAGCTTTACGCGCACGCAAAGCCAATATGGACTTGTTTATTATCGCTTTCGCATCATCTGGATTTTCTTCCAAGAAGTTTGCAAAAGCATCTCCAAAGACTGTTGCGGTGGCACCCTGAGCCTCTGTGGAGCCGAGCTTTGCTTTGGTCTGTCCTTCAAACTGTATCTCGCGAAGCTTTACAGACACAACAGCAGTCAAACCTTCAAGCACATCGTCTCCAGTAAACGCCCCATCCGCCTCTTTCAAGAAATTATTTTTCTTGCTGTAAGTATTCAAAAGCCTGGTAAGAGCTGTCTTAAAGCCAGTAACGTGAGTACCACCTTCTGGGGTGTAAATGTTGTTTGCAAAAGCAGTAATACGGTCTGTTATGTCGTCCACATATTGGAGCGCTACTTCCACACCTACGCCATCTACTTCTTTCTCTACATAAAATATATGTGGGTGCACGGGCTTTTGCATTCTGTTGTTGTATTTTATCAGCGAAGCAAGTCCACCCTCAAAGTAGAAAGTAGTAGAAGGGACTTCTGCAGCAAGATCTACGAACCAAAAATACCCGTCCGTAGGCATTTTACCTTCGTATTCTCGCGCGTCTATTATCTGCACACGCAGTCCCTTCACAAGGTATGCCTGCTGTCGCAAACGATTCACTACAGTGTTCCAGTCAAACTTTATACCCTCTTTGAAAATCTCTGCATCTGGCTCGAAAGTGATAATTGTTCCATTCTGTTTTGTTTTGCCAATATTTTTTACGTTCGCTTTTTTCTTGCCTTGACTATACTCCTGTATATATACACCTCCATCCTTGTGGACTTCTGCTCTTGTATATATGGAAAGTGCATTTACCACAGAAGCTCCAACTCCGTGTAGACCTCCGGAAACTTTATAACCCTCACCACCGAACTTTCCTCCAGCATGAAGCGTGGTCATGATGGTCTCTAGTGCAGAAACTTTTGTCTTTGGATGAATATCTACCGGTATACCGCGACCATTGTCTGCTACACGGATGCGGTCTCCTGGCAAAAGCACGACTTCTATCCTGTCTGCAAATCCGCCCATGGCTTCGTCGCGAGAGTTGTCAAAAATCTCCCACACCAAGTGGTGCAAGCCGTCTATGCCTGTTGTACCTATGTACATTCCAGGCCTTCTGCGTACAGGCTCTAAACCCTCCAGGACAGAGATACTTTCTGCACCGTATTTGCTTGCTTTCTTTTTATCTTCAAGTGACATAATGTAAATAAAAAAGCCTTGATTTCAAAGCTCTTTATGCAAATGTTCTGTTACCTTTTCACAGCTCCATTATAGCATACAATCTGCCTATACATAAGCTAGTTTTCCACTATTTTGCCCCCAAATAAAACCTTTATTTCTAAAGATTTTTACTACTTGACGTTTTGTGTTATGTATGATACTATGTACAAAAATAAAATTAAAAATGACAAAACTTCTCAAAACTTTCGGTATTAAATCCTACAGAGAACTGATAGGAAAGACAATGGTTGTATCTTTTACGGAAGACAAAGAAAACAGATACGAAATTTACTTTAGGATTAATTATTTTGCAAAATGGAGTGATGTAATTGAGTTTGAATATGTCGATGCTTCTGTGGCACGAGATGCAGTACTTCAAGTAGGTCTTTTTGGTGATAATGACTTTTACATAGTTATTATTGATAAAGATAATAACGAGTACGGGTACTACGAAACCATAAAGAAACGGAAAAACTCAAGCCGTATAACAAATGGCAAAATAAAAATTATTGACTAGCAAAAGTGGTTTGGAAAATCCCAAACCACTTTTTTATTTATCTAATTGTAGCACCATATACTTTCGCAGTCTCTTCCTCCAACTTTTTGTGCAAATTATTTACTTCTTCATCTGTAAGTGTGCGATCAAGTGTTCGGTAGGTTACATGGTAGGCATAGCTTTTCTTCCCTTCGCCAAACTTTGCCGCATTTTCATATTCGTCGATTAAAGACATTTCCTCTGCCAAGTCCCCGACAACATCACGCACAAGGTCAAAGTAATTGTTCGGGGCAAAACCTTCTTTCTCTACAATAAAAGAAATATCGCGAGTAACAGCTGGGTATTTGCTAACTTCTTTATATTTCTGCCCAAGTACAAGCTGCTTCCTCACCCTTTCATCCGCGCTCCAGAGCAAGCGAATGTCCGGTAGCTCCATGGAAAGTATCGCGAGTCTTTCCAACCCAAAGCCGAATGCCCAGCCATTGTATCCTTCTATGCCTAGCTTTGAAAGAACAGAAGGCTTTATCATTCCCGCGCCAAGTATTTCTACCCATTCACCAGCAAGCTTTACTTCTATCTGCGTTGATGGATCAGTATATGGAAATGTATCATCTAAAAATCGATATTCTATCTTTCCAAAAATTGTTTCCACGATATCAGACAAAACTTTTTTCAAGTCGTCCAAAGTAAGGGCGCCTTTTTCATTTGAGATTATTTTCCAGCCATCTATCTGATGAAAAACATTCATGTGCCTGCGGTCTATCTCGTCTTTCCTGTAAACCTTGCCGAAGCACAACGCCCCAAGGTCTTCTTTCCCTGCGTACTTTTCTTTTACATCTTTATCGTTAAAATAGTAATACCAAGACACTGTGTTGTGTGTACGTAAAATGTTTCTCTGGTCCACATAGTAAGTATCAGACTTTGATCGCGCTACATGGTCTGCCGGAAAATCAAAAAGGTCAAAGGTTATATCTGTCGGCACAATCTCTGGTATTTGTATAATATCCAGCCCCGCTAAAGCTGGAACTTCCTGAACTCTTTTAACTATTTCGTGAAGCGGACTGCCTTCTGTGCGAGAAAGATCAGGCATTGCCAAATACCTTTTCATCCTAGTTGCTTCAGTATCCACCCTACCTTCAAGCTCGGCAAGCAGTTTCTCTTCTTGCTCTCCGGAAATTTTTATGTTCATACGCCATACTTTAGCATAAAAACAGTCAATCAAAAACCCCCTGCGTGAGGGGTTTTATTTGTGGAAAATCTCTTTGCTGCCGACCGTGCTGTTGATCTCGTGCTTGTTTTTGTCCAGCGCAACCCAAGATATGTACATGTCGTCCAAATCGTAAGTCTCGCTCTGTGGTATTTCCATGTCGGCTTCTGCTAAAAAGTACGCCAAGCCTTGCTCGGACAAATTCACGAGCGGAACTTCTATTTGCGCCTCTTTTGCGTACACTGGTGCAGAATTGTCTTTGTACATTTTCAGCCTTTCTATTTTTATACGAAGAGCGTCGGTTTCCTTGTCCACAAATGGCGAAGCAGCGAATTCTTCAAAGTTTGCTTGTTCGAACATAAGTTTTGCAAGCTCCGGCAACAAACGCTCTTTTGGTATATTTTGCAAAGAGTTTTCTTGTTTACTATTTGGCTGTAGGAAATTTTCCATATTCATATTTTTCAAGATATTATAAAAGTTAAGATAATAAATCAAGAAATTCTGCCTCTTGCAAAACTGATACGTCGAGACTTTGAGCTTTGTCCAGCTTGCTACCTGGGTCGCTGCCAGCCACGACATAAGAAGTTTTGGCGGAAACGGAACCAGATACTTTGCCACCTAAAGCCAAAATCTTCTCCTTGGCTTCATCGCGGGACATAGTAGACAAAGTTCCGGTCAATACAAAAGTTTTGCCAGTAAACTTGCCTTTGGCACGGTGCTTTGCTTGGCCTACTGCAACGCCGTTTTTCAAAAGCTTGTTTATGAAATTTATATTTTCCTTTTGTTTGAAGAATTCTACAATACTTCTGGAAACTACTGGGCCTATATTTTCGATTTCATTTATCTCTTCCTCTTTTGCACAAAGCAAAGCCTTGAGTGTCAAAAAATGTTCGGCTAAATCTTTTGCCGTCTCCTCCCCGACATGCAGTATGCCAAGCGAATACACAAAGCGCCACAGCGATATTTTTTTCCTGGCTTCTATGGAGTCTATAATGTTCTTCGCAGACTTTTCGCCAAAGCGCTCCAGCCCCGCAAGATCGGCTTCCTCTAGTGTAAACAAGTCTGCGGAATCGGTGATAAGCCCTTCTTCTTGCAAGCGATCAAGTATTTTCGGTCCGACTTCATATATCTCAAAAACATTTACAAAATGCTGCATCTCGCGGCGATTTCTGGCAGGGCAATTTTCATTGGTGCAATAGTAAGCAGCAGACACAGAATCAGAACTTCCTATCTCTCTCCTTTCCACGATACTGCTGCAGACAGGACACTTTGTCGGCATTACAAATTTCTTCTCTTTGCCTGTGCGGAATGATTTTAATACTTCTACAACTTCTGGTATCACATCTCCAGCTTTTTGTATTACTACAGTATCACCGTTTCTTATGTCAAGGCGCTCAATCTGATCAGCATTGTGAAGTGTAGCTTTCGAGACAGTAGAGCCGGCTACAAATGTCGGAGTAAAGTGCGCAAGCGGGGTCAAAGCGCCAGTACGCCCGACATTGACAGTGATATTCTGCACAACAGTCGTAGCTTTTTCTGCCGGATATTTGAACGCCACAGCATATCTTGGAGCCTTACCAACCACGCCAAGCTCCTCTTGCTCGGACAAATCATCCACACATATCACCACGCCATCTGTACCATAATCCATCTCTTGCCGAATCTCGCCTACCTTGTCTATAAAAGCAAAAACCTTATCAAGACTTGTGGCAAGCACTTCGTGATTATCTACAGCAAAACCCATCTTACGCAGGAAATTGTGTTTTTCTGAATGTTTTTCTATTTTGAAATTCCCACTTATTTCGGCAATATCATAAGCGGAAAAATCTAGCTTGCGGGCTTTTACAAGATTTGGATCAAGCTGCCGCAGGCTGCCTGCGGCAGCATTTCTAGTATTCGCAAAAAGCGGCTTGCCTTCTTTTTCATTTTGTTTATTTAGCATCTTCCAAACTTTCTTTGAAAGCAGCGCTTCTCCACGCACCTCCAGAAAGTCTGGGGCGCCTTTCGGCAGACAAAGCGGTATAGAATTTATCATTTTCAGATTTTCTGTTATATCTTCACCTACGTAGCCGTCACCGCGAGTCGCACCACGGACAAATTTGCCATCTTCGTACACCAAAGATACAGCCAAGCCGTCGAGCTTCAATTCTGCGAAGAATTCAATCTTCTCGTCTTGCGCCAATAGTCCGCGTACGCGCTCTTCCCATTTTAGGACTTCCTCTTTAGAGAAGGCATCATTTAGAGAAAGCATCCGTTTTTTATGAGAAACTTTTACAAATTTATCCAGCGGTTTGCCAGCCACACGATCTAGCGAATTTTCTTTTTTTTTATATTCAGGATATTTTTCTTCCAAATCTCGGAGTTCACGAGTTAGAGACTCGTATACATCGTCCGTAACAGAAGGATCATTTACCACATGGTATTTCAGACGTAAATCAGCAATGGCTTCCCGCAAGGCCTCGATCCGGCTTTTAGCTTTTTCTTTCATACCGGCATTATACCACGAGGCTTTTGTCTAAAGCGAAGGAGGTGTCGGCTCGGTTCCGCCGGAAACTACATCGTTTGGATATTGCACTTTTATGGCACGCTCTACTACACGCAAGCTAGAACTGCCAGCAGAAGAACAGTCTGTGTTGTAGCCAAAAGACTTTATGACAGTGTAGCTGCCGATAGTACCGTCCGGCAATGTGACTTGTGCATCTTTGTCTACATTTACAACAGCGCAAGAGAGAAGATTTGTCTCACTATTCGTAAACTGAAGCTGGAAATCATATCGAGTGCCGGAAACTGTTGGACTGACAGTAGTACCGCCACAATCAAAAGATGAGCCCGATGAAGAGAAAGCATTCTTCTGCAAGTCGGCATACAAAGCACATTCAGAGCCGGAGTCCGCCGCAAAGAAAGAGTAAGTCGCTTCACGCGCTTGTGAGGTGAGCAAAATTTCCTTGTAAGCTGTATTTGAAATGCCTAACGTAATAGCCAAAACAACAGCAGAGATAAGAACCGCAAAAAGTACTACGAAGCCTTTCTGATTTTTAGTTTTTGTTTGCATGTTTTTCATATTATGGCGTTATAGGCGCAGACGAAGCTGCGGTGAACCAGTTCATCAGATGCTCTACAGTAGAAACAGACTTTGTACCAGCACCTTGCAGCCAAGATACAGTAGAAGTTACAAGCACTTCATCTGGTGATACAGAGCTAACTTTTATCGTCCGTACAAACGGCGTAGTGTCCGAACCTTGGTAGCCGAAGTAAGAGGCACTGGAAGCATTTATATATTTGCGCAAAGCAGGACAGCCGCCGGACGTACATGCAGAAACAGTGAGTGCTTCTGCGTCTATCGCGCAGCCAACAGAGGAAGAGCAAGCATTCATCTGCGAAGTAAAATCTGCCCAGCCAGTTGTGCTGCCTATGGCATCTGTATCGCGTATATTACGCACCAACTCCACACCCTCGCCCGCCAGCGCCATCGCAGCAATCTTGTTTTTGGAATAAGTGACATTGTTTATGCCCCCAGCTGTAGCACTGATAAGTCCGATAATAGAAATAGTAAAGATAGAAAGGGCAACAAGCGTCTCCACCAGCGTAAAACCTTTTTGATTGTTGTATGAAGATTTTTGCATATTATGAATCTATAAATCTTTGCGAAACTGTAGTCTGGATATCAAAAGGTGTCAAAATATCTTTGTATTGGATAGTTCCGGAAAGTCGTATCACTGCTCGCGGCTGGACTGCATCTGTAGCGCCTATGCCAGTGCCAGAGTCTGAAAACGGGGCTGAACCAAGTACTGTAAAACCAGAATCCGCAGAGAATTTAACGCCTTCTGCAGATATGGGGTAAAAGTCTGCACCACCGTTTATAGACTTGTATAGTCGGTCATTTGTATAAAACATATATACGGCCTGGTCGGCATCGTTGGCAGGATCGCCGGTTTGAGTTTCAAAAGCAACAGATCGCGCCTCGCCGCCTGCCCCTGGGCCACAGTCGCTTGATGTCACACCGGATATAGAGCCGACCAAATGTTCTTCGCTCCCGCCAAGCGGCGAGGCGCTGACACCAGCCGGACAACGAAGTGTAGAACCAAGACGGATATTGCGTGACATATCCTCCAAAATAAAACTCATATTGTCCAGGATTGCTCTTTGTGATTGGGTTTTCTTGTGGCTGCTGTTTGCCGAAAGAACTGCGCCGACACCGGCGATCATAACAACAACAAAAAGTCCGACAGCAATCATGACTTCCACCAGCGTAAAACCTTTTTGATTGTTGTATGAAGATTTTTGCATATTATTGAACACTTATCTGCCCCAGACTATTTACCAAGACATGCTTCGTTACGCCTTTGGGAGAAGTGATCTCTATATCTGCTTGGCTGTTCCCGCCCGCTGCAGATGTATATATCATAGCATCTGGAAATGGACGCTTGAACATTATCGTTACCTCCGGCACAACAGCTCCATCTACTGTGATAGATGTTACCCTGTCTCCTGTTGTTATAAACGTGCGGTCAAGACATTCGGTAGACTGGGTAGAACAGGTAGTTGCGAGCTGTCCTGATGTTTGATCTGCATCATATTTGCCATCAATATAGCCACTGCCGGGCAAATCTTGGAAATAGATAAATTCTTTCCCAGGTTGATTAAAATCAGAAGACGCAGAAGACACACTGGAAAAATACACTCCGTACTTTGGTACATAATCTATTGGCGCACCGAAGCCTCCCTGCAAAGTGGAGACTTTACCAGATACAGCCTCTCTTTGTGCTTGGGCTATGCGCAATGCTATGTCCTGCGAAATATTTTGTAATGAAAGAGAAGTAGAGAAATCGCTGAAGTTGAAAAGTACAACGGTAGATATTAAGGCAAATATACTTATAACAACTACAAGCTCTATAAACGTAACTCCGCGGATAAAACTTGCTTTAGTTTTAATAAAAATCTTTTTCATGTTAGTGCATAAACCAACTCAAAAACCCCATAAAATCTATCTGCAAGAAGAAGACTATGAGCGTACCGAGTACCATAAAAGGCGCAAAAGGTATCTCTGTGGACATTTTTACTTTGCCCATTTGAAGGAGCATGGAGACGACAGCGACCACGGCACCCATCCAAAATGCAAACATTAGGGCAAGAGCTCCCGAACTGCCCCCAAGCAGAAAGCCGATACCGAGCGCCAGTTTTGCATCTCCCAAGCCCATCCACTTGCCTTTGGATATATACCAAAGCATAGCAAACGGTACAGCAAGCAATACAGCATAAAGCATGTACTGGTAAGAAATTGCTCCGCCAAAGTAGAAAGAAGCTGTCAGGAAAGAAAGGATAATGAAAGCAAAGACAAGCTTGTCTGGGATGATCGTATGCCGCATGTCATAGACGGATATAACAATAAGCAAAGAAAAGATAACGGCATATAAGGTAAAAAAGAAAATACTAGAAGCATTTACACTCCCGACAGAAGGCATAAATACTTTGCTAAGTAAAAGAAACACAACAGCAGTCACAGCCTCTACTAGCGGATACTGCAGAGAAATCTTGCTCTTGCACATTGCGCACTTGCCGCCAAGCGCTACATAGCTGGCTATAGGAATCAAATCTTTACTTTTTAAAACAGTAGAACAAGACATGCAAGACGAGCGTCCTCCCAAACCACGGCCAGTATTCAAACGCAAAATGACAACATTCAAAAAGCTTCCAACAATGGAACCGAGTACTAAAAATAAAAGTGAGAATACTATATTCACTACCTAAAGTATAACACTGACCTAAACAAAAAACCACCTTTGCAGGTGATTTTTTGTTTACAACTTTCAATATATTTTATAAATTAGACGTATTACCACCATCTACTTGTGTACCAGTAGAGCCTGAGCCTGAAGAACCTCCTATACATTGACCTCCAGTTGCGGTACCTGAATTTCTCCATCCACTATTATCTACACACCAAGTAGGGTTACCATCACCTTTCATTGTAGTGGACATAGCCCACTTCTGCCCAGTGGCATCAGTGTTGCAAATAACTGAATTTTGTCCGCCAGAACTAGCAGCAGAGTTTTTTCCAATTTGAATCAATGCTTGCTGAACAACGGTATCACTAAACGCACCACCAGAACAACTTGTAACAGCTCCACCGCCATTAGCTAAACCATAAGTTCCATTTTGGTCATAATACAACTCTATTTGTGCTGCCATATTTGCCATGCCGCCTTTAACTGCTGCTTGAGCACCTTTAGCACGGGCACTGTTTAGTGAAGCAAGCACAACTGAAGCCAAAATGCCTATTATAGCAATAACCACCAAAAGCTCTATGAGCGTAAAACCTTTTTTCATGGAAAATCTTTTCATATAATACGATTATACTCCAAAATATTGTTAATAAAAGCCTTCTTGTGGATTTCTAGTTTATAGAGCTTGCGATGTTGTATATCGGAACAAGAACCGAGGTCAGCAATATTCCTACTCCCACACCCAAAACCACAATCATAGCGGGCTCTATAAGACCGACGAGCGTATCCACAGCATCATCCACTTCGCGCTTGTAAAACTTAGCTAGTGTTTTAAGTATGGATCCAAGTGAGCCTGTCTCTTCTCCAACTTTTATCATTTGTACCATAATCTGCGGTATTTCTTGATTTCGATCCATTGCTTCTGAAAGAGCACTACCTTCCTTCACTCTGTCTGCGGCAGATTTCAAAATATTTGCATAAACTTTATTACCAACAACATCAGAAGTTATCTCTATAGACCTCACTATAGCTATACCAGAAGAAAGCATAGTATCCAAGTTATCTGCTATACGAGAAAGGTAGAGTTTTTTAAAAAGATCACCAAACCCTGGTATAGAAAGCTTCACGCTATCTAAATAAACTTTGCCGGAGTCTGATCTCGAAAGATGAAAAATATACGCGCCTGCGGCAATAAGAAATACAATAATAAGCAACCCATATTGCACAAAAAAATTACTGATAGCGATTATTATTCTAGTATAAATTGGTATTTCAAGACCAGAGTCTATAATGATAGCAGAGAGCTTTGGTATAACCAGCACAAACATGAGCGCCATGACAGTGATGAAAACAATAATAACAAAAGCAGGATACACCAGTGCGTTTCTGGTCTTGGATGTCAATTCATATTGCCTATCCAAATAGTCTGCGAGATATAGAAATGTCTGAGTAAGCTTTCCAGACTCTTCGCCGGCCTTCACCATGTTCACATAAAACGGAGAGAAAACATCTTCATGTTTTGCTAAAGCACCAGATATAGAAAAACCTGCTTGTAAATCATCTACAACCTGAGTCAGTTTCTTGGAAAGCAGTCGATTTTCAGCATTAGAAGCCAAAAGAGAGAAAGCTTTCAGTGCTGAAACTTGTGCCTCAAACAAAGTAGAAATCTGCCTGGAAAGTATAACTACGTCCTTCAGTGCCACTCGTTCAAAAAGATTTGTTTGAAAAACAGATTTTTCTTCGTTATTTTTTATGAGTGTAACTATAAAACCACGGCGCTGCAAAGCACCTATAGCCAAGTCTTTGTTTACAGCGTCTATAGTACCTGTCTTTTTTTCTCCTTCTTTGGTTAAAGCTTCGTATCGAAAAATCATAATTAAATTAGGCGCTCCAACGCTTTAGGATTAAGTGAATTAAGATACGCATTTTCCATTGTTATTTCTCCTTTCTGCACCAGCTCAAGCAAGCTCCTGTTCATATCTATCATGCCGGACTCATATCCTGTCTCTATAACCACATCTATCTCATGGGTTCGCTTCTCTCTTATCAAGTTTGCAACAGCATTGTTGTTTACCAGGAATTCATATGCCGGCACAAGTCCGCCTGTAATGCGCGGTATGAGACGCTGAGAGAAAATGCCAAGCAACGAATTGGAAAGCTGGATGCGTATTTGATCCTGTTGCCCAGGTGGAAATGCATCTATTATGCGATCTATGGTCTGTGAAGCATTGTTCGTATGCAAAGTAGACAGAACAAGGTGACCTGTCTCCGCTGCAGTTACCGCAGCCGCAATAGTCTCCGGAGAGCGCATCTCGCCTATCATGATGACGTTTACATCTTCTCGGAAAACAGACTTCAAAGCTGTATTGAAATCTTTTGTATCTATGCCGACTTCCCGCTGGTCTATAAGCGAACGCTTTGGCTCAAACAAGTATTCCACCGGATCTTCAATGGTTACTATATGCTCCGCTCGTTCGGTGTTTATAAGGTTTATCATAGCAGCCAGAGTTGTAGACTTGCCTTGACCGACTGGCCCAACCACCAAGAAAAATCCCTGCTTTTTGCGGGCATAAGTTTCTATAATCGGCGGCAAATTCAAATCTGCTAGAGCCTTAACCTTTGGTATGATACGAAGGGCAACGGAGAGCATGCCCTTTTGCACATACGCATTGCCACGCATGCGAACCTCGCCTTTGAAATCATAAGAAAAATCAGCTTCTTGATTTTCTATAAACTTTGTCATTTTGTCCTCATTGCCAATCAGGACAGCGACGATACTCTTCATATCTTCGTTGCTTGGTATCGTCTGCTTGACTAGCTGGATGAGCTGACCACTTACACGGATGCTCGGCAGTCGCCCGGCTGACATATGAATATCCGAGCCGCCTTCCCTGACAGCAGTTGTGATAAGTTCGTCAATTGTTTGTTGAGGATTCATATTTATTTTGAATGTTCTTTAAGGATGTCTTTTATTTTTGTGATAACTTCTGACGGGGTGTTGTTTGCCTTTACTATATATCCGGCGATGTTGTACTTCTTTGCCTCTTCTATGTCGTTCTGCTGATTGCGGTTTGATAGAACTACCTTTACGGTTTTTGGTATCAGATTTTTCTCTTCTATCTTTTTCAAAAGCTCAAAACCAGTCATGCTCGGCATAACGAGGTCTACAAGCATTACGTCCGGAGTTGCGCCTTTTTGGATTTTGTCCCAAGCATCTTCCGAGCCTAGAGCTGTAGAAACTTCAAAACCGCTCTGTTTGAATTTCAGCGCATACATATCCAGCAAGAAGCTGTCATCATCAATAATAATAATAGTTGGATTTTCTGCTGACATATCTATAGTATAGCGCTTTTTTATAAAGCAACAAGCATTTTATGTGAAATTGTAAACTTCCTGAAACGGAATATCACCTTTTAGGCTTTTCAGCATAGCATCTTCTCGCATAGTCAGCATACCCTTTGCTCTAGCAACTTTCATGATCTCTGTGTCTACTGGGTTTTTCAAGATAACGGACTCCATCTCTTTGTCTACTTCATACATTTCAAATACAGCCATACGGCCGCGTGTGCCAGACGGGCAGTCGGCGGAAGGCACAGTCTCGTACATAGTGTTACCTATCGGTAGATTCTTCCTGTACTTGTCCGGCAAGTCTGCAAACTGTTTGTCTATCAAAGTCTTGGTGGCTTCATCCATTGGAACTTGTTTTTTGGAACTTTCGCAATTTGTTCTGACAAGCCTTTGTGCGATAGCCAGCACAAGTGTCGGAGCTATAAGGTAAGGATCTACGCCCATGTCCACAAGTCTCGGCACCACACCGGCAGCATTGTTGGTGTGAAGCGTAGAGAAAACCAAGTGACCGGTAAGAGCAGCTTGTATTGCAAGCTGAGCAGTTTCTTTGTCTCGTATTTCTCCCACCATTATCACATCTGGGTCTTGGCGGAGTATAGAACGCAGACCGGAAGCAAAAGTGTAGCCTATCTCCGGCATAACTTGAGACTGGTTTATATCAGGTATGTGGTATTCTACCGGATCTTCTAGAGAAACTACGTTCAAAGTCTGTCTATCTATCTGATTTAACATGGAGTAAAGTGTGGTGGTTTTTCCCGATCCTGTTGGTCCAGTTATGAGTATAAGTCCATAAGGCTTTTTCAGCGCCTCTTTTACCATAGCCAGATTTTCGGCAGACATATCCAGACCTTCAAGCGGCTTCACACCTCGCTGCGAGTCCAAAATACGCATTACAACTTTTTCACCATAATAAGCCGGCAAAGTAGAAACACGAAAGTCGACTTTCCTTCCCTCTATCTTTGCAGAAAATCCTCCGTCTTGCGGCTTGCGTTTTTCATCAAGCCTAAGCTTGGAAAGTATTTTTATGCGAGCAACTACACCAGCATATACGTTGAGAGGTAAAACTATACTCTCGTGAAGTATGCCATCGACACGGAAACGCACTTTCACCTTTTCTCCTGTATTTTCTATATGTATATCCGAAGCATTACCTTCTGTCGCATGACGCAGAATAACAGCTACTATCTTTATGATAGGTGCATCTTCCACTAAAGCATTCTCTTTATCTAAACTTGTCTGTATAGATTCAGCAGAAGCTTGACTTTCAGTATCCACGTCCAGCATATCGCTGTCTATCTGTGATAGCGCTTCGCCAACCTCGCCCGTCAGACTTTGATACCCAGCCATAACTTTCATAAAGTCAGCCCTTGAGATCAGAAAAATCTTGTATGGCAAGTTTGCACGAGAAGAGATGAACTGCAGTGCATCCATAGCCTGAATATTTTCTGGATCGCGAATACCAACTTGCAACACATTGTCTTCCATACCTATCGGCACAGCTTTGTAATGGGACGCGGAGTCCTGCGGGATGACGTTTAGCATGTCTGAATTCAAAGCATTCATATCCACAACTTTAAGAGGGATACCGAAGTAGCTGCTTTTTTCTTCAAGAAGTTTTTTCTCTGGTACACCAGACTCTACCAAAACATCATCAAGTACCGCGTCTGCATTCTGCTGCAATGCGCGATTTATCTCTGGTATTTGCGCCTCAGAGATTATCCCCTCTTTTTCAAGATAATTTAAAAAACTCATATCAAAATACCAAACGCAAAACTACCTGGTACGAAAAGTAAGTGTCTGCCCGAATACATCGCGGCCATTTACTTTTGCTGCAGCGCGGTAGTAATACGTGGTAGCTGAGCGAAGTCCGGACACAGGTACAGCAAACACGCCGGATAGATTTTGCTGACTTCTAGCGGTAGAGGTAGTAAGGCTTTGGGGATTGGTGCCATATTCAAACCAAACTGTTGACCCAGAAACAGACTGAAGCAAGTTACCGTTTAGAGAAACACTTATAGCCTGTATTGCTGTAGCGCTACCTGTCTCAACCGAAGCAGTGGATATCGTATTTGTATTTGTCTCAGTGTTTGTACCGTTCTGAACTGGCGTGATAGTAGGCTGTGGAGTTGAAGAAGAAGGGGTCACTGGTACAGCACCTTCTGTGCCAATAGGAGCAAAAGGATTTGGACGGCCTGGATTTGTATCAGGAGAAAGAATCTTTGTAAAATCTTTCAGCTGTGTATATGGTGCTGTTTGTATTATTGAACTGTCTAAAGTTATAACTTTCATATTTAAAAGCATTTTTAGAAACTCATTACCAAGCTGACTACCAGTTTCAGCTGAAGCACCACCAGCTTGTGTGGATGTAGAAACAAGCCCAGCAACAGGAGTGTCTTTCTTTATGAAGTAATTGTAGCCAAAATATGCGATACCAATCGCCAACACAAGGAAGAAAAGAGTTTTGATTTTGGAAGACATATTATTGTTTTAGCCAATAGGTTGAAACCCTAAAGTCATACTTATAAGAATCATTCGGCTTGCTTGGATTCACTCCACCCAAGTTTTGAGGAAGCTCCGGCGCAGTAAATGCCACAGAGTTTACGTCTACAATACGCAAACTTTTTTCCAAGTCTGAAATGAAACCGACAAAGTCTGAATACTTGCCCTCTGTAGAGAATTCTACACTAAAAGAACTATATGCCTTTTTCTTCTCAGCTAAACGGGCATTGTTCTCCTCTACTGTTGTTGGGCTGGCAGAGGTAGATTGAAACTTCACATTTTTCAAAGACATGTTGTATCTTACTGCTACATCGTTTATTTCCAGAATAAGCTTGATATTGTCTACATTGTCCGGCAAAAGCTTTTTCAAATCAGCCAATGTTTGCTGGTCAAACATATTGTATTTTTGAATAAGCTGGTTACGCACAGACTCAAGCTCTGCAGCATTGGAAAGGGCCTGGTTGTATTCCGTCTGCTGTGCGCGCAAGTCTTGGATAGAGCTATACGTTGGACTGGTAAAGGTAAAGAAAAGTCCTATAGACACAGCAAGCATTATGATTGGCACTATAAATCTCATCATGACTTAATTCACTGTGGCAGTACTGTCTGGTAATTGACCTTGTGTTTGATCTGTAGTTGTATCTGCTGCTCCAGCATTCAACGAGTCTAGCAGTGCTTGGTTTTCAGGGGAAAGCTGCATGGTTTCTGTGTTGCTTGAATTTACAGCTGAATTACCTACACCCTCTCTGTTTACCATATCTGTGAAGTTCACAAAGCTTGGATCTACGGTGAAAGATAAGTCAAAAGTCACGCGGCCTTTTTCATCCAGATTTAAGTTTGAAAATATGGGATTTTTTATGTATTTATTCTTTGCCAAAGAGTCCGACTGCAAAGCTATGGCATCATACCCTGTAGCTTTGCCGCTCATTTGCACATCTACAACCTTCTGCCCTGCATCTGTTTTTATCTCGTATGCAAACTTGGTAAAGCTTACGGTTTTCAAAGTCAAACCTTGCAGCGACTGGAATATGGGTGAAATAGCAATGTGCGTACCAAGTATTTCATTGGAAGCCTTTAAGCGCTTGTCCAGAGTTTGCATTTCGGAAATAACACTTGGGTCAAAATTCCTGCGAGCCAAAACTAGCTGAGAATCCATATTTGCCACACTTTTCTTTAAAGAAAGCTGGTAGGCATACGCTCCAGCTGCTGCAACAAGCGAGCCGATAAATACAATGGTCACAATAAAGTTCAGCAATGACACCGGATGCCGCGTAGGAAAACGCTCTTCAGAAAGAGGCTTTTTCGGTATGAAAGATGTTTGAAATTCTTTATCCATTTCAATAAAAGTTACATGGACATTATACCACTTTCATTTTTCATTTGTTATGTTGGGGGTGTGAATAACCTGCCCTATTGCAATTCACGGAGAGCAAGTCCTATAGCTACAGCAAACTCTGGCCCAGTTTGAGACAAAATGTTTTGCAGAAATGCTGGTGCTTCGGTCTTTGCAAATGGATCACCAAGGATAACATTGGAACGAAAATTTGCCTTTGCGTAGTCTTGAAATCCTTTCATGAGAGCACCGCCTCCGACCATAATAACCTTGCTGACGCTTTTGTTATATTTCTTCTCATAATTCAAAACAACACTGGAAGATTCAGAGAATATATAGTCCAGCTGCAAACGTATAATCTCTGCCACATTTGTGTCGCCACCGGACGGTGCTATACCCTGTGTTCGCTTCAGCTCATCTGCTTTCTCAAAAGTTATATCCATTGCCTTTGAAAGCGCAAATGAAATATCTTGCCCGCCCCTATTCACCACATGAAAACCGCGTACTATACCGTGATCTACTATAGAAAGTTTGGTCTTGGAAGCACCGAGGTCCATGATAAGTACGGGAGACATCTCGTGCCCCAATACAGAGCGAATGCTGGAAAATATTTCTATTTCAAACATGTCTATAGTAAGTCCAGTTTTGTTTACAATGTCGCGGTACTTTGTCAGCACGTCGTTGTGTATAGCCACAGCAAGAACTTCATTTTTTGCTTTGCCGTCACCCGCTTCTTCCCCAGGAGAAGTCATTTGTTCTTGGCGCGGTATCGGCCAGTAATCCAAAGAAACTTCAGATATAGGCACTGGGATATATTTGCGAGCTTCTGTAGGCACAGCTGTCGGGTACTCGGACTCGCTGATCATATATGGCAGCTCTAGTGTAAAAATAAGGCTGGATGAAGAAAGAATGGAGATTGCGCCCTGCTTTGTAGTAGTAGAAGTTTCGCGCAACAAATCGGCGATAGCCTCAGAAAGCTTGTCTACAGGCAGGTTGGTGATCTGCCCCACGCTCGCACCTCCATATGGACCAAGCGCTAAAGCTCCGTAAGTTTCCAGCATTGCTTTGCCGTTTTTCTTTCTCAGCTGCACAACCTTGATAGAAGAAGAACCTATATCCAGCCCCATGACAGAAGCAGTTGGGCTTTGCTTAAAAATTGTATTTAACGAACCTAAAACTTTTTTTAATGGATTATCCATATAGTGGAATATCTATATCTGCGGTATATTTCTAATGAGACTAGTATAGCACGGCTTTCAAAAAATAAGCATATGAGCTTTTTCTCCAAAATTCTAAACATGATTTTCCCAGAAAAATGCCTGTCCTGCGGCAAACAAGGCAGCTTGCTTTGCAAAAAGTGCCTATACTCCCTGCCGAGAGCAAGCAAAGTGGCTCCAGAAACTATATCTGTATTTGAATACCGCCATAAGGCAATGAAAGACCTGATGTGGAAACTAAAGTACAGCCATGCTAAAAGAATTGCGGACATACTTTCGCCAATACTTTACGAAACACTTTTTTACGAAATATCTGAGAGGCAGATGTCGGAGAACTTTTTGAACCCGCTGCTGGTAGCCATTCCTATATCTAAAAGCCGCAAACGCGGACGCGGATACAACCAAAGCGAAGCGATAATAGAGAGCTTGCTTGCGCAAGACAAACAGAAGATATGGAACTACGCTAAGAATGTGTTGATAAAAGTGCGCGAAACTCCTCCTCAAGCGCGCATAAAAGTGCGCTCAGAAAGACTAGCGAACCTAAAATGGGCCTTTATTGTGAATGAAAAAATGAAAGACGAAATAAAAGGACGTAATGTCGTAGTGGTAGATGACATTACCACAACCGGTGGAACACTGGAAGAAGCGCGCCGCGCGCTCCGCAAAGCGGGCGCGCGGCGTATCCTGGGCTTCACTGTGGCACACTAGCTATTCGCGAAAAATTCTACTAGAACAAAGGTAAGCCAAAACGCTATGAGCAGTATCGCTTCGCGCCGTGTCAGGCTTCTGCCAGAGCGCATGAAATAGAAAAGCAAAATAGAAGCCGCAAGCATAAACATACCCGTCACATAGATGATCCGAAGTGGGAATGAAAAAGGGTGTATCAGCGCCAAGATACCGACCACTATAGTCGCATCCGCAAGTACTGTGCCGAGCAAGTCCCCTATAGCCAGCGAATCATCATTTTTCTTTATAGAACGCAAAGAGAAGAAAAGTTCCGGCATGGTAGTACCAAGACCAACTACAAGCATGCCGATAAGTATCGGACTCACACCAAGCCCAGAGGCCAGAGCGCTTGCAGAAGAAACTGTGAAGTTCGCACCAAGTAAAAGTACCGCCATACTAAAAAGCAGGAGTAAGAAATTTTTTGTTTTGCTTCCATTGCTTTGGTGTGAAGCAGTTTCTTCTTCCCCGCCGTCTCTAAATGCCATATAGTAAAAAACCCCTCCTGCAATTATAAGGGCTAAGCCTTCCAAGCGAGAAAAATGCCCATTGAAGCCGAGCACAAGCGGGAGCAAAAGAAGAAATGGGTACACACCCCGATTTTTTAATATTTTACTTTCTACCTTCAAACTTCTGCCAGCGTATAAGGTAACTATAGCAAAGATAAGGGATAGGTCTGCAATATTTGAACCAAATAGCATGCCCAAGCCAAAGGCAGGAATTTCTTTCACCGCTGCATTTATGGAAATAAAAGTTTCGGGCAATATAGATATAACCGCGACAATGATGAACCCGACAGTGTATTTGGATAAGCGAAAATTCTTTGCTAGCTTACCTGCGTATGTAGTAGCAAGAGTGGAGCCTTGGACAACCATATATATAGCTATAGCAAAGATAAGTAAATTATTTAGCATATTTCATATTATTTTTATTTCTAAAAAACCCTTTTGCAATCTCTATGAGTGCAATATTGAAAAGTCCAACCAACACCACAGCTGCCACCCACACAAGCGAAAGCGATACTGTACCAAACAAATTCTGCAAAAGCGGGTGGTATATAGCTGCCGCCATAAGCAGAACACCGATCGTAATTCCATATGTAAGGTAGTGGTTAGAGAAAATGGAGTAGGAGAAAATACTTTTATCTAAACTTCGCACAGACAGAGCCATGAGCAAAGTGTATGTCCCAAATGATGCAAATATAAATGTACGCACCACTTGCTCGTCTATGCCATGTTTTGTAAGTAGTGTGTAAAGCGCAAACAATAGTAGACTAGATGACAAGCCTATAACAAGTATTAGGAAACGCATGAGCGGATCAAAAAGTCCCTTTTTTACATTGTGCGGTTTATGCGCCAAGCCATCCGGATCTTTTTCAAAAGCAAAGGCAACTGCAGGAAAACTGTCTGCGAAGAAATTCACCCAAAGTATCTGTAAAGCATTTAGAGGCAGCGGCAAACCAACAAGTAACGAACCGCCTATCAAAACCAGCCCATCCGCTACGTTGGACAAGAGATATACAAGCACTTTGCGGATGTTGCCGAGTATTTGCCTGCCTTCTTCTACAGCCGCGACTATGGTCTCAAAATTGTCGTCCAAAAGTACAAGATCAGCAACGCTTTGCGCTACCTCTGTACCAGAACCCATGGCTATGCCTACGTTTGCTTGCTTTATGGATGGTGCGTCATTAACGCCGTCGCCAGTCATTGCCACCACTTCACCTTGTGCTTGATACATCTTTGCCACTCGCAGTTTATCAAAAGGAGTAACTCGAGCTATGACAGAGAGCTTCGGCAGCCGCTTGGCTAGCTCTGTATCAGATAACTTTGTGAGCTCCGCTGCGTCTATCACAGAGTCTTCACCAACCTCCATACCTATCTCTCGTGCTACAGCTACCGCAGTACCTCGGTGATCTCCAGTCATGATGACAGTTTTTATGCCAGAATATTTTACACGCTCTATTGCATGCTTTATGCCTGCCCGTACAGGATCACGGAAAGATATAAGTCCATCAAAAGACAAATTTTGTAAATGAGCCTCTTTCTCAAAGACGAAACCTTCTGCCTTTGTTACTTCTTTTGTCGCTACTCCAAGAACTCTTTCACCGGAAGATGCCAGCTCGTTTATCTGCTCGAGCATCTCTTGCCCCTTAGCAGAGCTCAAAGAAGAATGAGATAAAAGTATGTCTGGCGCACCGAAGAACACAAGCAGATGTTTATTGCCTTCTCGCACAAGTGCTGCAGAGAACTTTTGCTCCGAATTAAAAGGCAGAGTCTCCAAAACATGCTCCTTGTTTGATATTTCAGCAAAAGAAACCCCTCGCAAAGCTGCAGACTGTACCAGGGCCTTCTCCATGATCCTGCCGCTCATAAGCCACGTATCTGGCGTATCGTTTGGGTTTTCTACTATTACATTCGTATTCGTCAAAGCTCGCATAAGCAGCCTATTTTCCGACAAATCACCAAACGGTAAAACCTTTGACATGACCATCTTTGCCATTGTCAGAGTGCCTGTCTTGTCTGTAAGTATCACCGTTGTACTGCCCAGCGCTTCTGCTGCTACAAGACGCCTTACTACTCCCTTCCTTTTTGCCATTCTCTCTACCCCTGTAGCTAAAATAACTGTCATGGATACAGGCAAGCCTTCTGGAATAGCAGACACCGCTATTGCGACAGCCGTCAAAAACATCTCCACCCCAGAGTAACCAGAGAGTATTCCAACTATAAATACAACTAAAGTCATTGCGGACAAAATGATACTAGAGTGCACACTAAAACGCCCAATAGCAGCTTGCAGAGGCGTCTTTTCGTTTTCGGAAGAAGCCAAAAGTGAAGCGATCTTACCAAGTTCGGTAGAAGAATCCGTCCTGCACACAATAGCAGCGCACACTCCCTGTGTAACTAAAGTCCCTGCAAAAACCATAGAGGACTGATCTGCTAAAGCTGCTTCCCTATCCGCCGCCTGCACCGACTTGCCTACAGGCAAAGACTCACCTGTCAATACCGCTTCATCTACTTGAAAATCATTTACAAATATAACCCTAGCATCTGCAGGAACTCTGTCCCCTTGCGCAAGACGCACCACGTCGCCGGGGACTATATCCTCGGCATCTATTTCTTTTTCTTTTCCTTCACGAACTACTTTTGCACGCTGCCTTATATACGTCTTCAGTTGAGACAGGGCTCTTTCCGCTTTGTTCTCTTGATAAAATCCTAAAGCGGTATTTACCACCACAGCTATCAAGATAAAAGCGGCATCACGATAATGTGAAATAGCAAAAGTTATCCCTCCGGCAAGTATGAGTACAAGTATTAGAGGACTCTTCAACTGGTTTACAAGTATAGCAATCCAGCCGACTCCGCGTGAAGTTTGAATAGTATTTTTTCCAAAGGCAGCCAATCGCTCGCTTGCTTCAGCAACAGATAACCCAGCTGCCGTATCTGTGCCAAACAATCCTGCAACTTCTTCTTGCGACATGGACCAAAACTTCTTTTCTGTGATTTCTGCCAGCTTGTAATTCATCTATGTACCTTATTGTACAAGATGGGAAACTTTTTTGCACTGTTAGAAACAAATATTTCTTATTTTGTGTTAGAATATTTGTATGGAGATAGGGAGAAAAAAGCAGATTTGGTTCAAAAGAAAGTTGTACGGATATGGGTGGTATCCGTCTACTTGGCAAGGCTGGGCTATTATCGCCTGTTGGGCAGCCCTTTTCTTTCTGGGTATAACTTTTTTTGCTGAACATATAATATTCCCGATCTTTGTATTTATAATCACCGGAATACTTATAATAATTTGCTACAAATACGGAGAAATCCCTCGTTGGCAATGGGGAAAAGATAAAGGCAATAAATAAAATTAAATCCTTATCGATGTGGACATCCTGACCAACAACATGGCCGGTGTTTACCTGTAATCATCTTAGACTTCGCTACTTTTATTCTACGTTTACGTGTCTCTGGTTTCTTTGCATCTTCTATCCAACAAATCCATTCATTGCGAGCAAGTGGAGTAATATCTTCCCACACCTCACACACCTTAGGTGAAGTACTAATCATAGCACTTAAATCAGAAGGAATTTTATGCACCACACCCTGAGAGAATTTCATATATTTCATTAAAGAATATCATGCAAGACGAGCAATTAAAATGATTGGCGAATTGTAGTTACAATAGTATTTGCTATGTATTGTGTATCCACACTCTTCCTCAAATTACTTACTTGTCTTGGTAAAATATGTGCACCACATAACTCTTTTACTCGTTCACATATTTCATCTATATTATCAAAACTAGCTACCATACGTTCGAGCCCAGCATTTTTCAATATTTCAGAACACCCAATAGTTTCATTAACAAGCACTGGTATACCTATACAAGCAGCTTCTATTGGAACATTTCCAAACGTTTCAAAAATCGATGGACTAACCACAAGCCCCTGAGATGCATAAAAAGTCTTTAACTCATCAGCGTGCATACTTGGAATAATGCGAATAGTTTTGGGAATATTTTTCAAATCTTTCTTAGGAATATTACTTACAAGAGTTGCTTGATGTTTCCACCCTTGAGTTAATAATTTTTTGTGTAATTTAAAAAATCCATTAATATTTTTAATCTTAGTATACCTTCCAATACAAGCAATACGTCGATCAACAGGGTATTCAACAGCAGAACGAGTAAATATCGGAGAAATGGGGTTTGAAATAACTATCCCTCTCTGAACCTTTGTACTTTTTGCAACAAGGCTATAAACTGCATCTTTACAAATTTGTGATGGAAAAATAATACGTGTTGCATTGCGAACGATTGATCTCTCCATTAGTGCAAATATATTGCGAAAATGTAAACCCATATCTTCTGTTTCCTTACTCAAAATACCGGCATACCAAAGCACTACAGGAATTTTTTCATACCGTGCAGCAATAGAAATAAGCCAAGGCATGAAATATGTCCCATTAAGTAAAACAATGTCTGGGCGTTCTCTGCGAAGAATACCCCGAATAGTTATTATTATTTCAGAAAAAGAATCTTCAACATCTTTAAGTGTTTTTGCCCGCTTCACAATACGCATAAGAGAATAATCGCATGTACTGATTACATGATGCGTAAACCAATCAGGAGAAAGATGCCTATAAGCAACAGCAGAAAGAAATGAACGATATGCATTAAGCTCAATACCAATAACTTCTGTATCAGATCCATGTAAATAATTTAAAAGACTTAAATTGGTGGCAGTAATACCGGCAAGAGGCTCACGTGTAATATTCATAGCTAACTTCATTGTATTTAATATTATAGCATGAAATCAAAAAAATACAATGCCATTGAATTTTAAGCACCCAGCTAGCAAAACGATATCAGAATATGAAATGCCTTGTAAATCCAGCGGAATTTCAAAAAGAAAGCGGTTTCATTTAATTCGCCGTATTGTCAGTGATATTTCAGTCACCCAAGTAATAAATATAATTAGACTCAATCGTAGGACAGTTAATAATTAGTTTAATTTATTTGGAGAAAGAATTACTCTGTGTTAAGAAAAACGCTTGTATGCGAGTGGAGAAGTTAAAATTTATGGATAATACTTCAATAGATAAAGAAAAAAGAAATATGCCAAAGATTACAGAAAAATATGTTATATTATAAATATACTTATTATGATAATGATCATGAAATAAAATATGAACAAAAAAATCAACCTTATACTATTTTCTGTTTTGCTTATAAGTAGTTTCGCATATGTAAATCTGACTTATGGATCAGTACATACTTGGGATTTTACAAATAGCTCAGATTATAGTTTTGATGTTAGTAAGCTAAATGTTTCATCCGGTGAAGCCAAAATGAAGAGTGTGTCAACTCCTACTTGGTATAATGACTCTTGGGCGTATCGCAAAAAAATTACAATAGATAAAACTAAAGTTCCCAGCACTTTAACCAATTTCCCTGTCTTAGTTCAAAGAACCGATCTTGACTGGAAAGATACCAGTCATGGAGGTTCTGTAGCCAGAGCAGATGGCTATGATTTTGTTTTTACAGATGCCGACGGAATTACTATGTTAAATTACGAGGTTGAAAAATATACCGCATCCACGGGTGAATTAGTGGCCTGGGTGAATCTACCTTCAGTATCATCATCAGTTGATACTGAATTCTATGTTTATTACGGCAACTCTGCCGCAACTAACCAGCAAAATGTAAATGCCGTATGGGACAGTAATTATAAAATGGTCCAGCATGCCAAAGGATCTGGACAAATGAACGATAGTACATCAAATTCAAACAGCGGAACTATTTCAGGAGATCCTTTTGAAAGCTACTCCATAACAAGTGTTAGTCCTCATACTGGTTCTCATCAAGGCATCGCGACTGACGGGACTTACTACTACACTATTGATACTGATTCTATAACAAAATATGATTCTTCTTGGGTTCAATCAGCACAATTATTAAATGCAAACCAGTCTATCGGAGTTAACACTACCAATCATCTTAGCGATGGCGATTATTATAATGGAAAACTATATGTGCCTGTAGAAAATTATGTGCATCCTTGCGTTTCGTCTACCAATAACTACATTGTTACTTGGAATGCATCCGATTTAAGTTTTGATAACAAAATAGACGTATCTGGGATGGGTTTTAGCTCTGCTGGACTGGTAATTGACCCGAACGCTGGAGATAATGGAATTATCTACAATATTTCTTATTGTGATGGGACAAAAATATGGAAACTTGACTTAAGCACTGGCGCATATCTTGGGGCGATAAATCTTTCTCAGCCTATTTTGAATAGCCAAGGCATCACCATGAAGGATGGGTATTTCTACATATCCGATGATTTGAACGACATAGTATGGAAGGTTGCTTCAGATGGAACTGTTTTAAATTCTATCTTAAGCTATCCGCATGTTGCTAGTGGCTCTTTAGAAGGATTAGATTATAATACAAATAATTTATTGGTGTTGATTGACCAAGGGGTATCAGACAGAAAGGTTTATACATTTAGCAAACTTCCACTAACTAAAATTGGATCTGCGTTAGATTTTAAAAAGTCAGAGGCATTAAGTATTCCATACACCTTACCAGATAATGGAACCCTTAGTTTATGGTACAATCCGAAAAATTATTTTTATAATTATCAATCTTTACTAGATAATTCTGTTGGTGGAAACGATTGGGAAATGTGGGTTGATAGTACTGGGTATGTAAACTTTAGGGTCAAGGATGGCGAAACGGCGGTAAAGTATGACCTAGGTGACAATACTACGCAGGTTGGTTTGAATACATGGTTTTACATCACTATCAAATGGCAAAAAGGTGGAAATAAAACTCTGCTAGTCAATGGTGTCCAGCGTGGCACGAATGCGGCTACATGGATAAACCCTGGATCTAGCCTATACATTGGTGGGGGGAATCCCTTAAACACTAAAGATAATGGTTATTTTGATGAGATTAGAATATCAGATACCGTAAGGTCGAATAACTGGATTCTTGCTCAATATAACAACCAAAACTCGCCTTCTACATTTTTTTCAGTCGGCACTCAAACAGCACCATCTTTTGATGTTTCTGATCCATCAATTGTAGCGACTAATCCAGTTACAATTACTTCATCGTTAACGAGTTTTACAGAAACTGCGACCAAGAATGGTGGGGAAATAAAATATCAACTAACAAATAATAACGGTACAACATGGTATTGGTGGAATGGTAGTACTTGGGCATCGACCGTAACTGGTTATACAGAAGCGAATACTGCTTCTGATATAAACTCACATATCAGCACTTTCCCCGTTGGTGCAGGCGACTTTAATTTTAAAGGATATTTTCACTCCAATGGTTCTCAAATGATTCAGTTAGACTCGTTAGAATTTACTGATGATTCCACCGCCCCTATTATCTCCTCCGTCAGTAGTTCCACTACCAATACTTCCAATACAGTGACTTGGTCTACGGACGAACAATCTTCTTCTCAAGTAGAGTATGGTGTAACCAACAGCTATGGCTCTACCACCACAGAAGCAGATACTTCTCCAAGAGTAATCTCTCACAGCGTTGTGGTTTCTAGTCTTCTTCCTTGTACTGTCTATCACTATCGTGTGATCTCTAAAGATAGCGGATCTAACACAGCAACAGGTTCTGATAGCGCTTTTTCTACCACAGGATGTAGTGGTTCTGCCAATATAACTCAAAACTCCACCACCCCAATTACATTTGGAATAGGCGGGAGTGCTAGCCTGTCTGCTGGCACAGCCAACTTAGGACTCACCATCCCCGCCAATGCTACTGGCAGTAATGTTTTCTATCAGATCAAACAACTCACTGGCTCAACTGTAATCGCAGGAATTGGCTCACCTTCAGGAGTAAGTCCATCACTAAATCACATCTATGATATCAAAGCATTGAGCGGAGTTAACACCGAAATATCATCCTTTGGTCAACCAATCTCCATAACTTTAGTTTACCAAGACAGTGAAATATCAGGTTTGGATGAGTCAACTTTGAAAATTCATCGCTGGGATGGTAGCAGTTGGGTACAATTAGATAACTGTAGTGTAAATACTTCATCCAATACAATTACTTGTACAACAACTCATTTCTCAACTTTTGGACTTTTTGGTCAAGAAAATATCGTAGAAACAAATATCCCAGCTGGAGTTGTACCGTTAGGATTTTTAAATAAAGCTTATATTAAAAATCCACAAAACTTAGACCCAAAACCTTGCCCTTCTTACAATTTCACTCGCAACTTAAAGTATGGCATACGAGGAAAAGATGTTAAAGCTCTTCAACAAACTCTAAACTGTCTTGGTTTTACTCTGGCTCAAACTGGTGCTGGTTCTAGCGGGCACGAAACTACTTATTTTGGAAAAGTTACTAAACAAGCTTTAATCAATTATCAAACAGCTCACAACATTACTCCAAATGTCGGATATTTCGGGCCTATCACTCGAGAAAGTTTAGAGAATAATTCAAAGTAGTTTTGAATTTCTTATAAAAATAAATAAATAGAGGGCACAAACAACATATCTGTTTGTGCCCTCTAACAAAAATTAACTTAATCCTTCTTACTATTGTCTACCAAAAAGCATTGTATCGCCTGGAGTTGTCAATTCAAAAACCAGTGCCCCTGCACCGTTAAAAAAGAATGACTTAACTTTTCCAAGTCCCTCAGCAAAATCAGTTTCCTGCGAACCTTCACAGTATTTTCTGGTCATACCAAGACCACCAAAAGTAAGTGCATTAGAAGCTCCGAGTGTATATGGTCCAAAAATATTATTACAATCGGTGGTGGCATTAATCATCTTATCAACACTATTGAAGGTCAATGTGAAGGCTGTTTTATCCTTTGGTTCAATTACTTTGTCCCTTATGGTAGTTGCTTGCCAAACCCATACGCCTGCGGTCAATTTATCAGTATCGGATTGACCACCAATATTTCCTGTAAATATTTGCTTGTCATTTTCAGAAATAGTTATGCTTTCTCCGCGAACCCAGACTTCAACCTTTCCTGACTCATCAAGATATCGTGCACCAGAACCAGAAACCGCTGGTGACAGATCTAGATTTTGGAATGACAAACCTGAAATGGTGGCCTTATTGTTTGTTTGATCAAAAATAACAGTAACGGTTTCTTTTGAAACAGGGTCGGTAAACTTTACTGTGGAAGTTACTGCTTCTGTTTGTTTTTCTGCTGTATTCCCAGCAACAGGCTGTTTTATATTTTTTGCCTGAAACGCAAACCGTGCGATAAATATAAGAACCAAAACCGCTATAATAAATAAAATTATCTTTTTCATAATAAATAAATTATTGTTAATTATTAATAATATGATCTAATATAATGTGTATTTCCAATTTAGCACAATTTTAAGGTGTGTGCCAATATTATCGGTGTGTAGGCTTTATTTTAATAAATCTTTAATTATTACTGCTTCATTATGCATTTCATCTTTAGCCGCATATAAAAGTGTAATATTTTTGTTTTTCTTCACAATCTTTTTCAATTCAATAAAAGCTTCTTTGTTGACCACAATCTCTGCTTTATACTTTTTTTTAAACTCCTGCCATTTCTTAATATCATGGTCGAACCATTTGCGAAGTTCAGTGGACGGTGCAATATCTTTAAACCATATATCCAATTTGGCTTTTTCTTTAGAAACGCCTCTTGGCCACAACCTGTCCACTAACATGCGATAGCCATCACTTTTTTCATATTTTTCGTAAATGCGTTTAATTTTAATCATAACTTTAGACAAAAATCATCTCTGTCGTCTGTTTTTTACACCATGACCAGCTCCTTTAATGTGCAAAATCAACCCAGTCTCCCACACTCTCCTTAAAATCCCTATATACTTCTTTTGAATTTATCTTTGCCACACCGTTCTCAAATATCACAATTCCATCAACAACTTTTTTCTGCCCCTTGATATACCTTTGCAACGCCTCGGCTTTTACTTTAGTATCCTCCACCTGAAAACTTGCCGACTTTGTGTCTTAAATACCAACACGTCCATCCGAAAACTTAATAATATAATCCGGATAAAATGCGCGCTCTACACCATATGCGTCCATATATGCCACCGCAAAATATTTTTACATCTTCTCACCATTTTTGTACCACCACCTGCTTCAGCTCTTTGATGTCGTAGTGGAGAAAGAGTTTGTTTTTGAGAAAATAGTCGTTCGAATGCTGAAAACTTTCCAGCTGTTTCTCTAGCTTTATAATCCGCTCTTGGGACGTTTCTGTTCCCTGATCCTTTTTTGGTGGTTTAGTGGTCATGCTTATTTCAAAAGCTCATCGCTTGGTACCTCTACCAATGTTTTTATTATTTTCAATTTTGCATCCAGAAACACTTTTCGAAAATTTGCGGAGACGGACGGATTCGAACCGTCGAGGGTTTTTACGCCCTGCCTCGTTAGCAGTGAGGTGCTTTCGACCACTCAGCCACGTCTCCATTGTTCTTAGACTACCATATTTAAAAGTTTTTTTCTAATCCAACTACTTTATTGCTTTTGCAACAGCATCAGCCACACCAGCTTCAAATACTCCAGAGATTATTTTGTTCTTTTTTGGATTCTTTACCATTTTTGCCAAGTTTTGCGCAGCTTTTATTTTCATTTTATCTGAAATACTTTGTACTTTATTTTTCAATGCACCTTTGAAAAGTCCTGGGAAAACTAAAGCGTTGTTGATTTGGTTCGGAAAGTCGGATCTACCTGTCGCTACTACAAAAGCTCCGGCAGCAAGCGCTGCATCTGGCATTATCTCTGGTACAGGGTTTGCCAAGGCGAAAATTATCGGCTTTTCATTCATCAGCTTTATGTACTTTGGCAAAAGTACTCCAGGTTTGGATACACCCACAAATACATCTGCATTTTGCATAGCTTCATCCATACCGCCGGAAATATTCTTGGGGTTGGTACGCCTTGCCAAATCTAGCTTGTAAGCAGAAAGGTCTTTACGGGAAGCAGAAAGCAGCCCTACACTGTCCAGTACACGCACATCTTTTACTCTATACAAGAGAAGTAGGTTGGAGATGGCGGTGCCGGCTGCGCCGGCACCGCTTACAACCACAGAAATTTTCTTCAAACTCTTACCTGCCACCTTGCAAGCATTTATCAGTCCCGCAAGGACAACTATGGCTGTGCCGTGCTGATCGTCGTGTATCACGGGTATATCAAGCTTTTGCTTTAGCTCCCTCTCCACATCAAAGCACTTGGGTGCAGCAATATCTTCCAAGTTTATCCCGCCAAAGTTTGGCGCGATGCGAAGCACTGTGTTCACTATCTCTTTTGCATCCTGAGTATCCAGCACTATGGGAAAAGCATCAACTCCAGCCAGAGACTTGAAAAGCACTGCCTTGCCTTCCATGACGGGCAAGGCACCTTCGGGGCCAATATTCCCAAGCCCCAAAACAGCAGAACCATCCGAAACCACAGCCACAGTTTTGCCTTTCATTGTATATTTGCCTGCCTCTTTTTTGTTTTTTGCAAGAAAGGAAGAAACTGCGCCTACTCCAGGAGTGTATATAAGAGAAAGGTCATCCCTGTTTTTTACAGCTTTTGCCGGTACGACAGATATTTTACCGCCAAGCTTTTTATGAAGCGCTAAAGCTTCTTTTGAAATATCTTTTTTATTGGACATATTTTATCTTTGAGAAGCTGATATGTCTGCGGAAATGTCAAATGCATCATCCACACTTGCTACAAATGGCACGTCGGGGATAGTGAGACTGTAGTCAGAGCGCTTTATGGTTGCGCTCATTTTACCTGTTATTTTTGAGCCGTCTACATTTGCAGTTATCTTCAAAACCACGGGCTTTGAAATGCCGGAAACTTTAAGCGTGCCATTTAGCGTAAACTCTTTGCCGTTTTCAAAAGTTACAGTTTTGTCTGCTGGCGTAAATGTTATGTACTCATTGCCTGCTTTCTCAGAAACAAGTATTCCACGTACTATCATGCCGTCGCGCTTCTCATCATCCGTCTTGAATGTTCTTGCATCTACTTTCACTTCTCCAAGAGCAAGAGTGTATTGCTTTGTTGCCACGCCAGTTTCTTTTATTTTCATTTCTCCCGCTACTTGGCTTGTCGTGCCAACAGCAGTGAAAGGCTTCTCACGCAAAACTTCCTTAATGGAAAAAGAAACTTTGGAAACAGAGTCTATGCGGTATGTCTTCCAGTCCCCCGTACTAGCACCGCCGACTGTGTCTGAAGTTGTATCGTCTACAGTTACGGGTGTAACTTGGTCTTGGATGTTTTCGGTAGGCTCTGCCACTGGGCGGGTAAGATAAAAATATGCGCCGAGTGCAACGACTGCCAAAACTATGATTATCGAAATTATTTTTTTCATATTATTTTAATTACACAACTAATTGCTATCTGCCGATTATACTACTTCTCCCACAAATCCCAAATCATGCCAGCGATGTTGCGCGGCTTGCCCTCCAGCGCGTAGTAATGCAAATCTATGAAAGGCAAAGTGTTGCATTCTATGATCCCCCATTTTTGGGAAGCTTGGTCTGCCGTCGGGTCTGGCACTACCACATCAAAGCCTGCAACAGCCAAGGCGACAGTCTTCCCAGCTTTTTCCAAGAATGGCACAAACGAAGGATGTAGTTCGTCTATCATTTCCTTTGTTCTGCCGCCAAAAAGTCTGCCTGTCCTATGCGTCAGCTGTACTCGCTCGCCAAATTTGGGCACAGACTCCAAAGTCATACCAGAACGCGCCAGATATTCATGTCTTTCCGGTGTCATCTCTATCGGCTGCACGCGCTCTGGCTTGGTTCGGTTGTTTTCTTCTATCAGCTCTTGTACCGTATGCACCCCATCGCCCACTACAGCTGGCGCAGAAGCTCGGTAGAAGCCGGCCAGCTTGCCGCCTACCAGTGTTGCCCTGCAGATGTCTCCACCCAAATGCTCTTCTATCATGACGTACGGAGTTATGGCGTGCGCCAGCTTTACAGCTTTCTCCACCTCTTCAAGCGAATGCACATTTGTAGTAGTATGCCTACCTCGTGAGCCGATGCGCGGCTTTACGATGACGGGGCCCGAAAAATTTGCAAACACAGATTGCAAATTTTTCGGGTGGAATTGCGAAAGCGTAGCATACTTTGGCACAGGCACTCCTGCATCTTTCAGATAATTCTTCAAAATCTTTTTATCGTCCCAAACAACTTCCGAATCCATAAACTGCGGAGGCACCGGCAACGATTCAAAATAAAACCAATTATTTTTAATCTTTGCTCGATATAACTCAAGCGGCTTGCCAAAGACTGCGACCTGCTGCATCTGTATTCCCCTCCTATTTGCCTCTTCCCAAACTATCCGCGAGCGGAAAGATGCAACCTTATCCATAGAATTTTCAAAATGCGCTAAGCCGAAAAACTTCAAGCAAGCTACAAAAAAGTTTGGAAACTTGTCCACCAAGTTTTTCACAAATTTTGGCGCACGAGCTGTCATTTTTGCTGTGCGAGACTCTACATGCACAGCAAGTATTGTACCTATGTATTCCAACTTGTGGTTTGTCGGAGAGTCACCGCAATATTGGCATTTTATTTTTTTTGCTTGTGGTTCTAGGGTTGTTGTCATAGCTTTAAGTACAAAAGCAAAGGGGCTGCTAATGCAGCCCCTTTGAAGAGCCGAAGCTCTTAGTGCCCACCGTGGCCTCCGAGTGTTTTTCTCATATTTAGTAAAAAGAAAATCTCATAATAGCGACCGACTACATTATACTCTTTTTAAAAACTTGTCCATAGTGGAAATCTTGGCGTAAATCATAATAACAAGGTATAATCACTGCATGGATAATGACATGACACTAGAGCAAGAAAATGCCAAGCTAAGGAAACAAAATGCTTTCAAAACAGACGTTATTTCCATTTCCGCACACGAACTGCGAACATCTTTATCTGCGCTAAAGTGGATACTAAAAATGTTCCTAGATAAAGATGTGGGGGAAATAAATGCCGAGCAAGAAAGCCTGATGAAAAAAGCTTTTGACTCCAACGAACGCATGATAGGGCTTGTAAATGAAATGCTTGCAATAAACCATTCAGACGAAGTAAACCTGACTTACGAAACAGAACAGGCCTCTATAGAAGACATTATAGACACAGTCCTTTTTGACTTCATCGGCGAAGCTTATAAGCGCGGCATAGAACTGCTTTTCCTAAAACCCGAGCATCCTATGCCCAAGATAACAGCAGACGTATCCAAAATACGCGTAGTAATACAGGGCTTGGTAGAAAATGCGATAAAGTACAGCGAAGATGGCGGGAAAGTTTTCATATCTGTACACGAAAAAGGTAGAGAGATAGAAATATCGGTAAAAGATACAGGCATGGGTATAACAGCCGCAGACCAGCCGCATATATTTGAAAAGTTCTTCCGCGCCAGAAATGCAAAAGAAAAATATTCTGTTGGTTCTGGCTTTGGACTTTTCACCGCAAAGAGGATCGTAGAACACCATGGGGGAACAATAAGATTTGAATCCACAGAAAAAAACGGCACAACATTCTACATCACACTGCCTATGGCAGCAAAATAGTTCACTTTACACCTGCAAATGTGGGTAGTATCATATACTTATGGCAAAAAAAATACTTGTGGTAGAAGATGACAACTTCCTAGGCGGGCTTGTGGTGACAAAGCTTTCCAAAGACGGGTATAGCGTAACCCACGCTCCAGATGTGAAAACTGCATCTGAAGTACTTGAGAAAGAGAGCCCGGACTGTGTTCTACTTGACCTTGTGCTCCCAGGAACAGACGGCTATGGATTCCTAAAAAAGATACGGGAGAATTTGAAATTTAGCAAAACACCGGTGATAGTTTTCTCCAACTTGGCTGAAGAGAAAGACATAGAGAAAGCAAAAGAGCTTGGCGCAAACGAGTTCATGATAAAATCCAACTTTACTTTAGACGAAGTTTCCGCCAAAATAGCAACATTTGTAAAATAGAATGTCCAAGACAACTTACAACACTATACTGGCCATACTTATACTAGTCATCTTGGCTGGAACATACATTATATTTACGCATAAAGAATATACTGAGGAATACATACCAACACCCGCGCCTGAACTAAACACAACACCAGAAAGTACACTAGAGCCTACACCCGTCTCTGCCGGACCGTTGCCGACTTTTGGAGATAGTGTTGCGGCAACGCCAGAACAAACACCAGCACCGAAGCCGGCAACAAAAGCCCAAGCAGTAGGAGTGCCCGCAGCAGCATCTGAAACTATCCACTACACCAATGGCGGATTTTCCCCAAATACATTGACCATAAAACAAGGTACAACTGTAACATTTATAAACGACACCGAGCAGCCAATGTGGGTCGCCTCTGCTCCTTACCCTTCACACTCTGGATACCCATCTTTCAACCAAAGAAGAGCGGTACTAAATGGCGGCATGTATAGCTTTACTTTCACCGAAATAGGAGGATACAACTACCAAAACGACCGCAACATTGCCAACACCGGCACCATCATCGTCCAATAAAACAAAATTCTATGCTACTTTCCTCCGAGATAAAGACAGTTATGCGCATAGATGCAAACCAGGAGAAAGCACTGAAGCGGCTAAAGATACTGACAGTGCGCGACCTTTTGTTTTATTTCCCTGTCAGGTATAGCAACATCAGCGAAGTGAAGCTTATCCGCGACCTTTTGGCGGGAGAAAATGCAACCATCTTTGGGGCAATTTCTGACGCAAAAACAAAAAAGGGTTTTAGAAGCAAGATACCTATGGGCGAAGCAACGATAGAAGATTTATCTGGAAAAATAAAAGTTATCTGGTTCAACCAAGCATACATGGCAAAGATGGTGCTAAATGGCGAGTCTGTTCGACTTTCCGGCAAAGTAACCGAAGGCAAACAAGGTTTATACCTCGCAAATCCGGAAGTAGAACATACACCGACAATGCCGATAGACAGCCACGAGACACTTTTTGCAGGTAGTAAAGAAGACGAGGATATACGCTATCCTGTGTACAAGGAAACACGAGGCATAACTTCCAAATGGATTTTCCATGCTATGCAAAAAGTTTTCAAAAGTGGTCTGCTCGAAACATTGGAAGACTATTTGCCGGAAGATATTTTGAAAAAATATAACCTGCCGAAACTCTCTACCGCGCTTGTTTGGATACACTATCCTAAAAAAGAAAAAGACAGTCTGGCTGCGCGCAAGCGTTTTGCCTTTGAAGAAGTTTTCTTTATACAGTTGCAAAAACAGAAAACCCGCGCCGAAGCAGCTGCCCTAGAGAGCTATACTGTGGATGTGGATCAAAAAGATATTGCGGATTTTATGTCTCGCTTTCCATTTACCCCAACCAATGGCCAAGAAAGAGCTGTGCAGCACATACTGGCAGACTTTTTGAAAGGGCGGCCGATGTCCAGGCTGATAGAAGGCGATGTGGGCTCCGGCAAAACTGCAGTAGCTGCTGCAGCAGCATACGCTATCATAAAAAATCGACCGCCCAAAAAAGACGAGAAAGATAAAAAGCAAACATTTGGCAACTTGCAGATAGCCTACATGGCTCCGACGGAAATACTTGCAACACAACACTTTGAATCTTTCATAAAATACTTCAAGCACACAGGTATAAACATTGGACTCATCACCGGCTCGGGCTGCCGCAAATTCCCTTCCAAAGTTGCATCCAGCTCGCTCCACGGCGGATGGACAGACATTTCTCGATCACAGCTTTTGAAATGGGTTGCAAATGGAGAAATCCCTATATTGATAGGCACGCACACACTGATCCAGAAATCTGTTGCCTTCAAACACCTTGCTATGGTAGTTATAGACGAGCAGCACCGCTTTGGCACTCTGCAACGAGGTAAACTTGCCAAAAAAGAATCTACCAGCTGGCAAATACTCCCCCACCTGCTTTCTATGACAGCCACCCCGATACCACGCACATTGGCGCTGACAATATACGGCGACCTAGATCTGACTCTACTTGACGAAATGCCAGAAGGTCGCAAGCAGATAATAACCGAAATAGTAACTCCAGATAAAAGAAAAATTGTTTATGAGAAAGTACGACAAGAGATGGAGCAAGGCCGGCAATTGTATGTGATCTGTGCTCGTATAAATGACGCTGATCCAGACAAAGAGCTTGCCCTAAACCTTAAGTCTGTAACTTCTGAAGCAAGGCGTTTAAAGAAAGAAATTTTCCCAGAATACAACATTGGCATATTGCACTCTAAAATGTCTAAACAGAAAAAAGAAGAGGTAATGAAAGACTTCTATCAGAAAAAGATAGATGTACTTGTAGCAACATCTGTAGTAGAAGTCGGGGTGAACGTGCCAAATGCCACTATGATAATAATAGAAGGCGCAGAACGCTTCGGGCTTTCCCAGCTGCACCAGTTGCGCGGGCGCGTGATCAGGAGTACACACCAAGCCTACTGCTATGTTTTTGCTGAAACAAAAACTCAAAAAACCCTGGATAGACTAAAAGCCCTAAAAACAGCCAAGAACGGTTTTGAACTTTCCGAGCTTGACTTGGCGCTTCGCGGCGCGGGTGAGCTTGCCGGCACAAAGCAATGGGGCCTTTCCGACCTAGGCATGGAAGCGATAAAAAACATAAAAATGGTAGAAGCTGCCCGCGCAGAAGCCACAAGATTGATCCAAGAAGACAAATCTCTGCATAGTTACCCTATGCTTTTCCAAATCCTATCCACCCAAAAGCAAGATTTACATTTTGAGTAAAAAATTGAAAAAAAACAGCAAATAAGATAGAATGGCAGTATACCACCCTTAGCTCAGTTGGTTAGAGCACAGAGCTTATACCTCTGGGGTCCTTGGTTCGAATCCAAGAGG